>Ga0224496_10002593_pt1 | contig 10709 bp, 6 predicted proteins | sample SF_Jul11_sed_USG_2_FD_168127 | JGI IMG/M metagenome (GOLD analysis project Ga0224496, IMG submission 168127) | Sediment microbial communities from San Francisco Bay, California, United States - SF_Jul11_sed_USGS_8_1 | ecosystem: Environmental > Aquatic > Marine > Sediment | place: USA... | reverse complement strand
TCTGAACCTCTGAACCTCTGAACCTCTGAACCTCTGAACCTCTGAACCTCTGAACCTCTGAACCTCTGAACCTCTGAACCTCTGAACCTCTGAACCTCTTCTCTCTCACCGATTCCGCATCATCCGCAGGGAGTTGGCGTGATGCATCTCGGTGTCCATTGGCTCGATATGGCAGACCGGGCAGCCCCGGTCGGCGCCCATTGGGTAGGGGGAATTCTGGTACTGGCGTGGCACCAGGTTGTCCCGCTGCGCCTGGGAGGGGTTCTCGGCCGGGTAGAGGGCGTGGGCGCTGTTGTGGCAGGCGGCGCAGCGGAGGATGCCGCTTTCGTCGCTGCGGTTGCGGTAAAGCGTTGCCTCTTCTTCGTTCCAGGCGTTGAAGGCACTGTCGGTTTCCGGCGGTCCAAAGGCCTGGTGGCAGGTGAGGCAGTCGGGCTCATTGAGCCAGGGGCGGCGTGGCCTGATCTCGTCCGGGGAGGTGGTGGCGGTGGTGAGGTGGCCGAGCAGCCGGACCGCCTCGGTCTTGCCGGCCTCGACTTCGGGCTGCAGCAGGCTGATGGCGTTGTCGGCCATGGTGCCGTGACAGTTGCTGCAGTCAAGGCCAGCAGCGTGGTGGATGCCCCGGAAGGCCCGGCTCGCGCCCTGCGGATCGGTGCCGTGGCAGAGGTGGCAGGCCGCGGCCCCTGCGTGGCCTTCGGTGTAGGGGGCGTGGAAGCCGTGGATGGCCGCCGACAGGTTGAGGCGGGCGGGATCGCCCGGCGCGGTGAAACGCGGGTCGGCATGGCACTCCCGGCAGGCCGCGGGTTTGCCGGCCTTGGCCCGGGCCAGAAGGTCGGTGCGGCTCAGCCGGTCGTGGGCGGCAAGGATGTTGCGTGCCGTCACGTCGCTCAGCCCGGTCTGGCCGGCAACGCGCCAGGGGCCGCCGTGGCAGTTCTTGCAGCCCAGTTCGGTGATCACCGGCAGCACCGTCTTGGTGGTGGCGAGAAGTTGGTTGGTGGCCTTGTCTCGGGCCTCCACGGTCACCACCGGGTAAGGCTGGTAGGTGTCTGGCGTCGGGTAGGGCGAGAGGGGCGTAACCTGGGTGCTGTAGAGCGCTTCCGAGTCGGTCGGCGGCAAGGTGCCGCTCTGGTCCCCGATCGTGAAGGCAAGGGCCACGCCATCACGTACCAGTTCGGGCGTTTCGCCCCGGCGGATCAACTGGGCGTTGAGCCGGTTGGCGGCGGGCAGCAGGCCGAAGAGGTGGTCGGCGTCAGTGGCTTCGTTCAAGCCGAATTCCGCCCAGGCGAGCAGCACATAGCCATCCGTGGCCGCGTCAAAGGGCGACGGCGCCTCCGCGGCGACCGGAGTCAGTGCGGCGGGAGCGGCTGGCGGTTCAAGCGGTCGGTGTTGCAGCCCCTGGAGGATGAAGGCGGTGAGGGCGGCGCGGTCGTCGTCGTTGCCGGCAAAGGGCGGCATGTAGGTGTCGGCCCGGCCCATGCCGCGCAGTTTGGCGTCCAGGCTCAAGGGGGTGTCGTGGGCGGTGAGCGGCAGGATGTCATGCATCGGCCCGCCGATGGAGTGACAGGGCAGGCAGAGATTGTTGTACACCTCGCGGCCCGCGGCGAGCCGGTTGGTGTCATCAACCTTGCGGTTCTTGATCCAGCGGGCGGTGTTGAGAAAGCCTTCCTCCTGGAGCCGGGCGACATCCGCCTTGGCGATGGAGGTGGAGTAGGTGTGGTCGTAGATGATGTACGGCCTGCGGCCACCCTCGCGGATGAATTCGAAGGAGCCCATGTAGACCAGGCCGAGCAGCAGCATGGCCGCGGCCAGGGGTTTTTTGACCCGGCCCGGCAGGCGGATGGCCATCAGCAGGCCGCCGGCAAAGAGGATGGGCGAGAGGGTAAGGAAGGTGCGGACATAGGCGGCCAGTTCCGGCGCCCGTTGGAAGATGTGGGCGTAGAGCGGTTGGGGCAGCGCGGCGGCGTACCAGTAAGCCGAGGCGAGGAAGAAGGCGAAAGGGGCGAGCAGCCAGAGGGCGCAGTAGCGCACCATGCGTTCACGGAGGCCGTCTTCTTTCAGGGTGGTGGCGGTGACGAAGCCGAACAGGCCGGCCAGCATCAGGGCGAGGGTGGTGCGCAGGGCAAGGGCCGGCCAGAAGGTGGGGTTGAAGAAGCCGTCCCAGAAGTTCTGGCTGGTGAGCCACTTGCCCGGGGTGAGCATGCAGCCGATGATGCCGTTGATCACGAACAGCGACAGCCAGGCGAAGAGAAAGTAGAGCCAGCCCACCCGCAGGTGGTCGCGGCGGTTCATCCGTCCGAAGGTGTAGTAGTAGATGAACAGGGCGACGATCTCGCCCACGAAGAAAAGCCACTCGATGGCCCAGCCGAAGACGAAGTTGTGGATCAGGGTCGAGGTGGCGGCCGGGGTCAGCAGCGAGATGGTGAACCAGATGCCCACCCCGGTCATGCCGCCCAGCACCATGGAGGTGAGCAGGAAGAATTTGGCGTGGCGGTGGGTGTAGTCGAGGATCGCGGCTGATTTTTCGCGATATCCCTTCATCTCGGTCACGACCAGGAAGAGGCCGCCGCCCACGGCAAAGTGGGAGATGTAGACGTGGAAGACGGCAATGGCCGCGATGAGCAGGCCGCCGCCGGCGGTGTCCAGTTGCCAGACCGGATAGTTCATCAGCGGACCTCCCTGTTGGCAACGGCCGCAAGCCGCAGCATGTAAATGATGGTGGCCAGGGTGGCCAGCAGCAGCACGAAGAAGAGGGCCAGCAGGCCGTACTGGGTCTGCTGGGCCACGGAGAGGTCGGCGGGCGAGAAGTAGGGGGCAAGATAGGCCCGCCGCATCAGATCGCGGACCAGGGCCATCAGCACCACGGTGAGTACCGTTACGCCAACGGTGGGCAGCAGTTTGTGCGAAAAGGCGAGGCCCACGGCGGTGAGGCCGCCGACCACCGACAGGGCGAGCAGGGTGGCGGCCAGGGGGGAGCCGCCCAGCAGAAAGGCGCGGACGGGATCGGGTTGGGCGCCCAGCAGCCAGGCCCCGATCCAGAGTTGCACCAGGGTGGCGATGCTGAACCAGCGCAGCCCGGTGGCGATCTGTTTTTCGGCGTTGCGGGTGTTATCGTGGCGCTGGAAACGGGCCACCAGGGCCAGGAACAGGCCGCCAATCGCCACCGAGGCGACGACCGCGTGCAGGTAGCCGGGGATCAGGATCGGGTCGGAGAGGTTGAGCAGGGTGCCGGTGGGGTGGTCGAAGTAATGGCGCCAGGTTTCAGGATGGAGCATCAGGGTCATGTTGTTCGAGAAGATGAAGCCGATCAGCAGCAGCGGCGCCACCACCAGCCAGAGGACCCCGCAGCGGCCCGAGCCCAGCGGTTTGTAGTTGTGGGAATAGACGTAGGCCGAGGCATAGGCGAGGATCAGCAGCCCCACCACCGCCAGCCAGTGCCAGGCCATCAGCACCGAACTGGTGTAGAGGAACTGGCCGTAGAGCACTTGCAGGAACAGGAGCGGCGCCACCCCGAAGTTGACCGCAAAGGCGATCAGGTAGGTGAGCTTGCCGGCGGTAAGCCGGCAGATGGCGGGCGAGCCCCCGGGGTGGGTCAGGTGGGTGGCCAGGGCGATGATGCCGCTGCCCAGCATGGCGTTCATCACCAGCAGGTGCAGGACAAAGGTGAGCATCAGCAGGAACTGAAACCATCCCCAGGCCACCGGGATGGTGTCCGGCGTGGGGACGAGGGTTGCTGGATCCATCGCTTTTTCTCCTTGGTGTTGCGGTGGCGGCGAGGCAGTGCCAGGAATTATTGTCTCTTCAGGGTTCAGCGTGGAAGAATAACCACGGAATTTGATTTTCCATTGTATGCCGAAGGGGGGTGGAAAATCAAAAAAAACCCCGACGCGGCAACGGCCCCTGTTTCGGCCACGCATAAACTTGTTGAAGAAGCGGTCAGGATAAGGTATATAGGGGCTGCATTTTGCATGCGCCCGTAGCTCAGCTGGATAGAGTGCCGGACTACGAATCCGTAGGTCGCACGTTCGAATCGTGCCGGGCGTACCAGAAATTTCAAGGGTTACAGCCGGAGTCGGTTGTAACCCTTTTTTCTTGTTTGCGGTGTGCGGCATTTTGATGCCGGGCGCCGTTTGTTCATTTTAGATGAAGGGGAATTTTCATGATCACCGCCAGCAATATCGCCCTTGCCTATGGCAAGCGGGTCATTTTCAAGGACGTCAATATCAAGTTCACCCCGGGCAACTGTTACGGGCTCATCGGCGCCAACGGGGCCGGCAAATCCACCTTTTTGAAGATCCTGGCCGGCGAGCTGGATGCGGACAGGGGCGAAGTCCACATCGGCCCCCGGCAGCGGCTCGCCATGCTCCGTCAGGATCAGTTTGCCTTTGACGAGGAGACTGTCTTCAATACCGTGGTCATGGGGCACCGCCACCTCTTTGAGGTGATGACCGAGCGCGACGCCATCTATGCCAAGGGCGACTTCAGCGAGGAGGAGGGTATCCGGGTCGGCGAGCTGGAGGTTGAGTTCGGCGAGATGGGCGGCTACGAGGTGGAGAGCGAGGTCGGAGTGCTGCTGAGCGGGGTGGGGATTGCCGACGAGTTGCGCCAGAAGAAGATGAAAGAACTCGATGGCCGCGACAAGGTGCGGGTGCTGCTCGCCCAGGCGCTGTTCGGAAACCCCGACATTTTGCTTCTCGACGAGCCCACCAACCAGCTCGATCTCAAGACCATCCGCTGGCTCGAGGATTTCCTCTCCCGCTTCCAGAACACGGTGATCATCGTCTCCCATGACCGTCATTTCCTGAACCAGGTCTGCACCCACATCGCCGACATCGATTTCGGCAAGATCCAGGTCTATGTGGGCAACTATGATTTCTGGTACCAGGCCAGCGCCCTTCACCTCCGCCAGAAGCAGGAGGAGAGCAAGAAGGCCACGGCCAAGGCCAATGAGTTGAAGGAGTTTATCCAGCGCTTCAGCTCCAACGCCTCAAAGGCCAAGCAGGCCACCTCCCGCAAGAAGCTGCTTGAGAAGCTCACCCTGGACGACATGCCGATTTCGTCGCGCAAGTATCCCTATGTGGTTTTCAAGCCGGGGCGGCCTTGCGGTGACGTGATCCTTGAGATCGACAACCTGTCCAAGAGTGTCGACGGCATTGATGTGCTGAATGATTTTTCCCTCACCGTCAACCGGGGCGACAAGATTGCCTTTGTCGGCGGCAATTCGGTGGCCAAGACCACCTTGTTTCAGATCCTGGCCGGGGAGCTTGCGCCCGACAGCGGCACCTTCCGCTGGGGGGTGACCATCTCCACTTCCTATTTCCCCAAGGAGAACAGCCATTATTTCGAGAACGAGTTCAACCTGGTGGAGTGGCTGCGCCAGTTCGCGCCGCCCACCGAGGGGGAAAGTTTTTCCCGCGCTTTCCTTGGCCGGATGCTCTTCTCGGGTGAGGAGGCATTGAAGCAAACCAAGGTGCTGTCCGGCGGCGAGCGGGTGCGCTGCATGCTTGCCCGGATGATGCTGGCCGACGCCAATGCCCTGATCCTTGATGAGCCCACCAACCATCTGGATCTCGAGTCGATCACGGCGCTCAACGACGGCCTCATCGCCTTCCCCGAGGTGGTGCTTTTCGCCTCCCACGATCATCAGATCGTCTCCACGGTGGCCAATCGCATCGTCGAGATCACCCCCAACGGCATCATCGACCGGATGATGCACTTTGACGATTATCTGGAAAGCGAGGAGGTGAACAGGATGCGGGATCGGCTCTGCGAGGGCTACGTGAATCTCGACCTGTAGCCGTCGGCCGCGCAGCGGGGCCAGTCCCCCGCTGGCGCGGCGGGACGCGGCCGGGGGGCGCGCCAGGCCTGCCCGGGCGAAGAGCGGCCTCTGGAAAACGATTATGGTCAGCCGGCGCCCTGTTTTACATAGACGTCGTAGTTGGTCAGGTAGATGTCGGCCAGGGTGAGGAAGGCGGTGATGATCAGCGGGCCGTAGATGATGCCCATGAAGCCGAAGACGTTCAGGCCGCCGAGGATGGCGAGAAAGACCAGCAGGGTGTGCATTTTCACCTGACTGCCCACCATCTTGGGCTTGATCAGGTATTCCACCGTAAAGGAAAGGATCATGTAGAAGAGAAACATCAGCCCGCCGCCCATCAGGTTCCCCTTGATGGCCAGGATCAACGCCGTGGGGATCAGCACCAGGCCGATGCCGAAGATGGGCAGAAAGGCGAGAATGGCCATGATGCCGCCCCAGAGGACCGGCGAACCCAGATTGAAGAGGGCGAAGGCGAGGCCGCCGATCACCCCCTGGAGCAGCCCGCAGACCCCGTTGCCGATGAGGACCGCCCAGGCGATTTCCTCGAATTTTTTGAACAACCGTCGTTCCTGGGCGTCCGGCAGGGGGGAGAGCCGCTGGATGAAGTCGAGCAGTCGTTCCTGGTCGATGAGCAGAAAGAAGATGACCAGGATCATGATCAGGAACTGGAAGACGAAGAGCATCAGGTTGGCTGCCCAGGAGCTGGCCTGGTTGTAGAGGAAGAGGCCGACCACCTTGGCCAGTTCGGAAAGAGCGGTGCTCACGCCGTTGGGCTCCATGGGGATGCCCAGGCCGGCGAGGTAGTCCCGGGTGCGGGAGAGAAGGGTGCTGTTGTGGAGCAGATCCTGGAACTTCACCCCCAGGTTGGCGTCCTTGCCGAGCAGGTAGAGGGCATAGGCCTCTTGCGAGAGTGCCCCCACAAAGAAGAGCAGGGGGATGAAGACCAGCAGGATGATGAGCAGGCAGGTGAAGAGTGAGGCAACGCCCTGCGAGAGGAAACGGCACAGAAAGGTGTGGATGGGCTTGAAGATGCCGGTGAGCAGGTAGGAGAGGACGAGCATGGAGAGAAAAGGCCAGAGCAGCCGGCCCATGAGCAGTACGGAGACCAGGAAGAGGAAGAGAAAGTAACGGATGACCATGGGGCTGGGTGGCTGTTTTTCCATCGTGTTGCTCGTTGTCCGGGGTTGCGCCGCGCGGGGCGGGAAGCTGTTTTTGACAAACTACCACAGATGCAGGGTGTTTCTCCAGCGCCTCTTGCAAAATGACCACCTGCCGATTTTGCCGGTGGAATCCCTTTGGGGTGGTGGTGCGGCAGGAAAATAACTATTCCAAATGGGGGCGTTTTCGGCTATAAAAAGCCTTTTGTCGTATCAGGGCAACCGACGACCGTTCGCCGCTGGTTTGCGGGGTGAGCGGGGTTGCCTGCACCAGGGAGGCTCCATGGAAATCAGGTTGGAAGAAGCGGCGGCGGATGCGCTGAAGAAAAAACCGGATGCCAATGCTCTCGGTTTTGGCCGGCACATGGCGGACCATATGTTCGTTATGCGCTACGATCAGGAGCGGGGCTGGCACGACGCGGTGGTTCGGAGATATGCTGATTTCTCCATGGACCCGGCGGCCATGGTTCTGCATTATGGGCAGGCTATTTTCGAGGGTCTGAAGGCGTATCGGGGCAAGGATGACCGGATTCTCCTCTTTCGTCCCGCGGCCAATTTTCAGCGGATGAACAGCTCGGCCGAGCGGATGTGCATGCCGCCCATCCCGCTGGACACGGTCATGGACGGGCTCAAGATGCTGCTGCGGCTGGATGCCGACTGGGTGCCGGCCAATCAGGGCGCCTCGCTCTATATCCGGCCCACCATGGTGGCCACCGAGCCGGGCCTGGGGGTGCGGCCCGCCAGTCAATATCTTTTCTATATCATATCCTGTCCGGTGGGAGCCTATTATCCCGAAGGCTTCAATCCGGTCAAGATCTTCGTCACCGACAAGTATGTCCGCGCCGTTCCCGGCGGGGTGGGGGCCGCCAAAACCGCCGGCAACTACGCCGCCAGCATTATGGCGGCGGTGGAGGCCCAGCGGGAAGGCTATACCCAGGTGTTGTGGCTGGACGCCGTGGAGCGCAAGTACGTGGAAGAGGTGGGCACCATGAACATCTTTTTCCTGATCGGCGACGAGGTGATCACCCCGCCACTCACCGGCTCCATTCTGCCCGGCATTACCAGGGATTCCGTGATGCAGTTGCTCAAGGACTGGGGGGTGCGGGTGGTGGAGCGGCGGATCATGATCGACGAGGTCTTTGCCGCCGCCGAGAGCGGTCTGCTCAAGGATGTGTTCGGCACCGGCACCGCCGCCGTGATCTCGCCGGTGGGCTCGTTGCACTACCAGGGCCGCGATTGTTCGGTAAACGGCGGCAAGACAGGGGTGCTTGCCCAGCGGCTGTTCGATCACCTGCAGGGTATCCAGTACGGGCACTTGCCTGACCCCCATGGCTGGGTGGAGACCGTGTAGCGGCACGCCCGGTCGGATTTGCGCTATTTCGCCCCGGCGGCTCCGTCTTCATCATGGCGGCAGCCGCCGTTTTTTTTTGCGAAATGCCGTTGCGACCGGCCTTGGGTGGGCGGTTTCCGGCGCCTGACATTTTTTTTACAGGGGCTCCTTGATTTTTCAAAAAGCGTCATTATTGTTTCGGCCAGTCAAGTCTAATGACCTTCAGTACTGAATTCATTTGTCATCACAATTAGTCTGTGCCGGCAGGGGCCGGAGAGCTTCGGGAGAGGCAATTCGCTGTCCCGCGCTGATTTCTCAACTCAAAAATTAAAAAAAGTATGGAGGCTGTATATGAACATTCGTCCGTTGAATGACCGTATCCTGGTCAAGAGGCTCGAGGGTGAAGAGAAGACCAAGGGCGGCATCATCATTCCCGATTCCGCCAAAGAGAAGCCGGCTGAAGGCGAGGTTGTCGCCGTGGGCCTCGGTCGCGCCAACGACAAGGGTGATCGGATCCCCATGCAGGTCAAGGTTGGCGACCGGGTTCTGTTCAGCAAGTACGGCGGCACCGACGTCAAGATCGAGGGTGAGGATTACCTGATCATGCGCGAGGACGACGTCCTCGGCGTTCTCGAAAAATAAGGCGGGCCTCCCGCTCGCAACGGCCTGTCCGCTCGGCGGAGTTGGCCGTTATTCTCTTGTCGCCTCGTCCGAAAAGACGGCGTGTTGGAATTCAGATAAGAAATCATTTTAGTTTAAGGAGAGAACAACTATGGCTTCGAAAGATATCAAGTACGGCGTCAAAGCCCGTGAATCGATCCTCAAGGGCGTCAATACCCTGGCCGACGCGGTCAAGGTTACCCTTGGACCCAAGGGTCGCAATGTGCTGCTGGAGCGTTCCTATGGCTCCCCGGTGATCACCAAGGACGGTGTTTCCGTTGCCAAGGAAGTGGAGCTCAAGGACAAGTTCGAGAACATGGGCGCCCAGATGGTCAAGGAAGTCGCCTCCAAGACCAGCGACGTTGCCGGTGACGGCACCACCACCGCCACCATCCTGGCCCAGTCCATCTTTGCCGAGGGCTCCAAGCTGGTGGCCGCCGGCAACAATCCCATGGACATCAAGCGCGGCATCGACAAGTCGGTGGAGTGCGTGGTCGCCGAGCTGAAGAAGATCGCCAAGCCCACCAAGGAGCAGAAAGAGATTGCCCAGGTTGGCACCATCTCCGCCAACAATGACGCCACCATCGGTCAGATCATTGCCGAGGCCATGGACAAGGTCGGCAAGGAAGGCGTGATCACCGTCGAGGAAGCCAAGGGCATGGAGACCTCGCTGGACGTGGTCGAGGGTATGCAGTTCGATCGCGGCTACCTCTCCCCCTACTTCATCACCGACGCCGAGAAGATGGAAGTCAACGTCGAGGATCCCTACATCCTGATCCATGAGAAGAAGATCAGCTCCATGAAGGACATGTTGCCGGTACTCGAGCAGGTTGCCAAGATGGGTCGGCCCCTGTTCATCGTTGCCGAGGACGTCGACGGCGAGGCCCTGGCCACCCTGGTGGTCAATAAGCTGCGTGGCACCCTGAACGTTGCCGCGGTCAAGGCTCCCGGGTTCGGCGACCGCCGCAAGGCCATGCTCGAAGACATCGCCATCATCACCGGCGGTCAGGTTGTTTCCGAGGATCTCGGCATCAAGCTTGAGAACATCACCGTTGACGATCTCGGCACCGCCAAGCGTATCGTGGTCGACAAGGACAACACCACCATCGTTGACGGCGGCGGCAAGAAGGACGCCCTTACCGCCCGTGTCGCCCAGATCCGGGCGCAGATCGAGAGCAGCACCTCTGACTATGATCGTGAGAAGCTGCAGGAGCGGCTGGCGAAGCTCATCGGCGGCGTGGCCGTGATCAATGTCGGTGCTGCCACCGAGACCGAGATGAAAGAGAAGAAGGCCCGGGTCGAGGACGCCTTGAACGCCACCCGCGCCGCGGTTGAGGAGGGCATCGTCCCCGGTGGCGGTGTTGCCTACCTGCGCTGCCTGGCCGCGCTCAAGGGGCTGAAGCTTGATGCCGCTCAGGAGCTTGGCAAGCGTATCATCACCCGCGCTCTTGAAGAGCCGGTTCGTCAGATCGCCAACAATGCCGGCCTTGAGGGCTCGGTGATTGTCGAGCACGTCAAGAACATGAAGGGCTCCAAGGGCTTCAACGCCGATACCGAGAAGTTTGAAGACCTCATCGAGGCCGGCGTCATCGACCCGGCCAAGGTAACCCGTTTCGCGCTCCAGAATGCGGCATCCGTTGCCGGTCTGTTGCTCACCACCCAGTGCATGATTGCCGAGCATCCTGAAGAGGGTGGCGGCGCTGCCGGTGGTGGTATGCCTGGTGGCATGGGCGGTATGGGCGGCATGGGC
>Ga0224496_10002592_pt1 | contig 10709 bp, 8 predicted proteins | sample SF_Jul11_sed_USG_2_FD_168127 | JGI IMG/M metagenome (GOLD analysis project Ga0224496, IMG submission 168127) | Sediment microbial communities from San Francisco Bay, California, United States - SF_Jul11_sed_USGS_8_1 | ecosystem: Environmental > Aquatic > Marine > Sediment | place: USA... | reverse complement strand
CAAGTATATCCCTATTAATTTCTTTGTATGGGATGGGCACAATGGAGACGTGGGTCGGAAGATGGGCGTTTCAGCCTTTTATTATTTGGTCTTAGAACCACCGATTCCTGCTGAAGCCAAATGGTATGCTGGGCTAGCTGCTGTAGGTCTAGTTATCGTTGAAGGCTGGATTTTGACTCGACGGTCCAATCGTCGGAAAGCGCAAGGTACCAGCTAATATCTGGTTCCCGACTGCTCGGGGACGATGACCAAAAAGTACGGAGAAGGGGGTGGGTTGTTCCCACCCCCTTTTTTTATGCCGATATACCATAAATTTTCTGAAATTACAGGCGTTGTGCTTGGCGGTGGTCAGAGCCGGCGGATGGGTCGCGATAAACGGCAAATTCATTGGGAAGGAGAGCCTTTTCTCGACCGTGTGTGTCGTTTAATGAGTAGCTTATTTGATGAAGTTCTCGTGGTTACAGCTCAAGAGGATTATGAGTGCTCACACCTTCCTGTTCGATTAGTCACTGATAAAATTCCAAAAAAAGGTTCTTTAGGAGGTCTTTACACCGGTTTGATGGAGGCCAAAAATAAGTTCAGCTTTGTCGTTGGCTGCGACATGCCTTTTTTAAATACAGAATGCATTGCTCGGATGTGTGGACGTTCTGCCAGCGATGTCTTGGTCGTGAAACTTTCCACAGGGATACAACCCTTACACGCCCGTTATTCAAAAGACTGTGTCACGGTTATTGAACAAAAGATTCATGCAGGAGACCTGAAGATTCAAAATTTGGTCGCTCATCCCGATCTTGCCACAGAAATTCTTGACGAATCATTTTTCCGTGAAATTGACCCTTATGGAAGAACCTTTATGAATATCAATACTCCCGCCGATTTGGAATTTGCCCGAAAGATTTCTTTGAACTCCACTCCCCCTAATGAGTGAACTTCCATTTTTTATGAGTATTTCATTCAGGAGCCCTTATGGCCCTGGCTTCTGGCCTTGAAGGCTGGGAGTGTTATCAAAAGACGATTTCCTCATCATCCGTTTTTTTTGTTTGGGCAAAAAGAACGAGGAGAAAGCTGGAGGATGGATGATTCAGTTGGGAAATACTTAATGCTATTGAAATCCTTGCCTTGTCAAAAATGCTGTGCTACATTCGCCGCGGGGTAAAACCCCTTATTTTTTGCGTAGATAGGGTGAATTATCGTGGAAAAATTACTCCAAAATCAGGTGGTTGAGGCCATTTCTGCGACCTTGGAAAAGGTGAATGAGTCTGGGCAATTAACTATGGGGACGATTCCTTCTCCGACGGTGGAACCTCCCAAGCGCGCGGAATGGGGAGATTTTTCCTGCAATGTGGCAATGACATTGGCGTCAACGGTCCGGCAACCTCCGTTAAAAGTGGCCGGCGTGTTGGCCTCAAGTCTTCGTGAGCAATTCCCTGAGTTATTCAAACGCATCGACGTCGCTCCGCCAGGATTTTTGAATCTCACCCTGCATCCTATTCGCTGGATTGAAGTGTTGCGCACGATTCAGGAACAAGGGGCTTCCTATGGGACAAGTCATATAGGAAAAGGGAAACGGATTCTTCTGGAATTTGTCAGTGCGAATCCGACTGGGCCCTTACATGTGGGACATGGGCGAGGAGCGGCATTGGGCCAGGCGATGGCCTCCCTTTTGACGGCTGCGGGATTTACCGTGTCACGCGAATATTATATTAATGACGCCGGTCGACAGCTTCAGTTATTAGGGCGGTCAGTCTATGCACGCTATCGAGAATTTTGGAAAAAGGATTCATCGTTTCCTGAAGATGGATATCATGGAGACTATATAAAAACCTTAGCTGAATCGGTCGCCCATACTCATGGGGAGACCTTATTGGAAAAACCGTTAGACCAGGCTGAGACGGTTTGTGCCCAGGTGGCCAGTCAGATTCTGCTAGATCGTATCAAGGAAGATTTGGCCGCCTTTGGGGTTAACTTCGAGACCTGGTTTTCAGAAGCGACCCTTCATGCTAAAGGCCTGGTTCAGATAACGCTGGATGAGCTGCGGGAACGAGGCCTGACCAAGGAGGAGGAGGGGGCGTGGTGGTTTTGTTCGTCGGAATTTAGTGACGAAAAAGATCGAGTCGTCAAAAAACAGGATGGAAGCTATACCTATTTGGCCGCCGATATGGCCTATCATCGAGACAAATTAGCACGGGGTTTCGATACCCTCATTAATATTTGGGGTGCAGATCATCATGGGTATATCCCACGAATGGAGGCGACGGTGCAGGCCTTTGGCCATGCCAAAGAGTCGTTGCGCGTGGTGTTAGTGCAAATGGTGAGTTTGCTGCGTGGAACACAGAAGATTGAGATGTCTAAACGTGCCGGAGAGTTTGTGACCCTTCGAGAGGTCGTGGAGGAAGTCGGCGCCGATGCCGCCAAGTTTTTTTTCTTGATGCGGAGGGCCGATACCCATTTGGATTTCGATTTGGAATTGGCCAAGCAACAGTCTTCAGATAACCCGGTCTATTATGTGCAATATGCCCATGCTCGAATAGCCAGTGTGTTTCGCGTCGCCCAGGAACGCCAAGTGCCTCTCCCGGCTATTCAAGACGTGGATCCGACGTTATTGCTTCATGAAGAAGAGTTGGGCTTGATCAAGACTCTGGCGAACTATCCCTTAATTCTTGAGGGGAGCGCCAATGCGTTAGAGCCCCATCGTGTCACGTTTTATCTTCAAGAACTGGCGGCGCAATTTCATTCCTATTACAACAAGCATCGTGTGCTCCCTCCAGTGGACAATACGGCGATGTTTGACGACGGGGCCCAGGAAGGGACATTAGAGGCAAATGGACATGAGCTGGGCTCGGGAAAAGAATCTGTTCATGAATCTCTTACGCCTGCCGTGACGGCTGCGCGCTTGGCCCTGCTGCGTCAAGTGCAGACGGTCCTTCGCAATGGTCTCACACTGCTCGGAATTTCATCTCCTGAGAAAATGTAACGAATCGGTAGAACGGCCCAGAATGACTCTTCTTGATCAACAATCCCTTGCCTCGTCTGGCGCAAATCGTTTTCAAGTCCACTACACTTCCGCATCTGGGGCCCGGGCAGGTCTGCTGTCCACCTCACATGGATATATCGACACTCCGGCCTTTATGCCCGTGGGTTCACAAGGGACGGTCAAAGGCTTAGATCCTCACGAAATTCGCGATTGTGGCTTTCAGATGATTTTGGCCAATGCGTATCATTTATTTCTTCGTCCCGGTCATGAATTAATTGAATCTCAGGGGGGGCTGCATAATTTTATGCAATGGCCCGGAGCCATCCTCACCGATAGTGGTGGTTACCAAATGGTCAGTCTGGCCGATTTGTGCAAGATTACGGAGAAAGGCGTGGGCTTTCGTTCTCACATCAATGGAGATTGGCATGTGCTCTCGCCGGAGAAAAGCATGAGCATTCAGGTGGCGCTGGGTTCAGATATTATGATGGTGCTGGATCATTGCCCCACCTTTCCTTGCACCAAGCCACAGGCTCAGGAAGCCGTTAAACGTACCACCCGTTGGGCCAAGCGCTGTGCCGATGTCCCTAAGAAGGCACATCAATGGATGTTTGGGATTGTTCAGGGAGGGATCTTCCCAGAATTGAGGAAGGAATCGACACAGGAATTGGTCGCCTTAGATATGGATGGATACGCCCTGGGTGGGTTATCGTTAGGGGAAGAAAAGCCCGCCATGTTTGAGATGATTGAAACGGTGGTGGGTCTCCTTCCGCCTGACCGTCCTCGGTATCTGATGGGAGTGGGACTCCCTGAAGACCTTGTGGAGGGTGTCGCGCGAGGGGTGGATTTATTTGATTGTGTCATTCCGACGCGGCATGGTCGGACGGGGTGGCTTTTTACGTCCACTGGACGGGTTCTGATCAAGCAAGCACGCTATAAACAGGACTCCAATCCTATTGATGCCGACTGTGAGTGCCCCGTGTGTCAGCGATTTTCACGGGCCTATTTGCGGCATTTATTTATTTCTCGTGAAATGTTAGGGGTTCGACTGAATACCGTGCACAATCTTTGGTATTATGGGCGGCTTATGGCCGAAATGCGTGCCGCAGTCAGGGAAAACCGGTTCGAAGACTATCGGAAAGATTTTTATCGACGTCGTGAATCGGAGGCCAATGAGCTGCTGGATCAGGACGTGGTTAGGTGATTGTGTCCTTTTAAACAATTTGACATGTTGAGGTAAGTATGGATTTTGTTTCCCAAGCATGGGCCCAAGCCGGAAGTGCTGCCCCTGATACATCCGCCGGGTTGCTGTCTCTTATTCCCTTCGTTTTAATTTTTATTGTCTTTTATTTTTTGCTCATCTTGCCGCAACAACGTCGACAGAAAAAGCAGCGCGAACTGTTAGAGGGCCTCAAAAAAGGCGATAAGGTCATTACGTCTTCAGGGATTTGGGGGACGGTCACCAACTTGGATAAAGAAACCGCAACCCTTCAAGTGGCGGATAATACGAAAATTCGGTTGCAACGCGATCATATTTCCAGTATTCGTACATCGAGTGAATCATGATGGATCAAGAGGTTAATGCATGAAAAAGCTTCGTGGGAGATTTCTCCTCCTCCTTATCGTCACAATGGTGTCCTGTATCCTCGCTCTGCCTTCCTTGCCGGGGCTGTATCAATCGTTACCCGAAGGTGTGAGAAATATTGTGAGCCACCAGGGTTTGTCGTTGGGATTAGACCTGCAAGGTGGCATTCATCTCGTGTTGGAGGTAGAAGAAGAACGAGCGGTTGAGATTGCGGTCGATCGTTTACGAAAGAGCATGGAAGACCTATTGGCGGAAAAAACCATTGCGGTGGATGGGGTGACCCGTGAGGGTTCGAATGGCATCTCGATTGATTTGCAAAAGGAATCGGATTCGGAAGAGGTACAGACGCTGGTCGCTGATTCTTTTCCGAACTTTATCTCGAAGAAAAGTTCTGGCACCCGGCTAGAATTTGAACTCAGTTCCGACGATGTGGAACGCATCAAAACCTCAGCCATTAATCAGGCGTTGGAGACGATTCGGAACCGTATCGACCAATTTGGCGTGGCTGAACCGCTAATCCAGCGATTAGGGCTCAATCAAATTGCGATCCAATTGCCAGGCGTTCAAGATCCGCAACGAGCCAAGGACCTCATCCAAAAAACCGCCTTACTGGAATTTAAAATGTTACATGAATCCAAAGAGGCATTAGATCTGCCACCACGGGTGGAACGAGGCCAGGAAGAAAAAATTCGACAAGACTTTATCGGGAAAATTCCGGAAGAGGCTGAAATATTGTTTGAAACGGTGGAAGCGGAATTGGATGATTCCACCTATAGTATTCCCTATTTAGTGAAAAAAGACGCTGCGTTAATCGGGGATTTACTACAAGATGCGCGGGTGACCATCGGAGACTTTAGTGAGCCTAATGTGAGTGTGACGTTTGATAGCAAGGGGGCACATGAATTTGATTTGGTCACGGCGGCCAACGTCGGAAAGCGGATGGCCATTGTGTTGGATGGGAAAGTGTATTCTGCTCCCAGGATCAATGAACGCATTAGTGGTGGGCGAGCGGTGATCAGTGGCACGTTTACGACAAACGAAGCCAATGATTTGGCCGTCGTCCTTCGGGCCGGTGCGCTGCCTGCGCCGCTCAAAACCCTGCAGGATTTAACAGTGGGGCCTTCTCTGGGAAAAGATTCCATTGAAAAGGGGCTGCGCACGACCCTGATTGCTGGCGCCCTCGTGCTGATTTTTATGATTGTGTATTACCGTCTTTCCGGGTTGATCGCTAATATGGCTTTGGCGTTAAACTTGATCGGCCTATTAGGGGCTTTGTCTGGACTGAATGCGACATTAACCCTGCCTGGGATTGCGGGGATTATTTTAACGATTGGGATGGGTGTGGATTCCAATGTGCTGATCTTTGAGCGTATCCGGGAAGAATTGCGGAATGGCCGTCCCGTTCGCCTGGCTGTCGATGCCGGATTTGAAAAGGCGTTCTTAACGATTGTGGATGCGCATGTGACGACCTTGATCACCGGGCTGGCCCTCTTTTTATTCGGCACGGGCCCCATTAAAGGCTTTGCGGTCACGCTCTGTCTGGGTATTGCCATTAATTTGTTTACGGCGTTCGTGGGAACGAAAGTGGTCTTTGATTTTATGAATCGTCGAAAATTAGAAACCTTGAGTATTTAAGCGGTGAGTGACTGTTGTAGAGGAGCTTGATTCAGCCATGATGGAAATTTTGGGAAAAACCTCTGTTGATTTTATGGGGAAGCGGAACATCGCATTTGCCGTATCGGGTGTTCTGGTTCTTCTCGGGCTATTGGCTGTTATCGGGATTATGGCCGGGTGGGCCAATTTAGGGATTGATTTTGCTGGAGGAACGGCGGTACAGCTCAAATTTGACAAACCGTTGGGTATTGAGGAGGCGAGAAAGGCCTTGCAAACTCATGGTTTGGGTGATGCTGAGCTTCAAGAGTTTCCCCAAGACCAAAAGATTCTTGTCCGGGTCAAAACCGAGACCACGATTGAAGATAAAATCAGCAAACAGATCATTGAAGCTTTTCAAACAGAGTTTCCGAATCATGGCTTTGTGGTTGATTCTAGTTCATCCATTGGTCCAACCATCGGAAAAAAACTTCAAGAAGACGCGCTGCTTGCCATCGTGTTATCGCTGTTGGGGATTATGCTGTATGTCGCGGTTCGCTTCGAGTTTCGTTTTGGCGTCGCTGCGGCGATTGCGACGTTTCACGATGTATTGGCGGTATTGGGAATTTATTTTCTGTTGAATAAGGAAATTACCTTGCTGGTCGTGACCGCCTTGCTGACGTTGGCTGGATATTCGTTAACGGATACGGTGGTTGTCTTCGATCGGATTCGGGAAAATCTGCGTCGCCGTCGGCGTGAGACGGTCTCCGATATTATTAATAGTGGAATCAATCAGGTCTTGAGCCGAACGTTAGTCACCACGTTGACCGTGGTGTTGGTGTTGGTGCCTTTGACCTTATGGGGCGGGGAGGTGTTGCATGATTTTTCGCTGGCGCTTCTCTTAGGTGTCATCGTCGGGACCTATTCGTCTATCTTTGTGGCAAGTCCACTCCTTCTCCTGTGGCCTGGCGCTGAAGGAAAGTTATTAAGTCGTGGCAAATAAATCCTCTCGTTCTGTTTCTTGACAGTCAGGAGAAAGGATTTCCAAAATGTAAAGTACTCTAAGGAGTTTGCCATTTTTATGGGTATTGTAATGTGACCAAAGTGACACGCTTTGGGTTTCCTCTCCAGTTAAAGGGTAAGGCTATTCTCGCGATTGTGCTGGTTGGTCTTCTGCCCCTCATCCTTTCTCTCCTCCTGACCTATTTCGAAGAAAAACGGGCCTTACGGGAAGCTGCCGGGATCACCATGAAGGGGATCGCCGTTGAAGTGGCTCGCAAAGTCGAGACACAAATCATTCGGAGTATCAACGAAGCGCAACAGTTGGCCACCATTCCCTTCATTAGAAGTGCGGTGATTAACTCGAATCAGAGCTATGTTTATAAAAGCGCTGAGGAAATTCAGGCTCTTATTCAGGGATGGGAAGACAGTTGGCGGGCTCAATCCACTCCAGATGAATTTCCGGTCTTTATTAATAAATATGCGACAGATTATCTGACGCAATGGCATGCGATTCGAAAGTCGGATTATTTAGCGATTGTTGTCGTGGATAATAAAGGGGCCTTGGTGTTGAGCTCATTCCCGCAGGTGGGATTTTTCCATGGGAATAGTCTTTGGTGGCAAGCTGTCATGCAACAGAAAGAGAGGCAGGCCTTTGTGAGCGATTTGTCCTTTGATCCTGGTTTTGGGACGCATGTGCTCAATGTGGGTGTACCCATTTGGGATGATGCTCGCAAGAAGATTGTGGGGGCCATCAGTATCCTGCTGCGGCGGGATTCGTTGTTTCGTTCGATTTCTGAAGTGGCAGCCGGGAAAACTGGGCATGCCATGCTGGTGACGACTGATGGGATTCCAATTCTGTGTCCCACGCTTTCCCTGGAAGAGCATAATGTGCCGGCGAGTCTTGTTGTGGCGTTCCAACAAGGAATAGCAGGTTGGTTAGTGGCTGACCCTGATTCCCACGGCGCCCAGCATGCGATTGTCGGCTATGCCCCATTACATTTAGGCGTACCTTTGGCGACTCAAAGTTTTGGTGGAAAATCGTGGCAAATGTTAGCCAGCCAAGATCCGTCAGAAACTTATGCGCCGTTGGATCAATTGTTAATCAAGGTGTTGTCGTACGGCGGGGTGGTATTCGTGATCTTGTGGGGCCTGGGCATTATCGTTGCTGGTCGCATCGTTAGGCCTATACAGGCACTCTCAGAAGGGGTCGAGCAATTCGGTGGAGGAAACTTGGTCGACAAAATTGATATTCGTACGGGTGATGAAATCGAGCGGTTGGCAGAAACGTTTAATGGCATGGCGGGGAATCTGCAACGTTCGTTTTCCCAGTTGAACCAAAAGGTCGAAGAAATTGGTCAATTAGAAGAAAAATATCGAGATCTGATTGAAAACGCTCCGGAAATGATTCATCAATTAGACCCGACTGGACGTTTTGTACATGTGAATAGCACAGAATTGCAGAAGCTTGGGTATGCCTTATCCGATATGCTTGAGATGTCGGTGTGGGATATTGTGCCACCGGACCATCAAGAGAACATGCGGGCCTATGTCCGGGGGTTGGCCTTGGATGGCACCCGTACGATCGAAACGGTGTTTCGCACGCACTCGCAAAAAGAGATCGAGGTGGAAATTCATTCGACCACTTTGATCGACCCTGATACCCAATCCATCGTGTTTTCTCGAGGGTTCGTCAGAGATATTACCGACAGAAAAGCGCTGCAAGAGGAAGTGGCCCGTTACACCAATCGGCTAGAGGATTTAGTCACAGAACGAACGCAACAATTATCGGATTCGGAGGCGGGGTATAAAGCCTTGTTTAATTTGGCAGCGGACTCTATCTTTGTTGTCGATCTTGCCGGACAAGTTGTTGATGGTAATGCCCGCGCATGTGATATTTTAGGCTATGCCCCTTCTGATTTGGTGGGTGAATCTTTTTTGAAGGTGGTCTCGCAAGACTTCCAAGAGATAAGCCACATGTTGTTGGGACGGGTGAGTCAAGGTGAGCCAACCGTGCCGACCACAGAAATTGAAACGATTGATCGCCATGGCGTCAAAAGGTCTATGGAAATGGATCTGGTTCGAATTGATATGGGCCCACGATCATCTATTATGGTGCAAATGCGGGATATTACGGAGCACAAAAAGCTGGAAGTCACCCTGCAGCGCTATAATGAAGCTTTAGAAGAAAAGGTGGTCGAACGGACACGCGAGATCGAACAAGCGAAGGTATATATTGAGAGTTTGTTAGAAAATGCCAATGACGTGATTTATACCTTAGATGTTGACTTGCGGTTCACATACGTAAACGGCAAAGTGGAGGCCTGGGGTTATAAAAAAGAGGACTTGATCGGTAAGCCATATTTGTCTCTTCTGTCTAAACGGTTTCGGAGTCGATATTTGCAAGAGACGTTGGATATGGGTGAGAAGCAAGTTTATGAAGTAGAGATAGTGAGCGGGCACGGAGAATTGCGATCCGTACTTGTGAGTGTGGCTCCGTTGTTAAATGATGCGGGAGGGCAACAGGGTGTCTTGGGCATTGCTCGGGATATTACCGAACGCAAGCAGTTGGAACAGCAGGTTCAACATTCTGAACGGTTGGCCTCGATTGGCCAATTAGCTGCTGGCGTCGCCCATGAAATCAACAATCCGTTAGGTGGGATTTTGAATTGTCTGTACAATATTCGAAAGGGGACGCTGACGCCTGAGCGCTCCCAAGAATATCTACACTTTATGGAAGATGGTCTGCAGCGAGTGCAACGCATCGTGCGGCAGCTGTTGGATTTTTCTCAGCAACGCGAGCTAGAGCTGGCCTTAGCTAATCTGCATCTCATTCTGGATCGTGTGGTGGTGTTAACCGAGCATGTGTTTGTTGAGCGGCATGCGGTCCTGAGGAAACAGTATGATGAGAACCTCCCACAATTACTGGTTGATGGCGCGATGATTGAGCAGGTGATTATGAATCTCGTGCTGAATGCGGTGCAGTCGCTTCAAAAGGGAGGATACGTGAGTCTTGAGACACGAAAGCATGACGATATCTGTGAAATTATTGTCGAAGATAATGGTTGTGGAATCGCTTCCAATGTGCGTCCTCATATTTTTGATCCATTTTTTACGACAAAAGGCACTGGAGAGGGGACGGGGTTGGGCTTGTCGGTGAGTTTGGGAATTGTGCAACGGCATGGCGGGGAAATGTTGGTGGAGAGTGAGGAGGGGCAGGGGACGCGGTTTACGGTTCGTTTGCCCTTTGTTCGATCACGGATGCCTTCGATGATCAAGGTGGGTTCATGAATAAGGGTTCAATCCTTATCATTGATGATGAACCGCTCATGCGAGTGTCCATGGTGGATGCGCTTTCGGCGGTCGGCTATGAGGTTCAAGAGGCCAGTACGGGTTCGGAAGGATTGGATCGATTGCAGGCTTCCGAATTTAATTTGGTCATTACCGATTTGCGATTGCCCGGAGCCGATGGGCTTCAAATTGTCTCAAAATGCAAAGAGTTATGGCCCAATACCGAAGTCATTGTGATCACCGCCCATGGTTCGGTCGATACGGCGGTTCATG
>Ga0224496_10002591_pt1 | contig 10709 bp, 11 predicted proteins | sample SF_Jul11_sed_USG_2_FD_168127 | JGI IMG/M metagenome (GOLD analysis project Ga0224496, IMG submission 168127) | Sediment microbial communities from San Francisco Bay, California, United States - SF_Jul11_sed_USGS_8_1 | ecosystem: Environmental > Aquatic > Marine > Sediment | place: USA... | reverse complement strand
TGAACAGGCTCGATTTTATCAGGTGGACCTGACATTGATTGATCTGGAAAGTAATCGCAAAGTCTGGATAGGTCAGAAGAAGATCAAGAAAACCATCGAAAAAGGTGGCCTGCGTTTTTAGTCCCTGTGACGTCGACAATGCAAAACTCAATCACTCCGCTAGAGGCGTGATTGAGTTGTCCTTAATATATGGCTATTAAATTACTCATCAGGCGTAACAGAAAAATTATATGGATTGTATAACTCCTTATCGATTTTTTTATTTACTGATGCTGTTCGCCATTCTGTTTGTTCAGGGGTGTGCCACGTCTGCTTATAAATCCATGGATATGCGTGCAGCCCTGGCGCAGGGTCGCCCCGATGTTGCTTTAAAAGCCATGGAAAAGGAAAGCGCCACCGATGATGTTATGGTGAATATGAACCGTGGCATTTTGCTGCGCATGCTGGGCGATTTTAATGGCAGCAATCAGGCGCTTGAACTTGCCAAGAAAAAAATTGAAGATCTTTATGCCACCAGTCTGAGTGAGCAGGTGGGTGCACTTATGCTTAATGATGAAACCATCAGTTTTGAAGGTGATCGTTATGAACAGGTGCTGGTGCATGCGTTTAAAGCATTAAATTATATTGCCCTCGGCGATATGGATGCTGCCCGTGTTGAAGTATTGCAATCCGATGTAAAAATGATGGAGTGGGGAGAGGCACCGGAAGAAGATCCTTTTATGCGTTATCTTGCGGGAATCGTGTTTGAAGCCCTGGGTGAATATGATGAGGCAATAGTGTCCTATCGCAAGGCTGTTGAAGTTTATCGGGCAACAAAAGATAAACAGGGTTTAAATATACCGCTGCAATTACAAAATGATTTTTTACGTTTGTTGTCCCAGCAAAGACGCTGGAATGAATTTAAACACTATAAGCAAAAATTTGCTCAGGGTTCATGGGCGATGCCAGACACCAGAGGCATGGGTGAATTAATTGTGCTGTTACATAATGGCATGACGCCTCAGCGTAATCAGGTGTCGATTAATACCTGGTCCAGTGAATTATCTTTAAATGTAAGAATTGCACTGCCGGCTTATTCACAGCCAGCAAAAAATCTGAACCCGGTTCGTTTGACTGTTGGTAATGAGCAGCTCTTGCTGGAAACTGTGGAGAATATTGACGGTCTGGCACGTGCGGCTTTGCGAGCCGATATGCCTGTGATTACCACGCGCGCTATTGCACGTGCGGTGGTTAAGAAAAAAAGCGAAAAGAAAATAGAAGAGCGGCAGGGTGGGCTGGCTCAGCTGGCAATGTTTATTGTTAATCAGGCAACAGAAATAGCTGATACCCGCTGCTGGAATACACTGCCGCAGGAAATACAGATAGCTCGATTGTTTCTCCCCGCTGGGCAACAGCTGGTGAGGCTTGAAGTGATTGGGCCTGGCGGTACTATTGTTGATGTTATTGAACTGTCGGCAAATATTCTGCAAGGTAAAAAAACAATTTTATCTGAACACTGGACTGCTCCAAGACCTGCTGCCGATAAGGTGGCAGTTAACACTGAATCAGCAACTAAAGTTGTCTTCTGATTCGTCATTCGGGAATGGTATTGATGATGAAAAATAATATTTTTTTAAAGTCAGTATGGATAGCCGGGCTGTTATTTATTTCGCAGATGGTTTATTCAGACTCAAGGCCTGGCTGGATTGATGCGGAACCTGAAAACTATCCGCATGAAAAATATATTAGTGCAACCGGTTCTGCTTCAAAGCCGGAACTGGCAAAAGACAGGGCACTGGCAAATCTGGTGAAAATATTTGAATTAAAAATTCATGAACAGTCAACAACGCGTTCAGATACTCAGGTGAATGTTAAAGATGGTGAAGAACGTGTTACCAAATCTGATCGTCTGGAACAGCAAATATCCGTACACACCGATAAAGTCATTGATGGTGCACGTATAGCAGCAACCTGGCTTGATGAAGATGTTTTTACTTACCATGCTCTTGCCGTACTTGATCGCAAGCAGGCGGGTAATAATATTCGTCAGGAAATGTCACGTCTGGATGATGAAACAGAAATTGAACTGGCTCAGTCTAAAGCGCAGACAAATGCACTGAGGAAAATGGTTAATCAGGAAAAAGCACTGCAATATCAGAAACAACGGCTGGGCCTGCAAAAAATGCTCAAGGTCATCGATCTGAGTGGTCAGGGACGGTCTTCATTATGGCGTCTGGCTGAATTAGATAATCAGCTGGATACTGCATTGCTGGCATTACAGGTGAGCGCCATGATCGATAATGATCCCATTGGCGGGCTTGATCAGGCGCTGGAATCGGCTATGGGTAATGCAGGTTTCCCGGCGATGAAAGGATCAGGTGATTATGCACTGGTTGCCAGTCTTGATGTTCAGGATCTGGGCAAGCGTGAAGGCTGGTACTGGCTCAGAGGCAAGCTGACATTAAAGCTGGTTGAGTCATCATCGGGTAAAGTTATTGGTCGTCAACAATGGCCATTGAAAGTATCTGCACTACAGCGTAATGAAACTGATGCGCGCTTAATGACGCAGGTATCAAAAACTTTGAACAATAACTTAAAGGCTGTTATCTTGTCGTTTGCTACCGGTAAACAAGAACAATAGATATTCAAATATGAAAGAGAAACACGATTCTATAAGGGCTATCAACTGGCATGATGATAGCCTTTTTTTATTAGACCAGCGTATTCTGCCACAACAAAATGTTGAGATTGAATTAACCAATGCAGTTGATGTTGCTGATGCTATTCGCAATATGGTAGTGCGTGGTGCACCGGCCATTGGTATTACGGCAGCGTACGGTGTCGTACTGGCTGCACGACTACGTTATCAGCAAAGTGCAGATAACTGGAAACAGTTAATTGCAGACGATATAAAAATATTGTCTGAGTCACGTCCCACTGCGGTTAATCTTTTCTGGGCGCTGGAACAGATGCAACAGGTCATAAATGGCATTGACGGTGATCCATTTGCAATTTTAAAAGCCGCTGCGGATCAGATTCTTGAAGATGATCTACAGGCTAATTACACCATGGGGCGTTTAGGTGCGGCGTTGATTGCAGCGGATAGCAAGGCTGTGCTGACGCACTGCAATGCCGGTGCACTTGCCACCGGTGGTTATGGCACAGCACTGGGTGTGATCAGAAGCGCCTATGCGGAAGGTAAAATTAATCATGTTTATGCGGATGAAACCCGTCCCTGGATGCAGGGTTCACGCCTCACTGCCTGGGAAATGGTGCAGGATAATATTCCAGTGACATTGTTATCTGAAGGTGCTGCTGCGACATTAATGAAACAGGGGAAAATCAGCTGGATTATCGTCGGTTCTGATCGTATTGCAGCGAATGGCGATGTCGCTAATAAAATCGGCACCTATAGTCTGGCCGTCAATGCCCGACATCACGGTGTTAAATTCATGGTCGCTGCACCCACCACGACAGTGGATATGAATATCAGTCATGGTGATCAGATTCCCATTGAGCAGCGCAGCCAGGAGGAAGTTCTCTGTTGTGGTGGTCAGCGTATTGCTGCACAGGGCGCGATTGCCTGGAACCCGGCATTTGATGTGACACCGGCTGAACTGGTGGATGCCATTGTTACCGAAAAAGGTGTTGTTGAAAAACCGACACTGGAAAAAATGCAGCAGATGATGGGTGCATAACAGGTAATGGATCTGTATCAGAGTATTAAACTGATTCATCTCGCCAGTGTGGTGCTGTCCATCAGCGGCTTTATATTGCGCGGCTACTGGATGATGATTGAATCGCCGTTGCTACAGGCAAAGCCGGTTAAGATTTTGCCGCATATTATCGATACCTGTTTGCTGGCCAGTGCACTGGTCATGGTCTATATGAGTGCCCAGTACCCCTTCGTACAAAGCTGGTTAACGATCAAGGTGTTTGCCCTGGTTGCCTATATTATTCTCGGTACCATTGCACTGAAGCGGGGAAAAACCCGACAGGTGCGCATTATTGCCTGGGTACTGTCAGTGCTGGTGTTTGCTTATATCGTTGTGGTGGCGTTAAGCCGTGCCCCGCTGATCATCACCTGACGGGTTGATGGTTAATTATTGATCCAGGTTAATGTTTTAACGGCCTGTTTCTGACATAAAGCCTTTTATGAATCATCAAGCACTCAAACAAAAACCTCTTCTGCCAGCTGTTTTACGATTGCCGCTGCGGTTTACGCCTGCTGGATTGCATAATCGTGTTTTTATTACGGCGATCAATCGCCTGTTCAAACAGGAACTGATGGCTGATGAACTGGACTTTTTACAGAATAAGGTCGTGGCACTTCATGTTACCGATGCAGGCTTGCAGATACGCTTTACATTAAAAGCACAGCAAATTAAAAGTTGTCATCCCGATTGTCATGCTGATCTGAGTATATCGGGCACGGTTTATGATTTTTTGCTGTTGATGAGCCGACGTGAAGATCCTGATACCCTGTTTTTTAACAGACGACTAAAACTGGCTGGTGATACCGAGCTGGGTTTATATGTAAAAAATTTCCTCGATGCTATGGATATGACTGAACGCTGGTCGATGATTAATAAACTAAGTGATCGCGCCAGTCGCATTGCCGAAAAAATTGGTTAATTCATTATTCTTATAAATTCGACGATTTTCCTCTGTCTTTCATTGAAAGTCTGACTATTTAGACTAATCTTTAATTAATTAAAATAGATCAGGGAAAGCATTTTGAATTATCTTTTTAGAATGACAGGGTGGTGTTTGTTATTATTTCCTGTTATTACCAGTGCTATTGAAAAACAGTATATTCGTGAATATACCTATGACGCCAGTGAGATAGAGAGTCGTGTTACAGCGCGTCAAAATGCTATTCGTATTTTAAAAGCTGAATTACTGGAAGAAGTGAGTAGCTATATTGTTAGTGAGAATGAATTTACGCGCTCGCAAAAAAATACCCGGTTTGATTCGGAATTTAAAAGCAAAATTAAAACCATTAGCGGCGGCTCTGTTCGCAGTAAAGTTCTTGATGAAAAGTGGGATGGTAAAAAGCTCTGGTTAAAAGCGCAGTTAACAGTTGATCCTGATCAGGTTAAAAATGATCTTGATCGATTGCTTGCAGGTGATGTTTCAATTTCAAACCAGTCAGCAGTAAATACAGTACCTGCTGTTATGCCTCAGGTGAATACTGCAATGCCTGTTTATAATGAATATGTGCAGGCAGCAAAGCTGGCCAATATCATGGCCATGATTACGCCAGTAAGAATGCATGTGATGCAATTTTATAATATGAATGGAGATTGGCCAGCTAATCTCGGTGATGTTGGGTTAGATACGGATACTATGACCGATGGTGAAAATATTGAAACCGTTAAACTCGATAAAAATGGCGAAATCCGTGTGTTATTAACAAAAGCCTATGGCAATGGAAAATTTATTAGTTTGAAACCACGTTCCATTATGGGTGGTACGAATATTAAATGGGATTGTTCAACTAACTTAAATAAAAAATCATTTTCTGTCCCGGGTTCTTTGTCCTGTAAAACTATTTAGCTGGCTTTTGATTCTATTCCCGCTTTACCATACCAGTAGCCATTGCAGCTGCCTGAGCTGGTGAGTTTTTCCAGTTGGTTGCTGGCGTCTTCAGTTGATAGTTTATTGTTAATGCACTGATCGAACAGATCAATAATTTTATCCATGTGACGGTATTGCGGACTGAGACGTAAAACATCTATGCCCATGGTTTTCATACTGTCCAGTTCCGGCAGCAGATTATAGGTTTGTGCCGACAGGGTCTGAATGCCGTTAATGTTTAAAAATTTCTGATCTTCCTGAGTGTTTAATAACATGCCATCCGGGTAATCGATGCAGCGGTACTGGCAATCATCTTTCTGCAGATTATGAGCCCGTGCTGTATAACAACGGGCAGAGTAGGCCAACGGGATGCGACCAAAGGCAAAAATCTCTGACTCGACTGTTTCGGGTTTTGTAGCGAGTAAATCCGCTAATGTATCTTTACTGAGTTCCAGTGGCATGACCCAGCGCTTCAATCCCAGTTCAGAAAGTAATTTAATCGTATGTTGATTATAGGTATTGACGCTATGACCACTGACAAAAGCCTTGCCTTCCAGCAAGCTCACAGCGCCCATGTCATTGGCTTCCACCATGAAGTGGTTATTGTCACAAATACGATGCAGGGTTTTGATATCAGAGTCTGCTTCACTCAATGCCAGTGTTGATAACACCACTTCCTTGCCTTTTGATTCCAGTTCTTCTGCCAGCTCAAACCAGTCCTGGGTGCGCATCTGTTTGCGTTTCGAACACACGCTTTCACCCAGATAAAAAATCTCAACCGGGCTGTCGGCCAGGTCGCGATAAAATGCCAGGGTATCGTCCTTGCTCCAGTAATATAAAATTGAACCTAAAGATAAACGCATACTGATTCTCGTTATTGCCAGGGGCGATGATAAGCGCCGAGGGTGGTCTGACTGCCTTCGGATACTTTGGCCAGTTCCTGCATCCAGTCGGATTTGGGTTTGAAGGTGTCTTTATTCTGCTGGCATAAATCGATGGCATCGCGCCAGACGCGAGTGACCTGTGCCACATAGGCGGGACTGCGTTGCCGGCCTTCGATTTTGATGGCCTGCACACCGGCATCAAATAATTCGGGTAACAGTTCCAGCGTGTTTAAACTGGTGGGTTCTTCCAGTGCATGATAGGTATTGCCGCCGACATTAAAACGGCCTTTGCAAATGGTCGGGTAACTGGCGTTTTCATTCGCGTTGTAACGATCTACCAGTAAGCCATTGAGACGGGTGTCCATGCCGCCATCGGGCTTGTCGATCCATTCCACTGCTTTCGCCGGTGAACAGGCACCAAAGGTATTGGGTGAATCACCGGTGGCATAGGAGGATAAAATACAACGGCCTTCCACCATGACGCAAAGACTGCCAAAGCCAAACACTTCGATACCAACATCGGTATTATCGACCAGCTGTTTTACCTGTTTCAAAGACAGCACGCGGGGTAACACCACACGTTTAATATCAAAATGACGTTGATAAAAATTCACTGCTTCATAACTGGTGGCTGAGCCCTGTACAGATAGATGTAAATTTAAATCCGGCCAGCGATTGCGTGCATAATCCATAACACCGAGATCGGCAATGATTAAACTGTCGATATTAATTTCACCGGCGTGATCTACCGCCTTCTGCCAGCGTGACCAGCCCGAGGGTTGTGGATAGGTGTTGAGTGCCAGAAATACTTTTCTGTTTTTAGTGTGTGCATATTCGATGCCCTGCTGAATTTTCTTTTCATCAAAATTCAAACCGGCAAAGTGACGCGCATTGGTGTCATCTTTAAAACCGATATAAACCGCATCGGCACCGTTGTCGATAGCGGCTTTTAATGAGGGTAAATTACCCGCGGGACAGACCAGTTCCATTATTGATAAACTACCTTTGCATGTGGTTGAGTGTTGAGTTTAAAAAATTTTCCCTGATAACTGTTTCGTTTTTTGAATTCATTTTCAATGCCATTCAGTACTGCCCATTTTTTGGTACACCAGTAGGGTGCCAGTAAAATGTCATGTTGTGCCGTACCGGTGATGCGATGATAAATAACCTCTGCCGGTGTCAGTTCAATTAAATTAACAGCACTGTCGATGTAGGTTTCCATTTCCATGGGCTGATATTCATTGTGCTTCCACTGGCGTGCCAGTTGTGTACCCTTAACGACATGCAGTGGATGCAGCTTTAAACCCTCAACGCCGAGATCAAGTACCTGGGTCAGTGTTTGCACATTCATCTGATAGTCTTCACCGGGCAGGCCGAGAATTAAATGGGTGCAGACCGGCAATTTTCTTATTTGTGCCGCTTTAATGGCATCGACATATTCGGCAAAACCATGGCCGCGATTAATGGTATCCAGTGTTTTGTCATGGGCCGATTGCAATCCCAGTTCCAGCCAGACTTCATGGCCCTGATCACGGTAATAGCAGAGTAAATCCAGTACTTCATCGGGGACGCAATCGGGTCGGGTGCCGATGGACAGACCGATAACATTGTCCTCAGCCAGTGCCTGTTCATACTGCTGCGCCAGCTGGTCGACGTCAGCATAGGTATTGGTGTAGGCCTGAAAATAGGCCAGATAACGCCTGGCACCGGTACGCCTGGGGATCACGGCCTTACCGTTGTTGAGCTGAACAGGTATAGACATCGGCTGTTTATCATCGGGAGTGAACGAGGCGTTATTGCAGAAGGTACAGCCACCAATGCCCTTGCTGCCATCCCGGTTGGGGCAGGTGAAGCCCGCATTGATCGCGATCTTGTGTACCCGCTCACCATGCTGGCGCAGCATGTGCTGGCCAAAGGTATTCACATAATCGGATAAAGGCATGGCATTCAGTTCGTATCTTGCGGCAAAGGACTGCTAAATTGTCATGATATGGCCTGAAAAGGTATGACTTATATCAAAAATTGCCGCCATGGTGGGTCAGGTGGCTGAGCGATATCGATAACTCAAGTTTGTCGGATAATCTTACATTTCCCCCATCCTTCGTTTGAAGGATCGGGTTTTTATCTGGTTGAAAATTAGAACAATTAAATAACTGGCACAACTTCTGCTTTTAATTTCATGAGTCAAAAGATTTAATAAATGTGTAAAGGTAAATGACAAATGAAATTTTTCAAACTGGTATCAGCCGTCGCCATATTGATATTATTCGCCAGCCCGGATGTGATTTTGATTGGGGGGTTAAGCAGGGCAGTTCATGCTGTGGGGGCTAATACCCTGCAGACAGATGATAGCGCTAAACCTGTTGCAGACCAGTCACTTGCGCTATTTATGCCGGCTGGTTATCAGGTGACTATTAACGTTGCATCTACCTATGATGAAGGTTGTTGAAAACTGTAAAGGATGAAAATGGGGTCGGAGTCATGACTCCGACCCCATTTTGTCTACCTTTAATCAAACTTAACATGGTTCTTGAGTTGGCTGAGGTTTTCGTTTCATAGAATATATTTGTCCATGCCTGAAAACCTGACCCGGTTCCACCTATCGTAATGCCTCTGGTCATGTTTTTTTCATCCAGGCGACTGGTTTTTATTTTCATAACTGTATTCGTTATTAATATGACTTAAAGAAATATTAAGTCTATTTTAAAACATGCCGTAGTGGTTATTGCTTATCTTTCTTGTGAAATATTCACAATTTCCTTTATTGCTGTTATTGACTGCGGTTTTAACCGATCGATGCAACACATTGATTAAAATCCAAAATCAGTCTGCAGTTCAGCCATTTGCAGTCATTTGATATCTGGACTGGGTTTAGTCAGTCTCATTGTAAAGCGGTTGGTCCGCTACTCTTGTTTGTCGAGTGCATTAAATAATTCAACATTAGTTAAATTCACCATTTGTTGATGCTCCCATCAAAAATTAACAATTACCTGATTTGGGTGATAGCTTTTGAAAACACAATCATTAGTATCTTCTTATGAAGGAGCTAATAATGAACGTGATACTACGAATTGGTTTGATGTTTCTATTCTTTTTTATGATTGCCTGTTCAAGCAGCGACAACAATAACTCATCGAATAATGACACGACCACCTCCAGCAGCCTTGTGTGGAACGAGTCTAACTGGGATCAAAAGAACTGGGAGTAACTGGAATGAATAATAAGAAAAATATATTTGCATTAACACTTGCTTTCGGCATGGCGGGTGCTAATGCCGGGTCAGTCATCATTAGCAATACATTTCAATCGGGCACACCGGCCAGCGCAGCAGAAGTGAACCAGAATTTTACTGATATAAAAACCGCAGTGGACGATAATGACAGCCGGATTGGGACTAATGAAGCATCAATTGGAAATAATGCCAGTGCAATTTCTGTGAATGTTGCTGCGATAGGTGCAGTACGACAAGGATTGAGTGTTTATGATAATAGTGTCCGTCTGGGCGCTTTACTTTCTATTGACTATAACTTTAATATTGTTTCAGTGTTATTAGATAGTGGATATATGGAAACGATTTATTTAAGCGGTGAACTAAATAATACACTTTATTACACTACAACAGATTGTACTGGCCAGGCATATATTGGTTATACATCCAGTTCTATTCCTTCTACATTTTTAAACTCTTTGCTTGGTCATGGATATGTATTATCCACCAGTAATACGAATGGCCTTGAAAAGGTATATATAGCCGCTACCACCAATACTGTTGCTATCACATATGGTTCCTCTCTTAATGCTGACATCTGTAACAGCGTAGTTGATCTTAAATCTCCATATGTCATTGGTAAACCAGTACAGCCAAATGATTTTAATGTGACAGGTGCCACTACAAATTACTCAGGCCCAATTACTATTGGCTATTAAATAAAAGCGTTTATATACTTTATTTAAGCCCTGTATGACAGGGCCGTATTTTCTGAATGATTTCGGGCAAGTAATATTGCCATGTTAAGAAATTAGTGAAGTGTAGAGTGGTGAAGCTGCTATTGTAGATGCCCTTGAGATAATTTGAGTCAGGTTAAAAACCAATGTCTGCACCGAGACTAATGGACTCTCGTCTAATAATGTTCGATTGGCTGCTACAGGTGAAAGACGACCTGCCGCCGTTTTATGTTGCCACAATCACCCGCAATGAATCCAGTCGCAAACTGGCAGAATCCAGTGCCTGCGTCAGTGCCTGCCATTGTTGTTCGAAGAATCTGA
>Ga0224496_10002589_pt1 | contig 10715 bp, 11 predicted proteins | sample SF_Jul11_sed_USG_2_FD_168127 | JGI IMG/M metagenome (GOLD analysis project Ga0224496, IMG submission 168127) | Sediment microbial communities from San Francisco Bay, California, United States - SF_Jul11_sed_USGS_8_1 | ecosystem: Environmental > Aquatic > Marine > Sediment | place: USA... | reverse complement strand
TAGCTTTAGAGGAAATTAAATCAAGAAGAACTGAGACCGGCTCAGGGGAAGGTGAGGAAGACGAACAGACAGCCGAGGCGATCGGTCAGGCCGCTATCCGCTTTTATATTCTCAGAACAGGCGCTTTGAAGGAGATTCAGTTCAACCCCAGGGAATCGCTGTCTTTCGATGGAATGACGGGCCCTTATCTGCAGTACACCCATGCCCGCATTTGCAGTCTCTTTAGAAAGCTTGATCGGCAATTGGATCAGGAGATTGACGATGAATACCCCTGGCAGCCGGACGAGATCACCTTAATGGTCCAACTGTCCAGGTTTCCAGATATCGTTCTGCAAGGCGCGCAGGACCGGAACCCCGCGGTTTTATGCGGCTATCTGTATGATCTTTGCCGGAGTTTCAACAAGTATTATTATGATAATCCGATCATCAAGGCTAAGGATGAATCAACGGTATTAGGCAGGGTAAAGCTTTCAGGCGCGACAAGATCCGTCTTGGCGCGGGGACTCGAAATTTTGGGGATAAAAGCCCTGGAGAGAATGTAATCATTATAACAAAGAGGAAATGATGGGAAGCGAAGTTACAATGGAGAAGATCATTTCTCTTGCGAAGAGAAGAGGATTTATCTTTCCGGGTTCAGAGATTTACGGGGGTCTCGCCAACTCATGGGACTACGGACCTTTGGGCGTGGAATTGAAAAAGAAGATCAAGAACCGCTGGTGGAAGGCGTTTGTGGCCAGCAGGCTCGATGTCGTGGGGCTTGATTCAGCGATTATGATGAATCCGAAGACCTGGGAGGCCTCAGGCCATCTGGGAGGCTTCTCAGACCCGCTGATGGATTGCAGGGGATGCAAGACCCGCCACCGCGCCGACAAGCTGATCGAGGAGCTTTTACAAAAGCAGGACAAGCCGTTCGAGATGGTCGGGGGCTACGGTCTGGCCGAGCTTAAAGAGAAGATCGTCGAGCTTAAGATCAAGTGTCCCGACTGCGGCGGGGAGGATTTCACGGACATCCGGCATTTCAATTTAATGTTTAAGACCTCTCAGGGCGTCACCGAGGACAGCGGTTCCACGGTCTATCTAAGGCCGGAGACAGCTCAGGGGATTTTCGTCAACTTCAAGAATATTCTGAACACGGCCAGAAAGAAGATACCTTTTGGGATAGCGCAGATCGGTAAATCCTTTAGAAACGAGATCACCCCGGGCAATTTCATCTTCAGGACCCGGGAGTTTGAGCAGATGGAACTGGAGTATTTCTGTCATCCAGACGAGTCGCTGGAGCAGTTCGGAGTCTGGAAGAAATTTTGCGCCGATTGGCTAAAATCATTGGGGATGAAAGAGGAGTTGACCCGCGTGAGGGATCACTCCGAGAAGGAGCTGTCCCACTATTCGCAAGGCACCAGCGACATCGAGTTCAAGTTCCCCTTCGGCTGGGGAGAGCTTTGGGGCATCTCTCACCGGGGCGATTTCGATTTGAGTCAGCATCAGGAGTTCTCAGGCAAGGACCTGGGTTATCTGGACCCCCAGACCCAGGAGAAGTTCGTGCCGCACGTCATCGAGCCGTCGCTGGGAGCCGACAGGGTGGCTCTGGCGTTCCTTTTGAGCGCCTACGAGGAGCAGGAACTGGAAGACGGAACCAGCCGGGTCGTCCTGAAGCTGGATAAGAAGCTGGCGCCGATCGAGGTGGCGGTGATGCCATTGTCCAAGAAGCTGGGTGAGAAGGCGATGGAGGTTTACGGCCTGATCGCGCCTCACTTCGACTGCGATTACGATGAGTCCCAAAGCATCGGGAAAAGGTACCGCAGGCAAGATGAGATCGGTACCCCTTTTTGCGTGACAATTGATTTTGATAGCCTGGAAGATCAGTGCGTTACAGTAAGGGAGCGGGACAGTATGGAGCAGAAACGGGTAGCGATCAAGGAGCTGACGGCCTATTTCCAAAAGGAGTTCTCGGGATAGGGGACGCGAGGGTTTAGAGCTAGTTGGGAAAGGGGTCCCAGGAACTCTCCAAATTGCTCTAAAGTCTCTATGCTGATCTCTCCCAATTCGTCTTTGATGAAACCCCTTCCCCTTGTAAGATGCTTAAAGTCTAAGAGCATAAACCTAAGTTTTTATTCCTTATTTTTTTGTAAGTTCACCATCATGCTTTGATTAAACATTGGGAAAGGAATAAAGGCCGGATAGTTGGATCTTGTTAAGATATCATTGACATCATGTCGGAAATAAGGCCAAACAGATTCAAAAATAAAAGTTGAAAATTTAGTTTCTAGAGTATTTAAAGTGGCCTTTGAAGTATTATTCATTGAAATCACGTATTCCATATGTAGATTTATCAAAGGAGAATTATCTTTATTATCAGTGTTAACTACTTGAAGGTTTATTTTAGCAAAAGCAACAAGTATCTTATTTAATTTATCAGCTGATTCTAGATGCATTGAAATATTAATATTAGCTCCAAGTTTTATATTTTTGAAAATCGGAGTTATTACAGCATATTGGATACTTTTCAAAATAATGTGATTTATTTTTGGGAAATTTATTTTCATGATCTATTTATTAAAAAGTATCTTAGTTGTTATATTGAGCCCAAATTTCAGCTTGATTGCTTTCTTGCTTGCTTTCATGGGTCAATGTCATATCTTCATGTTGAATAGTAATTGTTTTAGTTTCAATTTGGTTCTTAATAATACCATAAACAGTAAAATAAGGTTGATTTTTATGGACTAATGTAAACCTAGGTTCTACATTAAGATGTTTAGCTATTTCAGTAAGTTTGTTAATAGTTAAATTTCGATCACCACTTAATAATTTTGTAATGGCGGGTTTTGAAACTTTCATTTTATGAGCTAACTCACTTTTACTAATATTCCCTTCAAGCATAGCTCTATAAATTTCACCTGAGACAATATCTCTAAATACGGTCTGAAAAGCTTCAAGAGAGTCTTTTTGACTCTTGGTAACTTCCTTAAACTCACTTAATGCACTCATTGAGTCCTCCTATTTTAATTTAATTCTTTTGGAATTAAAATATTTTCCTTTTTCTCTTCGCATTGCTTCTAGGTTTATCTTAGACCAAGCTGTTTGTTTTTTACTAAAAGCATAAATAGCTACAAGGTTTTGTGGTTTTGGGTCCCAAATGCATGCTATGCGAAGCTGATGGATTTTGATTTCAAATGTATTTTTTTCTAGCAATTTAAATTTCTGATCATGGGTATACATTTTTGGATTAGAATCAATAGCTTTCAAGGTATGTAATAATTTATGTTGTAGGTCCCTATTGCCTTGCAAAATATTTTCCAAATATTTAGATACTTGAGTATCAAAGCATTCTTTGCCAAAAACCCAAAATGAATAATTAGCCTTTTCTTTATCAAGAGGAAACCATTTTGTTGCTATTGATGTTAACATATAAGTTAACCAAAATCAAATAAAATGCAATACGAAAATCTATTTATATCAAAAAACCTAACCAATGTTGAAGAAAAAGACCAAAAAAATAAACATACAAAAGAGTTATGATTTAGTCAGTTTTAATTTATCTGGAATAAGTCGTCAAAGCCTATCAATATCAAGTCAATCAGAGCTGATTAATCTTGTTTTATTAATAATGATTATAAGCTTATGTTAGTTTTAATATTAAAATTAATAGCATTGAATGCAAAGTTACGCAAGATCGTCAGTTTAATCGATCAATATTCTCCTAGCTTCAATACTCATATCAACAATGCCTATAAGAAAAGACACTTAAAATCAAAATAATCCCTACTAGACCAAACCGTTGAGTCTTTTTCTGGATGTTGCCTGCTTCACGTTCCAGTGGGTTCTGGCTTGACATGAAGACCTTTTAATTATATTTATTTTGATAATCTAAAATCGGTGAATGTTCAGCCTATCCATCAAGCAAACTCATCGACAAGTCCTTTCGGCTTAAGCGCGGAATGGATTTCGGGTGAGATTTCATTTTTCGCGATCGGCGGGTTAAATACAACCCTACACACTAACCAAACAGGACAGGACATGAAGGAATTGGAAGAGGGAACTCAGTTGAGGTTCGATTTTACCAAGATCAGCCAGGTGGCCCAATGCGGCCAGGAGGTGATGCCGGCCGTCGCGCAGGACATCGATACCAAGGAGGTGCTGATTTTAGGCTACGTCAACCAGCAGGCCTTCGATCACGCCCAAAAGGAGAAGGTCGCGACCTTCTGGAGCACGTCGAGAAACGAGCTGTGGATCAAGGGGGCGACCTCGGGGGAGTATCTGGATCTGATCGAGACGAGGGTCAACTGCGAGCAGAACTCGGTCCTTTTTCTGGTGCGCCTGAGAGGCCAGGGCGCCTGTCACACCAAGGACGCGGACGGCAAACCCCGGCTCGGGTGCTACTACCGCAGGATAACCGCGACGGGCGAGCTGGAGACGCTTTAGCCCTTCGACGAAGCTCAGGATGACATATCCTTCGATTTGGCTCACCCTTCGTTGAGGCTCAGGGTGACATTCCCATTGGCATGTAAAACTAAATTCCCATTACCCGCCCGGTTCCGCCTTTTGGTTTCTCTTTGTAACCCGATCGGCTATAATGAAGTTACGCTTAGCTTAACGGATGCGAACTTTACCCGTCGCTGAAAAATGCCCAAACAAATCCATTTTTTTATCGAAGACCCGGAGGAAGAAACCAGGACCCAGTTCGATCAGGCGGTGAAGCCGGATTATGTGGAGAAAGCCGCGCTGCTGCCGGACGCTCATCTGGGCTACGCATTGCCGATAGGGGCCGTGGTGGCGGTCAGGGATCAGGTCCTGCCCTCCTGGGTGGGTTATGATATCGGCTGCGGGATTTCGGGATTTCCCACCGGAATCGAGACCGACCGGCTACTCCCAAAAAGAGAGCAAATCTTTCAGGAAATCTATAACCGGATTCCAGTGGGTTTTACCCATCACAAAACCGACCGCCGCTGGGAAGGGGCAGATCGATTTAACCGTTCGGACCGGAGCGAGGAAATCTTCGCGAAAGACGGATTGAAACAGCTTGGCACGCTCGGCGGCGGAAATCACTTCATCGAGTTGGGGAAAGATGAAAATAATCAAATCTGGATTCTGATTCACTCCGGTTCCAGAGGATTGGGCCACTCGGTCGCCGATTATTACATAAAAAAGGCCGCTGAGGGCAAAAAACAAAATCAGGGACCCTTTTCCCTTTCTACCCACTTGAAAATCGGTCGTGAGTACCTTTCGGACCTGTTTTTTTGTCTGGGTTTCGCGCTGGAAAACAGAAAACAGATGATGCGAGTCGTGCTGAAGATTCTCATAGGGAAATTATCCCTGAACAGGACTCTGGATTTTGGGTTGGAAGGACTGATTGATCAGCCTCATAATTTCTGCGAAGAAAAGGACGGTCTGATGATTCACCGAAAAGGGGTCATACCGGCTGAAAGCGGAAAGCTGGCGGTGATGGGCGGCAACATGCGAGACGGCTGTTTCATCGTGGAGGGACTGGGAAATCCCCAAAGTCTGAACTCGGGGGCCCACGGAGCCGGACGGGTCATGGGCAGGCGCGCGGCTAAGAAGTCCCTGAAACTCGACGAGTTCAAAAAAAACATGCGGAGCGTTACCGCCAAGGTCTCCAGGTCCACCCTGGACGAGGCTCCCGACGCCTATAAGGACCCCTTCGAGGTTCTTCAGCGCCAATCCAAGCTCGTCAGACCCCTTCACCACATCTTGCCTCTGATTAACGTCAAGGGCTGATGAAAATTAATCGAAAGATGAGATCAAAGGCGGCTTAATGAAGATCAGGAAATGGGATGTAACCAATAAAAAAGTTGTCTGGACAAATGGGTCCACAATAGAGTATTTATTAGTCCACCAACCCTAGCCTTATAATTGCCAATTAGACTTTTATCGTTATCCCATTCCAATCCAGACAAAGATGCCGTCAAACGCTAACAATAAACATTGCAAAAAATGCCAGGGCCTTAACATCGTAATCATTCCCAGAGGAAAACACGCCTTCGCCGAGTTGTGTCCCGACTGCCAAAAGGCTTGCCGTCTTTGCGAGGATACAGGCTATATTCTTAAAAGGGACGATCTGGGCCGGGAATCCGCCGAGCCTTGTGAATGCGCGGTCATAAAAAGAAAGGTCGAGCTTTATAACGCCGCCGATATCCCCAGCCAGTTCTACGACGCCACTTTTGAAAACTTCCACACCTCAAACAATCCGAGTTTAAAGGAAGCCCTAAACACAGCCAGGCTTTCCTTCAAAAAATTCAATACAGGCGATAAAAAGGGATTCGTTTTTTTCGGGGGAGTCGGGGTCGGCAAGACGAGACTGGTCTGCACCATGATCCGGGTATTTGTCCTGGAACACGTCGTGCCCTGTCTTTTCAAGGAATTCAGCAGTCTCCTCAGCGAGATCAAGACCGGGTACGACAAGGGTCTTTCGGAGAACCAGTTGATTGAGAAGGTCAACCAAACCGAGATCCTGGTGATCGACGAGCTGGGAAAGGGAAGAAAAAGCGAATGGGAAATCAGTATCCTGGACTCGATTATCGCCAACAGGTATAACATGAAGAAAACCACCATCTTCACCACCAACTACACCGACGATCCGAATACGACCTTTACGCCGACATCTGACTCAGGCGAAGGGGATGACCCGCATTTCGATCCGCTTAAAAAGGAGACTCTGGAACAGAGGGTTTATCCCCGTATCTATTCACGGCTGAAAGAGATGTGTGTCTTTATTAAAATGAGCGGAGCGGACCGCAGGTTACCAAAGAATCACCAGAACTATTCCTGATCATCTCATCCCGCGTTGAATCCGTCCGATATTGACTTCGAGCTTTTCCATAAATTCGCCGATGTCTTCCTTGGTCAAAAGAATATTGTTGCGCTCTGGCATGACCGCGAAAATATATTTGATGTATTCCGGCATCAAATGCATCAGCATGACGTTATCCGGGATCTTAAGCTGCTTGTTTAAAAAAGAGTTCATTTGGGGCAGTGACATCTTTCTGAACACCGGGGTGAACGCGCTGACGTCCTGCTCCAGCTCTGTGGTGACGTCTTTCGGATAAAAGGGGACAAAGAAATGCCTCGAACAGACGAGTTTTGAAAAGACAAACATCAAAACACCGACCAAAAGGCTTTCCAGCAGGGAAATATCAGCCAGATTCAAATAGGCCACGCCGACCGAAAAAATTCCCATGAAAAACCCGATCACCTGCAGGGTAATTCTTACTTTCTCGACAGCCAGGTATTTAAAATTATACCTTTTTTCGACCCAATACAAATAAAGGCCATGACTAAACGGCATTGAACAGGTGATGACCTCTTCGGCCCCCGCCTCTCTGGCCCTTAATTCCTTTTCCAACTGCTTCTTCTTGTCCAGGGCGTACCGGTTCATGATATCCTGAATCACGTACCTCCTGGTGCTTCTCATGCGGTCGGCCAAAACCATGATAAATTCGTTGGGGTTTTTCTGGTTTAAGGTATCTGATCGGAAATCCCCCCTTTGGGATATATAATCCACGATATCGTCATAAAGTTTCTTCGTGTTGGTGACTTTCTTTTCCTCTTGCTTTTTCCTCCCGGAGATTTTTTTTCTTTTATGCTCATCCTGTTTCTTATAGAGATCCAGGTTCATCTCGGTCCTGATCAAATAGGTGAAAATCTCGGTCAGAACTTCGTACAAGTCACTATTGAGCTTCATCATCTGGATAAAGACCTCTCCCAGGGAATAGGCGTAGGCGGAAAACTGCTTCTTGGAGACCTCCTCTTCATGCTGGGGACGGTCAGCCGAGCGGTGTCCATCGATAATCCGGTCCAGCATGTCGTCGACGAAGACTTTATATTCTGGAAACTCTTCATCGTGCCACAACAGGGACACCCAGGTGGTCGCCGCGATTTTTTGTGTTTCCTCTTTCTCAAGCAGCAATTCCACCACTTCCAAAAATATGGAATATTTCTCGGGATCGTTGAGGTTTTGATAGATGATACTCGCCACTTTCCCTGTAGCGATATGCTCATCCATCTCCCTCTCGTTGATGATGGTGATTTTAGTCGCCAGTCTTAATACAAAATCCGGCGGCAATTGTTGAGTGCTTATCCGGGATGGCGTAATCGTCTGTTTCTGTCCGGATTCCTGGGAACCGACTTGAGCTTCCATATTCATTCGATTTTGTTTAAAGTTAGAATTAGAACTTGTTTTTCGTTGTCATTGTTTAAAATCGTCTCTAAAATACACTATGCGATTGAGGCAAAAAATATCCGTTTGTCATTAATAATAATGATAATTTCGCTGTCCAACGTAGCCATGTTTGAAGCGAAAAACCCCAGGTAATCAGACGAAGGCTCGCGTTTTATCTTTGTAAGCCGGCCATCGTTTTCAATCTTATAATGCAACATAAATACCTAAGCTGGGAACCAATCCATCCGAGTTGACCGCAACCAGTCCGCGGAAGGGGGATTCTATCCAGCCAAATTGGTTTTTTACTGGTAAGAAACCAAATATTTGGATAAGTACAATGATCAATAACGATGATTGAACGTATTTCCGATGTAGACTTATTATAGTTTAGTTAGCTGTTTCTTGTAAAGAATCTCAAGGGAGTTTAAATTATGCTTAAAAAAATCGCAATTAACGGGTTTGGCCGGATCGGCAGGCTCGCGTTCCGCGTTATGATGGAGCGGGAGGATTATCAGGTCGTGGCCATCAACGATCTGATCGACGCGGAGTATATGGCCTATATGCTGCGCTACGATTCCACCCACGGTAAATTCAAGGGGGAGGTCGAGGTCAGAGACGGCAATCTGGTCGTGAATGGTCAAACTATCCGGATCACGGCCGAGAGGAACCCGGAAAACCTGAAATGGGACGCGGTCGGGGGTGACTATGTGATCGAAGCGACCGGCCTTTTTACGGTGCTTGATAAGGCCCAGGCTCATCTGAAGGCGGGAGCCAAGAAAGTGATCATCTCCGCTCCCTCCAAGGACGCACCCATGTTCGTTATGGGAGTCAATCATAAGCAATACGATTCCAAAATGGATATCATCTCCAACGCCTCCTGCACGACCAACTGCCTTGCTCCGGTCTCTAAGGTGCTCAATGACAACTGGGGAATCCTGGAGGGACTGATGACCACGGTTCACTCGGTTACGGCGACGCAAAAGACGGTTGACAGTCCATCGGCCAAGGACTGGCGGGGCGGCAGAGGTGCCTACCAGAATATCATCCCGTCCTCCACGGGCGCAGCCAAGGCCGTCGGCAAGGTCATACCTGAACTGGACGGAAAACTGACCGGCATGTCCTTTCGGGTTCCCACCGCCAACGTGTCGGTCGTGGACCTCACGGTCAGGCTAGAGAAGCCAGCCAGCTACGACGCGGTCAAAAAAGCGATGAAAGAAGCTTCAGAGGGCGATCTCAAGGGGATTTTGGGCTACACCGAGGATGATGTCGTATCCAGCGACTTCCTGACCGATCCCAGAACCTCGATTTTTGACGCCAAAGCGGGGATTGCCTTAAACGATCAGTTCCATAAGATTGTCAGCTGGTATGATAACGAGTGGGGCTACTCCAACAAGATCATCGATCTGATCACCCATATCAGCGGGTAATATCGCTCCGGAAGCGGTCCGGCCTGAACCCTTGGGGCAAACCACCTTGCGCGGGCTGGTTTGCCGGGGTTGTATCAGCGAAAAGCCTATTTTCAGTCGATGAACTGGTATCTGATGGAAAAACCGATGAGCTTGTCGGAGAGTCTGTAGCGGGTAGGCGTATAACCCGTCACCTTAAGGTCCGATTCGCGTGTCTCCAGCGTATCTCCCACCTCCAACTCGAACTGGACCTTTCGATTCAGCTTAAATCCGATCAGGAGTTTGTCGTGGCTGTAATCCCTCTGACTTAAATAGACTTGGCTTTCAAACAGATTCGTCTCTTTTGAGCTCACCTTCTCGATCTTCACGCCCGTTTCATCGTTAAAGCCGTACTCCAGACCGATAAATGACTGTTTGAAGTCGGTATCCTGAATGATCAGGTTTCCGGCCTGATTCATATCGGTCGCGCTTCTGTTTTTGCGGTAGCTGATCCCGAGATAGAGGCTTGTCATCTCCGAGTAGCCATAGCCAAGCTTGATGAACTCCCTGTAGCCCGCGACCGAGTCGTTGGTCTGGTCGATATTTTCGATGGCCTGGGTTTTCTTGTAGTATAAATCCGCGTAAAAGCCCTCCTTGTTGATCGGATTTTTTACGAATTCATAGATTCGGGACTTGAATTTCGTTTTCTGCTCCAAAAGGGGGGTTGAGCCGGTCCCGACGTAATACTCCCAACTGGATTCCGATTCGGGGCTGTAGCCCAGCCTCATCCTCCAAGGCTCGTAGGTGAGTCCGAACCCATAGGAGCTATAGCTGTTTTTCTCCCTCTCGTCGAAAGTGGACAGGTCGGTATAAAGCACGTTGTAATCCCTGGAGTCGCTCTCGGTCTTTGCGGAGAAATAAAGGTAGCTCAAAAAGGAGATCCAGGCGCTGAGACTGTTATCGACGCTATCGGTTTTCCGTACCTCCGCGTCCACGCTGGTATTGGAAGTGTAGTTCCTGTAGTGACCGTTCAAATGGAAATAATAATCCAGATTCAACTCCATCTCACGGTCGATTTTCTTCTGGCGGATATCGGACATGCTGGTTTCCTCGGTGGTCGTCTCGTTATCCATGTACTTGATGCGGGCGCCGAAGGA
>Ga0224496_10002586_pt1 | contig 10717 bp, 11 predicted proteins | sample SF_Jul11_sed_USG_2_FD_168127 | JGI IMG/M metagenome (GOLD analysis project Ga0224496, IMG submission 168127) | Sediment microbial communities from San Francisco Bay, California, United States - SF_Jul11_sed_USGS_8_1 | ecosystem: Environmental > Aquatic > Marine > Sediment | place: USA... | reverse complement strand
TAGAGGCTTTCTCGGTTCTCTCGAACTAAGCCAATAATCTTGTGCATCACTTCTAGGGACCGTCGTTGCTCTACGGAGTTCAGGTTTGTCATGTCGGGTTTCGAATCTGGATCGGGGCGCATTTTTTGATAATGAATAAAGTCCTGGATCACTTTGTGCATGTCGTCGAACGAGAGCCGTTTTCGCTCCCTCAGCACTTTTGCCGTCACCTCGAGAATCGAATTGCCGGTGATTCGATCATACTGGTTAAGAATGGCTGATCTCATCCCGAGTTCGAGCAAAATTTTTCGTTCAGTGGTTTTGAATCTTTTGGCCGTCTGTTGGACTAATGCCCAATATCGTTTTTGAAATTCCTGGATTTTTCTAACCTTCGCTTCATGTAACGTTTTGTCCCGTTTGCTGGCATAACTTGACGCTATGGTTTCCATAAAAAGTTCAGGGGGCATGACCATTTCTTTCCCAAGCAGATGAACAGGGAGTTCTCGCAATATATCCCGCATACAATAAATGGCATCCCAGGTACGCCCATCTAGGACCTTATGGGGACCTCTGTGTGATTTCGCCTTTTCAAAGTAACTAAACACCCTTTTAAATTTTTTAATCAGATCCTGGTGTTCTTTGAGCAGGTATTCTCGATGCGATTCGTGAAATCCGATTTTATAGAGCAGATGCCGATTCAGCTGTTGTTCAAACTCCCGATCGAACATCGCCAGCAATTCATGGCGGGTATAGGTTTGAATCGGGTTTTTCTTGCCACGTAGGAGGAAATCACTGATTTGAATGAATGTTTGAACAATATATCGGGCTTTCCGTTTTTGTTCGGGGATGGTCGTGGACCATCGGTCCGTGTCGTCAAATCGGTACTCGTGGTGATACAGGCCAAACTGCCTCACGGACCCATAGTCGATAATCCCGCCATCCATCAAAATATTGTCCCCGTCCCAATCTAACCAGACAAAGAGATAGTCCGATTCGAACCGGGCTGTCGCCTGCGCAAAACGCGTGGCGATGTATGCTGGCAGATAGGCATAGTCTTTATTTCGAGAGCCCTGTTTGGGCCAATGCCCATTGGCAACTTGTCGATCAATGAAATAGTCCACCGCCGACCGAAGGCCTGCACGATCTCCCTGCTTGAGGTAGCGAAAGAGATGTGATGGGCGCAACAAGTTCGTTCCCGTTCGGACATTCACGGAGAATCCTTTGGGATATTCAAGCACCGCCAAGGTTCTTTCCGTCGCGATGCCATTTCTGTAAAAAATTTCACTTAACAGGGCGGCGGCCATCCCATCCTCCAAGTCTGAATACCCGCAGCCATAGGATACGGAAGGGTCCCCGGTCTTAAAAAACTTCTTGTGGATGGCCGTCGCCGGACTGAGGCACGTCGCCCCTGTCCCGCAACTCGATATATCCCACGTTGTTCCCCGATAGGAAATCTGTCCGTTCCAGATACTTCGCCCATCTCCGGAGGTGCGTCCAGTTCTGTCCGGGTGCTGCGATTGAAGATACCGGGTCGCCATGTACGTGTTTGGCTTCATCTGTTTTTTGGAAATGGGGGTGCGATGAAGCAGATCATATTCATTGATGATTTGAATGCCGAACGTATCCAGAACTGTTTGAGCAAGTATGCGATTCATTTTCTGAGGGTGATCATCGGGGATTAAACCCATCTCCTTCGCGAGGTCGTAGTTGAAATAGGCCAACGTTCCCCCTGGCCGTAGACGCACGGAGTAGTCCACGGCCCCATCCGGGACGGCTTTCTGAAAATCATGGTTCCCATTGATCAGACGAAAACGGTCATACTGCGGTGCACCTGGATTCCCTGGCCGCACAGGAACCCGTTGAGGCTTCTTCCTAGGTTTCATAGACTTAGGAATCGGATATTTGGTGACATTAGTTAAATAACCTTAGGATCTTTATTGATATATAATCTCAGAAAAACTTATAGACGGGGAGTGTTATGAAAGTCGTGTTGTATTCAGGTGGGCAGGAACCTTCTAATCGTCTGATCCACCAGACCCTCTTTCAATTAGTGAACGCGAAACGAAACGCCTCCATGACCTACATTCCCTTTTGCCATGACGGGTCTGACTTCTTTTTTAAGAAAGCGATCAGCCGGTACCAGAAAGTCGGATTTACGCGCTTTCACTGCCTTCCGGTGGATGTCCCCTTCACACAGAATGATCTCAAGAAAGCCCTTAGGAGTGATGTGATTTATCTGGCGGGAGGCAATACGTTTTACTTCTTATACCACCTGAGAAAAAGCGGATTGATTCCTCAATTGAAACAGTTTGTCGAGCAGGGAGGCGTTCTCGCAGGGCTCAGTGCCGGAGCGATTATTCTCACCCCCACTATTGGAACAGCCGGTCCACCGCTTCCGCACCCGGATGACAATGACGTGAAGTTAAAAAATCTCCGATCTCTGGGCCTCGTCCGTTTTGAGTTCTACCCCCACTACACCTCTAGCCCTAAAACCAACAAAGCCATCCTTCAGTACAGCCAAATCACCACATACCCCATTTTTGCCTGCCCCGATGGGTGCGGCATCACGATCAATGAACATCGCATGACCTTTATTGGGAACGTTGTGATGTTTTCTGGGGGAAAGAAAGTGAAGATTCTCTAAATTCGCCAAACAGATTCTCAAAGGGCTCACATCTCGTTTTATGACTTCTCAGCCGGTGTACGCCTCAAGCCAATCAAATGTTACACTGCACAGCATGGATTCTAGAGCCACGTCTTCAAAGGAAAGCAGTACGCTCGATCGCGTGAAACGTTATCATGAACAGACCAAGCATGAATTCAATCGATTTGCCAAATCGCTCGGCTATTTGGATTGGGCGAATCAACCCGATCCTTTTCGTCGATTTCACGAGGCACCCCTCCTTTCTTTACCGTTGTTAACCCTTGAAGAGGAACCCCGGTCCCCCGCTTACGAAGCCTTATTTCAGGCCGCGTCCATTCCTTCCCAACCCGTGACCCTTCGTACCTTATCTCGATTTTTTGAATATGCCTTATCCTTAACGGCCTGGAAAGAATACAACGGCACCCGCTGGGCGTTGCGCAGCAATCCCTCGAGCGGCAATCTTCATCCGACTGAAGGCTACTTGTTTATTGGCCCTCACCAGGAACTCGCGCTGAATCCGGGCTTGTATCACTATGCTCCGAAAGAACATGGGCTGGAGCATCGCTGGGAGGTCTCTCCTGAAACCGCTCAACAGCTTCTTCAAGGTATTCCAAACCAAGGATTTTTAGTGGGACTCTCATCTATCCATTGGCGAGAGGCTTGGAAATATGGGGAGCGGGCTTTTCGCTATTGCCAACATGATACCGGCCATGCCATTGGCTCCATGCGAATCGCTGCCGCCACGTTAGGTTGGAATATGATCATTCTCTCTCACACCTCCGACGAGACGATTGAACAGGTTCTGGGACTGCATCGCAAGCAAGACTTTCATCCATCAGAAGGCGAATATCCCGAACTCTTGGCTGCCGTCTGGCCGAGAGACCATGACACGCCTTTCGACATTAAGCTGGCCTTCGAGAAGCCAACCGACGAACTGTTGTTATCGGGGGAATGGAAGGGAGAGGCCAACCGTCTGAGTAAAGATGTTCCCGTTCATTGGGACATTATTGATGAAGTCGCAGAGGCGTCGTGGAAATCCACACAAGAATCCGAGGTCCTGGCATTCTTGTCTTCTCCCGCCATTCAAGAGCGGCAGGAAGGCAAAGAGAACAAACCACTGGCTGGCCACATCATTCACCAACGGCGAAGCGCCGTATCGTTTGATGGCCACACCAGCCTTTCTGTAGATCGATTCTACACGATGTTGCTGCGGACCATGCCGAAGAGCGAGTTGCCGGTTCCCGAGCGACCCATGCCCTGGGATACCCTACCCTGGGAACCAACCGTTCACCTTGCTCTCTTTGTGCATCGGATCGACGGCCTCCCATCTGGCATGTATTGGTTGAATCGGAATCCCCAGGGACGACCGGTGAAAGATTTTCAAGCCGGCATGCATGAGCAATTCGTGTGGGCAACCCCGGACAATTGCCCTCCTCAGCTCCCACTCTACCTCCTAGAAGAAGGCGATGCGAAAAATTTGGCTATGCAGCTCAGTTGCGGGCAGGAAATTGCGAAAGACAGCGCCTTTGCCCTTGGCATGGTCGCGGAGTTTGATGCAAGTTTAGAAACATTTGGCCCGTGGTTTTACAAGCGCTTGTTCTGGGAAACCGGACTCATTGGCCAAGTGCTCTACCTGGAAGCAGAAGCAGCAGGGATTCGTTCCACGGGCATCGGTTGCTTCTTTGACGATCCCGTACATCGCGTGCTTGGCTTTTTCCCTCAGACTAAATGGCAATCCCTCTACCACTTCACCGTCGGCGGCCCCACAGATGACGGCCGCCTCACCACCCTGCCTCCCTACGAGCATCTCAGTCCTTGATTTTTTCCATTTTTTTGGGGGGAGGCGAATGTGAGGGTAGCGCTTTCTGATTGCCGAAACGATAGTGGGCCAGCATACAATTAGAGAGATAGATACGCACCTGACATGTCTACCTCCCCTCACCCCTCCTTACAAAGGAGGGGAAAATCTAGGTCCCAAATGACGCCTTTCCACATGCCCCACCAGCTCTTAAATTTTCCTGATCTTTTCCTCTCCTTTGCAAAGGGGCTGGACTCAAAAAGAGGGCTCAACCGACTAAGGTAACGGTCCACAGAGCGCACCCGACAACCACCTGACTCCTGGCATAACGCCCAGGGTTCTCTGATCTTTTCCTCCCCTTTGTAAGGGGAGGTGAAGGTGGGGTAGAGTTTTGCACTATGCCTACCAAAAAAGGAAATCCGAAACTTCTTCCGCTTAAACGACGACTCCGATCCAATCAAACTCGAGCGGAACAATTACTATGGGCGAAACTTCGGAGCAATCAAATCCACGAACTGAAATTCCGTCGGCAACATGGCATTGAATCCTATATTGTGGATTTCTTTTGCCCGGAGAGAAATGTGGCGATAGAGGTTGATGGGGACGTGCACGCCGGCAACAGGCAACAAACCAAAGATGCGGAACGGGAGAGGTATTTACGATCCTTAGGCATCAGAATTGTACGATACACAAATGATGAGGTCTTTAATAATCTTGATGGGGTTTTGGAAGATCTCTCCCTACGATTGGCCTCGGACTCTACCTCCCCTAGCCCCTCCTTACAAAGGAGGGGAAAATTAAACAAGGACATTCGTGATAAAATTCGAAAAGCACCTCCACCTGAGACTGCCGCATTTCTTACAAAGGAGGGGAAAATTCGGAACCATTACAATCCTTTACCACGGGAGTTTTATGCTCGACCGACGTTGAAGGTCGCGAAAGATTTGTTGGGGAAGGTGTTGATGACGCAAACCTCCGACAATCTCATACAGAGCAAAATAGTCGATGTGGAAGCGTATGTCGGACCGAAGGATAAAGCCTGCCATGCTTCCAAAGGCCGAACGAAACGGACGGAAATCATGTTCGGCCCAGCCGGATTCACGTATGTCTATCTCATTTATGGGATGTACCACTGTCTCAATATTGTGACTGAACGAGAAGACTATCCTGCGGCTATTCTGATCCGTGGGTTGGAAGTCTTGGAAAACAACGATCCTCCAACGTTTCCCACTCGCATCGACGGCCCGGGTCGGGTCTGCCGATACCTCGAAGTGGACCGCACCCACAACGGGCTGGATACGACATACGGAAAAACCCTTTGGATCGAAGAGCAGGGCTTGCCCGTTTCACGAAAACAGATCCAGGCACTCCCACGAATCGGCGTAGACTATGCCGGGAACTGGGCCAAGAAATTATGGCGGTTCTGCCTACCTGCTCCAGCTTCCCCAAAGGGAGGAAAAACCAAGCCGACCGAATAGGTTATTAAGTCCTTTCTTCGTTGCCTTGAACAACGACAGCCGTCTACGTTACGCTATCGCCTCAGAAGAATGCGGACTACCTCCCGTAGGCCACATGACACAAACCGCTTCTCAATTCCACAAACAATAAAGGAGACATAACAATGGGCAATCCGCTCGATACGATCTCTGGCACCATCACTGCCGGCTTTGTGTTGACTGTGGTCCTCTATGGCCTGGTCAAAATGCTGGTGTGATCACGCAGAACCACTGAAGAATTCTTTAATCACCTAACACATACGAGGACACATTATGGAAAGTGTATTAGCGTGGGGACATTTCCTCGCGGGCATCACCTGGATCGGAATTCTCTATTATTTTAATTTCATCCAAGTACCATTTCTCAAAGTTGTCACACCGGAGACCAAGGCTGAGGCCTTCAAGCATCTCGTCCCCAACGCCCTCTGGTGGTTTCGATGGGGAGCTCTGGCTACCTGGGTCTTCGGAGCCGCCTTGCTCATGAATCAACATCGAATGGGCAGTGCCTTCTTGTTACAAGGCCCAGATGCTGTCATCGGCATGGGCGCCTGGCTCGGCACCATCATGTTACTGAACGTCTGGGGAATCATTTGGCCCAATCAGAAAAAGGTGCTCGGCATGAAAGAAGCCACACCTGAGGAAAAAGCCAAGGCCGGGCGGACCGCATTGTTAGCCTCACGGACGAATACGATGCTCTCCATCCCCATGCTGTTTTTCATGGCCAACTCCGGCCATGCGTCAGGGCTTTTCTAGGTTAGCCTACAACAGCCAAGATTCCACTGAGAATAGACAAGGCCGGCTCATATGAGCCGGCCTTCTTTATGTACCCATCCATAAATTCGTCCCCCCAAAACAGAGAGAGACGAGAATTTGAGAAATATTTCATCTAAGTGTATGATAAGTGCATGGCTGTAAAAACTATTACAATTGACCTGGAAGCTTATACTCTTCTGGCCAACCGGAAGCGGGAAGGTCAATCATTTTCGGCTGTCATCAAAGAAACCCTCAAGGGTAAAGCCACGGCGAAAGACCTGTTACACGTGCTCTCTACGCTGAAGGTTCGAGACGACACCCTAGACCGCCTTGATGAACAAGTGGCTCGCCGGCGAAAGGATTCGGCGAAAGCCCCTCGCCTATGAGCTTTCTTGACACGTCGTTCGTCATTGATCTTCTTCGAGAAGAGAAACGAAAGACCCAAGGTCCGGCACATCTCAAATTGGAGCAACTCGGTTCTACCCCTGTGCGCCTAAGCCTTTTCGTGATATGCGAATTGGAGGCTGGCCTTTCCCTATCGGCTTCCAAAAATGAACGGGAGCAGATCCAGGCTCTTTGCCAACATTGTGAGGTTGTCTACCCAGACGACCGCTTAGCCCAAATTTACGGAAAGGTACTCGCTCAACTCCAAAACCTAGGAACGCCCATTGGCACGATGGATCTTTTGATTGGAACCCACGCCCTAATCAACGATGAGCTGTTAATTTCACGAAACCTCAAAGACTTCCGGAAAATTCCTCATCTCCAGCTAGAATCGTATTAATCACTTCCAGGGATCTTTCTCTCGTTGAACATTTTCAAAAAACTATTCCTGGACGACGATGTGTGTGTCGGTTTCCTCAACGCCAGGAATCGTGTGAATTTTGGTCATGATGAGATTTGACAACGCCCGATCATCCGGCGCATTCACCAATCCAAAGATATCCGGCTGACCAAAACAGGCATGCGCCTGCTCCACTTCAGCAAACGCCTTCAACGTCGCCAACACGTCCTGTGCTTTCCCAGCTTTAACTTTCATTAATATGTACGCTTTTGCTGCCATGGTAACCTCCTTGTTCTAGATCACTCTCTACCCACCTAGGAATCTCGGTTCCCCTTTTCTATGAGCTGTTCTATCATAGATTACATTTTTGTTCTATATCCTAGTCCTCCTCATTTTCCCTCCATATTGCTTAGGTTCTACCAGGGTCAGTAGGATGAGTCGCCTGGAACAACTCGTCAACCTCAGCCGGTCATAAAATTTTTGCTATGCCTACCATTGTGTCTTTAATACCGAGCGGCACGGAAATGATCTGTGCTCTTGGCACCCAAGAGCAGCTCAAAGGCCGATCACATGAATGTGATTTTCCCCCAGGCATTCGTGACCTTCCCATTTGTACGGCTCCAAACATCTCAGTCGACGGCACCAGCCAAGAGATTCATGAGCGCGTGTCCGGAATATTACAAGATGCCTTGTCCGTGTACCGGGTAGAGACGGAAATCCTTCAATCGTTGCAACCGGATATCATTGTGACACAGACACAATGTGATGTTTGCGCGGTAAGCTTCACAGACGTCGAAAAGGCTCTTAAGGAATCGCTGAAGATTCAGCCAACAGTCATTTCGCTTCACGCTACCAATTTGCAAGGAGTGTGGGAGGATCTGTTTCGTGTGGCCCGAGGGCTAGGAAAAGAACAAAAAGGCCGGGAACTTCTCGACAATTACCACACGCGCATCTCCACCATTGCGAATCAGGCCAAGAACCAAAGCGCCTATCCTTCGGTGGCGTGCATCGAATGGATGGAGCCCTTAATGGCCGCTGGCAATTGGGTGCCTGAATTGGTGGCGCTGGCTGGAGGCCAATCTGTATTTGGAGAGCCTGGCGCCCATGCGCCCTGGATCACCTGGCAAGCGTTAGCTAATGCCAACCCCGACATGCTCGTTTTGATGCCCTGTGGCTTTTCCATGTCTCGCATTGAAGAAGAAATGAACATCCTGATTCAGAATCCTGTCTGGCCCACATTGAAGGCCGTACAAAAGGGGCATGTCTATTTGACTGACGGGAATCAGTTCTTTAACCGACCAGGGCCTCGCCTCGTCGAATCATTGGAAATTTTCGCCGAAATCTTTCATCCCACCTGTTTTCAATTTGGCCATTCTGACACTGGATGGCGTCAGTGGATTCCTGCCCGTTGACCAACTCTCTCTTCATTTGCTAAATAGGAATCATTCCTAGACAGGAATAGAACTGCTTTCAACGTATGAACCTATCGCTGGATGACATTCAACAAAAATTTCGTGGTTGCGGCTTGAAGTCCACTCCGCAACGAACGGCCATTTATCACGCGCTTGTTCACAGTACGGCCCATCCCACAGCCGAAGATCTTTTTGCTCAGGTCTCGCCAACCTACCCCATGTTATCCCTGAACACGGTGTATTACACCTTAGGCGTGTTACGCACAGCCGGACTCGTACAAGAAGTGAACATCGGCCATGACCGTGCGCGTTTTGATGCGAACCTCATTCCGCATCATCATGTCATCTGCCAGGGATGTCAGTCCATCCTGGACGTGATGGACCCAAAATTGAACAGTCTGACTTTTCCATCAGGACTTCCCAAAGATTTCGAAATCACCAATTATCAGGTTGCCTTCCGAGGCTATTGCGGGCCATGCCGCCGATCACGATCACCAAAGACCATTTCATCATCGGGGAAACGCCCCGTTTCACAATAAAGGAGGATTGTATGGGCAAGAATTTAAAAGGAACTAAAAGTCATGAAAACTTAAAGGCTGCCTTTGCCGGTGAATCGCAAGCCAACCGCCGCTATTTGTACTTTGCGAAACGTGCGGATATCGAAGGCTACACGGATATTGGCGGTCTCTTCCGAGATACCTCGGAAGCTGAAACAGGCCATGCTTTCGGTCATTTAGATTTCTTAAAAGAAGTTGGCGACCCAGCAACCGGTGTGCCTATAGGGAATACGGATGCCAATTTAAAAGCCGCGATTGAAGGCGAAACGTATGAATACACCCAAATGTATCCTGGTATGGCCAAAACCGCTCGCGATGAAGGATTCGAAGAATTGGCAGAATGGTTTGAAACGCTTGCCAAAGCGGAACGGTCACATGCTAATCGCTTCACCAAAGGCCTTGAGTCGCTGAATCAAGGCTAAGTTTAAAATGATTGTCGCTCCCACTGTCCTCCCCTTTGTAAGGGGAGGATCAAGGTGGGGTAGAAACATGCCGTCAAGCTCATGATGTCCATTTGAAAAAACAAGACATCATACGCCACCTCAATATTTCTACCTCCCCTAACCCCTCCTTACAAAGGAGGGGAATTGATTGATTCTGGTCACGTAAGTCTCGCAAGCATTCATATTTCAACCGGATTGATTTATGCCGAAATTTGATCTCATGACCCCGGGATGGAAACGATCTGATCTTGAAACGGAAACATTACGGGTGTTTGATATCTGTGATGGATGTCGTCGCTGCTTCAACCTCTGTCCTTCCTTCAATACGCTCCTAGACCGGATTGACGATTTCGAAAGCGACGTCTCTAAACTGACCGCCCAGGACTTCACCAAAGTTGAACAGGAATGCTATTACTGCAAACTGTGTTTCAACCACTGCCCCTATTCTCCACCTCATCAATATGATTTAGATTTTCCGCGGTTAATGGCTGCCTGGAAAAAGCAACGAACGGCGGAAGGGGGTGCGACCTGGCGAGATACGCTCCTCATTCAAACTGATCTCATCGGAAAAGTTGGCAGCCTTACCGCCCCAATCACGAATTGGGCGCTACGCACTCCCTGGGTCCGCAACTTGGTAGAGACGGTCGCCGGAGTCCACAAATCTCGCCAGGTTCTCCCATTCCAAGCCGAAACGTTTTCGCAATGGTGGGAACGACGACAACCCGCTTCGAAATCCTCATCACCCAAGAGCAAAGTGGCGTTCTTCCCCAGTTGCTTGGTGAATTTTCAAGTCACTGATGTCGGCAAGGCTTCTATACAAATTTTAGAAAAGAATGGCATTGAGGTGGTCG
>Ga0224496_10002585_pt1 | contig 10719 bp, 7 predicted proteins | sample SF_Jul11_sed_USG_2_FD_168127 | JGI IMG/M metagenome (GOLD analysis project Ga0224496, IMG submission 168127) | Sediment microbial communities from San Francisco Bay, California, United States - SF_Jul11_sed_USGS_8_1 | ecosystem: Environmental > Aquatic > Marine > Sediment | place: USA... | reverse complement strand
TCTCCAGCGAGATCAGTCCTGTACGCCCTAACTGCAATGTGATGACTCATTCGGCGAGTAAACAAACTGTAAATGTCATCTTATCCAGGCAATGCCGGGTAATTTGAATCAAAAATAAATAATGGAGCCTTTATGGAATTTTCGGTCAAAAGTGGCAGTCCCGAAAAACAACGTATTTCCTGTGTTGCCGTGGGTATTTATGAATCCCGAAAACTCTCCAGCTCAGCACAAATTCTTGATGATGCCAGCAGTGGCTATATTTCCAACCTGATTCGCCGGGGCGAGTGTGAAGGAAAACTGGGTCAGACGCTATTATTACATAATGTCCCCAATACATTATGTGATCGTGTTTTGCTCATTGGCTGTGGACGTGAGAAAAATTTTGATCACAATGCATTCCATAAAACCAGTAATATTCTTGCCAGTTTCCTGGATGAACGCGGTGCGACAGAAGTCTTTTCCTGCCTCACGGAGCTGCACGTAAAAAACTGTGATACGGCCTGGAAAATTAACCACGCGGTCCAGGCGACAGAGACGGCCCTGTATAACTTTGATCAACTCAAAAGTAAAAAAGAAAATTCACGCCGCCCGCTGCGCCGCGTGGTCTTCAGCCTGCCCAGCCGTCGTGAGCTACCCGAGGGTGAACAGGCAGTGCGTAATGGTATGGCCATTGCCTCGGGCATGACCCTGGCAAAGGACCTGGCGAATATGCCGGGCAATATCTGCACCCCCAATTACCTGGCCGAACAGGCACGTGCCCTGGAAAAGACCTATAAAAATCTCCACCTGGACATCCTTGAAGAGGCCGACATGGAAAAACTCGGCATGGGTGCCCTGTTATCGGTCGCACGTGGCAGTCGACAGCCGGCCAAACTCATCTGTATGGAATATAAAGCGGGCGATGAAAGCCAGAAACCTATCGTACTGGTTGGCAAGGGTGTCACCTTTGATTCCGGTGGTATCAGCCTGAAACCCGGTGCCGCGATGGATGAAATGAAATTTGATATGTGCGGTGCCTCCAGTGTATTCGGTGCCATGAGCGCCATCTCCGAGCTGCAACTGCCCATTAATGTGATAGGCATTGTGCCCGCAACAGAAAACCTGCCCGATGGACTGGCCACCAAACCCGGTGATATTGTCACCAGCATGTCGGGTACCACCATTGAAATCCTCAACACCGATGCTGAAGGCCGCCTGATTTTATGTGATGCCCTCACCTATGCAAAAAAATACGATCCCGAGGTCGTCATCGATATCGCCACCCTGACCGGCGCCTGCGTCGTTGCGCTGGGCAGTCACCCCGCCGGCCTGCTGGGTAATCACAGCCCTTTAATCAATGACCTGTTAAGCGCCGGCAAGACATCCGGCGACCGCTGCTGGGAACTGCCGCTATGGGATGATTACCAGGAACAGCTGGATAGCAACTTTGCGGATATTGCCAACATCGGTGGTAAAGAGGCAGGCACCATTACCGCCGCCTGTTTCCTCTCACGCTTTACTAAAAAATACCGCTGGGCACACCTGGATATTGCTGGCGTGGCATGGAAATCCGGTAAAGAAAAAGGCGCCACGGGCCGTCCTGTTCCCCTGCTGATGCAGTATATTTTTGATCGTATGGCCAACATGGGTATACATCAATAATGTCGCGTGTGGATTTTTATATCCTGCCCGATACGCAACGCACCAGCCAGCAGCAGTTTGCCTGTAAACTGGCAGAAAAGGCCTGGCAACAGGGCAACCGTATCCTCATACAAACGGCATCGGCAGACGAAAGTCATATTATCGATGAACTGCTATGGACATTAAAACAAGATAGTTTTATTCCGCATGCGGTTTTAAATACATCGTCGAATGATGACAACCCGATACTCATTAGCCATGAAGCGGCCAATGATGGCCAGTTTCAGCTAATGATTAACCTGACAACGACGATTGCTGAACAGGACCGTTTTGAACGCATTGCGGAAATCCTTAACCAGGACGAGGCATCCAAACAAATGGGGCGTGAGCATTACAAGCTGTACCGTAATCAGGGCTATGATCTAAACCATCACGATATGAGCTAAACATGGAACCTTCATTTTCTGATCCCAATATCCCGACACTGACCGATATTATCGAACCCGGTAATGAAGACATGCTGAATCATTTCGATGCCAGCTATTTTGATGATGGAGAAGGGGCAGAGGAAGTAATCGATGACATCGGCGAGATACTGGATACTGTAATTGATGATAATGAACCAGCAGATGACGCCCGTGATGATGAAATGCCAACGGGGCAGCTTGATGATGAGGCTGTAATAGCGGCTGAAAACCTGACCGATATGCTGGATGATATCGTCGAGGCGGCGCTGGATGAAACCCTGGCCAACTTCAGGCAGGAATTAAAACAGCAACTGACGGCAACAATCCTGCAAAAACTTGAAGAAAAATCCCAATAAGCCCCTATCCAGTCCTCCACGACTAACCCATTTAGCCCCGCTTACGGTATAATCTCGCTTCTTTTTTCTCTCGATTTTTGAAGCCGCCATGGAAAAAACCTACGACCCGCAAGCCATCGAAAATAAATGGTACCAGACCTGGGAAGACAAGGGCTATTTCGCACCACGCGAAAATGACACCGAATCCAGTCCCTACTGCATCATGATTCCACCGCCGAATGTAACCGGCACCCTGCATATGGGACACGCCTTCCAGGATACCATTATGGATACCCTGATCCGTTATCACCGTATGAAAGGTGATAACACCCTGTGGCAGGCGGGTACCGATCACGCGGGCATTGCCACCCAGATGGTAGTAGAGCGCCAGCTCGCCGCCGAGGGCAAGAGCCGCCACGACCTGGGCCGTGACAACTTTATCGAACGTGTATGGGAATGGAAGGAAGAGTCCGGTGGCAATATTACCCGCCAGTTACGCCGCATGGGCGGTTCACTGGACTGGGCGCACGAACGCTTCACCATGGATGAGGGCCTGTCCGAGGCCGTGCAGCGCGTCTTCATCCAGCTCTATGATGAAGGCCTGATCTACCGCGGCCAGCGCCTGGTCAACTGGGACCCGGTATTGCATACCGCTGTCTCCGACCTGGAAGTCATTTCCGAAGAAGAATCCGGCCACCTCTGGCACATGCGCTATCCACTCACCGATGGCACGGGCCAGCTGGTGGTTGCCACAACCCGTCCCGAGACCATGCTTGGCGATACCGCGGTGGCGGTTCATCCCGAAGATGAACGTTACAAAGACTTTATTGGCAAAACCATTACGCTGCCACTGGTGGGTCGTGAGATCCCGATCATTGGCGATGATTATGTCGATCCAGAATTTGGTACCGGCTGTGTCAAAATCACCCCGGCACATGATTTCAATGACTATGAGATGGGCAAGCGGCATAACCTGCCGATGATCAACATCCTCACTATCAACGCCTGCATCAATGATGAAGCACCGGCAAAATACCGCGGCTTTGATCGTTATGAAGCACGCGACATGGTCATCCATGATTTACGCGAACTGGACCTGCTGGAAAAAATTGACGACCACAAACTCATGGTACCCCGTGGTGACCGCTCCGGTGCCGTGGTTGAACCCTATCTGACGGACCAGTGGTATGTGAAAGTTGAGCCGCTGGCAAAACCCGCCCGCGATGCCGTTACCGATGGCCGTATTAAATTCGTACCCGAGAACTGGAACAAGACCTATTTCGAATGGATGAACAATATCCAGGACTGGTGTATTTCCCGCCAGATCTGGTGGGGGCACCGCATCCCCGCCTGGTATGATGAAGCCGGCAATATCTATGTCGCCGATAACGAAGCCGCCGCGCGTAAAAAATATAACCTTGCCGATGAGCTGGAATTAAAACAGGATGAAGATGTACTCGATACCTGGTTTTCATCGGCACTCTGGCCCTTCTCGACCCTGGGCTGGCCGGAAAACACCGAGCGCCTGAAACAGTTTTACCCGACCAGTGTACTGGTCACCGGTTTCGATATTATTTTCTTCTGGGTCGCCCGCATGATTATGATGGGGCTGAAGTTTATGGATGAGGTCCCCTTCAAGGAGATCTATATCCATGGCCTGGTACGTGATGCCGAAGGCCAGAAGATGTCCAAGTCGAAGGGCAATGTACTCGACCCCATCGACATCATCGATGGCATCGATCTCGAGTCACTGGTTGCAAAACGCACCAGTGGTTTAATGCAGCCCAAAATGGCCAAAAAGATCGAGAAACAAACACGTAAACATTACCCCGATGGCATTCCCTCCTTCGGCACCGATGCGCTGCGCTTCACCTTTGCCGCCCTGGCCACGACAGGCCGTGACATCGTACTGGCGCCAGAACGTATTGCCGGTTACCGGAACTTCTGTAATAAAATCTGGAATGCAACACGTTATGTACTAATGAACACCGAGGAGCAGGATACCGGCATCGACAATAAGGATGTTGACTATTCACTTGCCGATCGCTGGATTTTATCGCGTCTACAGCAGGTTAATAAAAATATTAACCAGCACATCGAAAGCTATCGCTTTGACCTTGCCGCACATGAACTCTATGCCTTTGTCTGGGATGATTATTGTGACTGGTACCTGGAGCTATCCAAACCGGTTCTCATGAAGGATGAACCCAGTGACGCGGCCAAACGCGGTACCCGCCAGACACTGGTCCATGTACTGGAAACCATCCTGCGCCTGAATCACCCAATAATGCCCTTCATCACCGAAGAGCTCTGGCAGCAGGTGGCACCCCTGGCCGGTATAGCGGGTGACACCATCATGTCACAGGGCTATCCGCAATTTGATGCTGCAAAGGTCGATGCCGACGCCGAAGAAGAACTGGAATGGGTGAAAACCTTTATCATCGGTATTCGTCGCATTCGTTCAGAAAGCGATATTGCACCGGGCAAGCCCTTGCCCCTGATATTACAGAATGCCAGTGAACTGGATAAACAGCGCTTTGCACAAAACGAGGCCTTCATCTATACACTGGCAAAACTGGATACTGTTAACTGGCTCAACAATGAAGATCTAGCACCTGAGTCATCGACCGCACTGGTGGGTGAAATGAAACTGCTGATTCCACTGGCCGGCTTAATTGATAAAGATGCAGAGCTGGCACGCTTACAGAAAGAGATGGGCAAGCTTGAAAGCAATCTTGAAAAGAGTAATGCCAAGTTAAACAATCCAAGCTTTGCAGACAAGGCACCACAGGCCGTGGTTGATAAAGAACGTGGCCGGGTAGCTGAAATGGAAACAGCGCTTAAACAATTACAGGAGCAGGCCGAGAAGATTTCGGCACTCTGATAACGGTACTGGCGAGTAATAAATCCTGTTAGGGGTAATAAAGCGATGGATTTTTATGCCCCTTACACTATACACTAAGACGCCTGTCAAACTATTGATTGCACAAGGAGGCCTAACACGATGAATTTTGTTCCTGAAAAACAGCAACAGGTGACACAAATCCATGCCAGCCTGATTATTGCCGTGGTAACGGCAATCAATGATCCCTCGCTCATGCCAGAACTGGAGCGTGCTCTTACCCTGTCTGAGGAAAATGGCTGGAAGCAGCTGGTTAGCGGTATTCGGCGCATCATCAAGGGCGACAGGGACTCAAGCATACTCAATGGCATGGACGAAGAAGACAGCATGATCCTTGATGCCATACTGCGCGGCATCCAGAATCCCGGCACACTACCTGATGCAAACAAAGAAGCCGATCCTGCACTCGCAGCTCCCATGTTTGCCCAGTTAATTCATGCTGCGGCCACAGGCGATGCCAGTGCCCTCTCTATGCTCGGCTCAATGGCCGAACAGATGTCGAATACCCAGGGTGACCTGGCACGCTTTAGCACACTGATAAAACCGATGGTTGATGGTGAACGGGATATCGACAGGCTCTGCGGCAAGATTGGGCCACAGGGTGAATCACTGGTTGTTTCTATTATAAGTGAACTGGCAAAACTCGACGCCCACTAGATGCCCTGGCCGAATCACAATAGACTGGCAATCCTGTTCTCAAAATCCCGTTTATATTTCAGGTAAAACAATGTCTGTGGCTCAAGCCCCTGTTCGAAACCCAGCAAGCTAATGGGTAAATCGATATCCGTAATATAGACGGGCAACCGGCCCACCGATGAAAACTGCTGTTTTATATAGGCAATGGCCTCACCCATCACTGCATCACCAAATGTCTCATAATCGAACACATGACCTTCACATGTCAGCGTTATCGCCTGTTCAGTTTTCAACAACAGGTGCACATCGATAAAGTCACGTTGTCGACTTATCGAACCTGGCTCAACAGGGTAAAAATCGAGTCCACCGAGTTGATTGATACTGAGTTGCAAAATTTCCAGTTTCGGCAAATCGCGATCCTGGTAATTTATTTTTTTTAGTCGGTTTCTTATATTACGTATTGTCAACAACCACTGTTTAACAAAACTCTCCATTACAAACAGGCTCTGGTGAAACTGGCATAATGCACCCTTTTCATTCAATACCCAGCTAGTACAATGTTGTGCCCCCACCTGGAAAAATAACTGTATAACCCCTGGCTTATTCAGTTTATAAATATCCCTTAGTGGTATTTCAGGTAAGGCATAATGTTCAAATTGGCAGGCAATATATTGATCTACAGGTTGTTCAAGAAACCTGAATAAGCCTCGCTGACCACCAATTGAATAGAATTCAAATTTGTCTGTCTTGAGCTCTACACGATAATACGAGTTCTCCAGGCGCACGATAAAACAACCACTCTGCTGCTTACCCGTATAGAAAAATTCAACAATATCATCATAAATTTGCGTAAGTCGTTGCGACAGGGAAGTGCTATCACCTACAGCATATCCATAAACATTAAACACATGGGGCCTAACTGAGCTTGATGCAGGAGAGGCATTCAGCCACTCACACAAACATTGCAGCACACCATCATTACCCATATATTGCTTAACATAAGCATCACCCCAGCTATTTATGACCAGTTGTTCACAGGTAATCGATGGGATAGCTGCTTCTTTCGCCTGTCTAGTATTATCTATTTCAGGAACTGCAGCAGGCGCGCTAAAAACATTAACAAAAACTAACGAACGCAAGGGATGGGCAAGGTGTTTAAACACCTCGCTCGGCACATTTGTAATAACATCCACATCGATCTGCTGCAGCAGGATCTCGAGCACGTGACGAGCATCAATCTGCCGTATAACACGCTGTGGGCTATTAACAGAAACCAGGGTTGAAATATCAACAACCCGGTTAAGTACACCCCAGGATATAATACCCAGCAGGGAAGACGACTGGTATAGAACCTCCTCAACCTCATCTCCTTTATCAACCACTAATACCCAGTCAGGGCCAGACATATTATCGGCTATATGCCGAATCAATATTTTAGGTTGAAATATATTCGATCGCTGACGAAGATTATATATAGGTATTCGCTGATTACTTTCAGCCAGGAAATGACTAAAATTGGCCGCCGTATCCAGCATTTGTTGATTAGATGCATCAATAGTCAACTCCCTGTAAGACCGAACAATTTTATCAAAAACAGATTTTACTGCAGCAAAAAGCCCCTTATACAGGGCCAGGTATTTTGACAAATCCTCAAGCTCAGATGTCTTACCCTGTTTGTCAACATTACCTACAAGCGTATTTATAAGACGACCATTCACACCCAATGAAAACCTGCGTATTAGCGACAGGGTCTTATCGACTGTTTGAAAATTACTACGGCCTGCCTCTAGTTGCACCTGCAATGCTGAGACAACAATATTAACTGGCTCCATCCTGGCATGATCCGTAACCTCATCGTAAACCATTCTTTTTAATTGCATGGCAAGGCCATCAGCCCTCGACCAGCCATCTTGTTTCATGCCCAACAAAAGCAACTTGAACCAGATAATCTCTGGTGATTTATAAATATCCTGTACATCCCTTATAGCCTGGGCAAGGAAATCATCTTTTTTGTAAACAATAATGGAACCTGTATCTATAAATTCATGCTCGTTAACAAAACGTGCGCTTTTTATTCGCTCGATAAATAAATCATATTCAATTTCATCATCGGGTGGCACTAGCCACCAGGCTGGATATTTACCGGCAAGTAAAATAGCCTGCACATAGAAATCATCGAGAAATGAGGCAACAGATGTATAACCATCAATTAAGTAGCCACCTGTAGCTATCTTTTCTGCACTGGTCAGGTGAAATGAAATTTTCAGGCTACGATTTTTTAACCAGATAATAATTCTACTGATCTTATCATTCAGCTCATCAAACTGATCCAGTTTCATATTGGACGCATGGATCACCCATAGACTCATATCATCATCAAGGATACCAGAGCGCAGAAAAACCGATTCTATAAGTGTATTTTTTAACACCCCCTCCTGCTGATACGAAAACTTATTGTTAAGCTGTTTGGCAATGTTTATTAATTTATTATCAGGCTTATAGCCATAGATACCTGCAGGCACATCAGCACCATTGTAACCGGGAAGCAAGCGACTATTAACCTGTAGCAGTAGAGGAATTAACTTTAGCGCCTGTTTCTGCGGCGTATCATAGCACCTGTATAATTGTTTTAGACACTGGTTGTTCCATGAGTAAAATGCCTCTCGTGCCCCAATTACATCCATATCGAGATACCCTCAAAGTTGATCCGATGAATAGCATGGAAATAATGCAACTTTACTTTTAAAGCAACAGAAATAACATTCATGATATTTTAAGACCCTTAACCACTTTATTTAAAAACAACTTACGAAGTCCTTTCTGCAGGACTCTTAACAAATAACAATACTACGAAACCAATAATAAATAATAGCGCTATAGATAATATAGAGTACCTGTGATTACCTGTAAGTAGTGCCACTGAGCCCATCAACACAGGACCTATAACTGCTGCTGCCTTACCCATCATATTGTAAACACCAAAATATTCCGCCGCATGTGATTCTGGGATAAGGCGCGCATAAAATGAGCGACTCAAGGCCTGCACCCCACCTTGTACCAGGCCAATCATCACGGCCAGGATATAAAAATCACCGGATGTTTCCATTTGGTAGCCCATAATGGTAATCATAAAATATACTGCCACGGCGACAAGCAACGCCCTTTTGACGCCAATTTTATCGCCAAAATAACTATAGAGAATTGCTGCCGGGAAACCAACAAACTGCGTTATCAACAATGCAGTAATTAAATTACCAGCTTCAAAACCCAGCGCCAGACCATAATCGACCGCCATCCTTATAATAGTGTCGACACCATCTATATATATCCAGTAGGCCAGGAGAAATAATGCTATTTGCCTGTTTTTAGTAATTTTCCTGAATGTCGCCCAAACCTCGGCAAAAACCTGGCTCACCGTAACCTGTTTTTCTAAATTGACGGGTTCTGACTCTTTTACCCAGAAAGCCAGTGGCATGGTAAATATAAACCACCAGATCCCGGTCAGAATAAATGCTGTAAGAACAGCATCCATTTTTGTGCTAAAGCCTAATAACAGTGCATTTTCACTTATCAACACACAAATCAGCAGTAATAGCCCACCACCAAGGTAACCAAAACCAAAACCCATACCCGATACTTTATCAATGGGATAATTACGACTCACATCGATAAGCATCGCATCATAAAAAATATTGGCCGCCATGAATCCCAGTGTAGCAAAGATATATGTAGATAATACAAGCCACCAGGCCAGCTCACCCAGGGGGTAAAATAGTAAGGTTGCCACCACACCTAAAATCATGAACGCTAACAACATGCGCTTACGCATGCCCGTGAAATCAGCAATGGCACCCAGCAATGGCGCCAGTATTACAACCATCAGGCTTGCACTGGAATTAGCAAGTCCCAACCAGAATGTAGACTCATCTGAGGCAATATCACTTGCCCAGTACTGTTTAAATACAACAGGGAAAAACCCGGCTATAACCACCGTTGCAAATACGGAATTGGCCCAGTCATATAATGCCCAGGCAAACACTGATTTATGCTTCTTCATGTATATTATTAAAGCCTCAAATACAGCATCTAAATTTATGCTATAAATAGTGCTAACCTGATTTTAACAATTAATACTACTTATTAAAAATCAACAACTTATAATTGACGGATATTAATTATGGGTACAAAGATCAATCTTGCGGCAAATTTCTTCAACAAAATAAGCCTGGCTGCTAAATTTGCCATATCCATAGGCATTGTATTATCTATTTGCCTGTCCATTGCAATCTTTATCCTCAATAACACCCAAAATAATCTTCGAATGGCTTTAACCCAGTCATCAGAGCTCATTATTACAGAGGCCCTGCAGGCAAACAGCATTGCTACGGAAGAAGAGCTGGTGCTCATTATTAATGAAAATAGAGCGCGGCTTGATAACGATATAAACACCAACCTGAGAACAGCAGTCCTACAAATGCTCGCTATACTGGCAGGTATAGCCGTTAGTGTTGTTATTCTAATTTATATTCTTTTTGTTTATCTAATTCGTCATCGTCTTGCCTACCTTGCAGAACGTTTTAATGATGTTGTGTCTGGTGAAGCTGATCTACGTAAGCGTATTGAGATACACGGTAATGATGGCATAGATAAACTGGGGAATCTATTCAATGAATTGCTTGAAAAATTTCATGGCACCATTTCACAGGTATCTAATGCCACGACTCAGCTAGCTTTTGCTTCATCACAGGTATCTCAAATT
>Ga0224496_10002584_pt1 | contig 10721 bp, 14 predicted proteins | sample SF_Jul11_sed_USG_2_FD_168127 | JGI IMG/M metagenome (GOLD analysis project Ga0224496, IMG submission 168127) | Sediment microbial communities from San Francisco Bay, California, United States - SF_Jul11_sed_USGS_8_1 | ecosystem: Environmental > Aquatic > Marine > Sediment | place: USA... | reverse complement strand
CGCTGAACTGCGCATTACCTACCTTGATATTAAAAAATCCGGCTATAACAAAACAAAACATGCCGCCTGGTTAAAAGACCTGCAGGCCGAAGCCAATAACAGTGGCGAAATGATGATGCTACTCGCCTCCATGCATGAATCCGGTTTTATTGTTGATAGAAATTTAAACACAGCTCAGGATTTACTCAAAAAAGCCACTTTTAAAAACATACCTGGTTCAGAGGCGGAACTGGAACGTATCGAAGCACTGGTCGCAAAGGAAGCTGAACAGAACAAACTACAACAGGCTGAACAGGATCGTAAACGAAAAGCGGAAGAAGCCAAAAAAGCGGAAGAAGCCAGAATAGCAAAAGAAAAGAAAGCTCAGGAAGCCCTGTCCAGACAACAGTCACAGTCTGAATTACAGAAGAAAAAACTGGAAGAAGAAAAACGTAGAATAGCTGAAGAAAAACGCAAACTGGAAGAACAAAGACGTGCACTGGCTGAGCAGCAGGCCAAACAACAGGCCAAACAGACTGCCGCACCTAAAGAAACCAAGGATGAAGACACAGGCTTTGATACCGACCCCTGCAAGGGACCAAAAGCCCGTTTCATGACGATGTGTAAATAAACTTACCGCTACTGGATCAGGACTCCCCTGATCCAGTAACCCATCTCTGTATTAACTAGCCAACCTGATCTAACATCCTGCCTCTGAATTTTACACCCAAATCATTTGCGATCTGTTCACAGGCTTTAATATCAACGCCTTCAAGACCATCAACCGCTGTTAATGAGATGTCGGCAATATGCTGTTTTGCACAACGAATAAAATCGAGTAATGCCTGATAGGAATTTTCTTTACGGGGTAAACAATGTTTTTCAAATAACTCTGCATTCTGGGCATTCAGTGAAATAGACAGCACATCGACGACATCTTTTAAATCCGGGGTTATATCCCGTTTATGATACTGATTACCCAGGCCATTGGTATTTAATCGAATACGAGCACCCCGGGCTTTCAGGGTACGCCCCACTTCAACAATGGTTTCAAGCCTGATTGTCGGCTCTCCCAGACCGCAGAAGACAATTTCTTTATATTGACGGATATCACCTGCCGCAGAAATTAATTCTTCCGCAGTGGGTTCTTTTTTAAGCCCTAGCTCATAGCCCTGAACATTCCAGTCGTTATCCATTCGAGGACAAAAATGACAATACAGGTTACAACGGTTACTAACGTTAAGATAACGATTTCCATGCAGGGTATAACCATGGATGGTTTCAATTTCTGTGGACATAAAGATGAAAGGACACTGATTAAAACGTGACTTTACCATTATCCGGCTGCCAAGTTAACTGACCAGCAACGGGGAATTAGCTCATCGATAAATAGTTTAAGTTGCAGCTTCATACCAAAGCATCGGCTGACACGCTATAATAAACGCTTAGATTTGAGAATATTTTACATTTACGTAAAAATATTAAACAGAATAACCAACCCCAAGGCCTCGGTATGACCGATAAATACACGCTTACCAATAACACTACCGGTGATTCTCTGGAGCTCAGGCTTCGCAAAGGCACCACAGGTCCGACAGCGCTCGACATATCGCCTCTATACAAGGAAAAAGGGATTCTTGCCTTCGATCCGGGCTTTGTTTCCACCGCCAGCTGTGACAGTTCAATCACCTATATCGATGGTGAAAAGGGTATTTTACGCTATCGGGGTTACCCTATTGAACAATTAGCAGCCAACAGTACCTTTCTAGAAGTCGCCTATTTACTAATTTATGGCACCTTACCAACCTGGGAAGAACTGAAAAAATTCGAAGAAGTGATTGTCCATCACACCATGATTAAAGAATCCATGCGTAATTTCTTTTCTGGCTTCCATTACAATGCACACCCTATGTCCGTGATGATTGGTGTGGTTGGCTCTCTATCCTCTTTTTATCATGATTCACTGGATATACATGATCCTCAGCATCGTGAAGTTTCGGCGCATAGATTGATTGCAAAAATGCCAACCATCGCTGCTGCCTGTTTTAAACACAGCGTCAGTGAGCCGATTATGTACCCTATTAACCATCTGGATTATTGTGGCAATTTCCTGCATATGATGTTCTCAACCCCTTGTGAACCTTATATACCCGATGAAATTGCCATCAAAGCCATGAACCTGCTGTTTATCTTACATGCGGATCATGAACAGAACGCCAGCACATCCACGGTTCGTCTTGCCGGTAGTTCAGGCGCAAATCCATTTGCCTGTATTTCATCTGGTATTGCATCCTTATGGGGACCGGCACATGGTGGCGCCAATGAAGCTGTTTTAAACATGCTCAAGGAAATTGGCAGTCCCGCTAATATCGATAAATATATTGCCAAAGCAAAAGACAAAAATGATCCATTCCGTCTGATGGGATTTGGTCATCGTGTTTATCGTAACTTTGACCCTCGAGCCACCATCATACGTAATATGTGCCATGATGTTCTTGATAAACTGGCAGACAGTAATAATCCTATGTTTGAACTGGCATTAAAACTGGAAGAAATTGCCCTCAAGGATGACTATTTTATCGAACGAAAACTGTACCCGAATGTTGATTATTATTCCGGTATTATTTATCGCGCATTAAATATTCCAACCAATATGTTCACAGTCATGTTTGCCATTGCACGAACAGTTGGCTGGGTTGCTCACTGGATGGAAATGATTTCTGATCCAATGCAACGCATTGGTCGACCAAGACAGGTATATACCGGTTCACCATTAAGAGATTATGTACCCATGAGTGAGCGTAAATAAAACGCTCATTCCACAGGTAAGTTCAATGCATATATGGGTCGACGCAGATGCCTGTCCAAAGGTCATAAAAGATATTTTATTTCGTGCTGCTGAAAGAACTCAGACCCATATAACACTGGTAGCCAATCAGTACATTCCCAAACCTGCATCGCGATTTGTTAAAACCGTTAAAGTGGATCAGGGCTTTGACGTGGCTGATAATTATATTGCTCAGGAAGTTGCCGAAAATGACCTGGTCATTACGGCCGATATACCACTGGCGGCTGAAATTATCGAGAAAAATGCACATGCACTGAATCCGAGAGGCGAACTCTATAATCGGGATAATATTAAACAACGATTAACCATGAGAAATTTCATGGAAGAAATACGATCAACCGGCGAAAATCTGGGCGGCCCACCCCCCTTAAATCAGGCGGATCGGCAAAAGTTTGCGAATGCACTGGATCAACTACTCACAAAATACAACCGGTGATCCACAATAACGACAGCGGTAGGACATTTTACCTCGCATAATTTTATTATGCCGAATCGCACTTAACTGATGTGTCGTGCATCCACATTGATATTCAAAACGTTGTAATTTTCTCACCGGAATCCCGGTCAAATCATAATCACTGGTAATATTTGGTTCAGCACCAAACAGGTGCATAATATTTTTCCATTCCGCACCATGGGGTTTTATGTGATTCAATCCATATATAACATCAGAAATATAATGCGCAACTTCATGGGGTACGGTGGTCAGTAAATTATCATCAAAATATTTCGCAAAAATATAGGGGTTATAGCGAATATAGTGATGTTTATGTTCTGAAATATACATACCCGCTGCCCGCCCCTTTAAATCAAAATAAACCGGAATACTCACAATCGTCCTTTTAAAAATGGCGGCAGCCATCTGAATATAGGATTCTGTTTTTTCCAGCACCTGCATCTGCTGTTTTGATGAGATAGGGGATAATAATTTCATACATCAAGTATGAAGAAAAAAGCCAGCCTCGACAATATCAAATAATGACAATCCAGATACCTTGGTGTAATCTATTTATTAACTGAAATGGACTTAAAATGAAAATAAAAATATCTAGAGCTGCTTCCCTTTTTTTACTGTTTCTCATAACAGGCAATAGTCATGCTGATGCTCTGTTCTGGGGAATTTCTGTTATCAACCAGGAAATCAACCTGACGGTAAACGATGGAACCAATTCGACTACCGCCACTGATGATGGCAGCGGTTTTGGTATTTATGCTGATAGCTACTATCAGAATAAATACCGCCTTAATGGCACGCTGAGTTATGTCGACTACACCAGTTTTAACATTACATCTGCCACCGCTTCTGCTGATTACCTGATCCCTGTTAATGCACAGGCTACCTTCTTTATGGGTGCAACTGCAGGTGGTGCTGGACAGGTTTATTCCGGATCAGGTGTCAGTGACAGTGCATTTGCAGCACTCTATGGTCTACAGACAGGTGCCATTATGCTACTGGGTAATAGCGTAATGCTTGAACTCGGCTATCGACTCAGATATACAAATCTGGAAACCGAATTCACAGGCACCACAATCACATCAACTATCGATGAATTAAACGAAACCTATCTTAGTCTGACTATATTGATGTGACCCTGCCAGTAGCACGATGGTATCGTTATTTCAGTACCTCATCATTTAACAGCATTGCATAAAAGCGCTGCCTGGATTCACGGGTAATATTACGATAAATAGAAAATTTCGCATGTTTCTCAGGTTGATGATTATCGATTTCAATTCCCCATAATGGATCAAGCCCGGTAGGATAATTAGAATACCGAATATCCGCCAGTATATTTTTCTGGCCTTTATGAACAGCAACATAATTATCAGAAAAAGACATAAAGCGAATAACGTCCTGATAGAGAACTGACGTTTTCTGAATCATATTCAGGTCAGTCTCCGGATTGAATGCCTGAATGGAATCGCCCTGATAAACACGAGGCTCGGAGAACAATCCAACACGTACAGCATCAACGTAAAATCGTTGTTCATATTGGTATATGGTACGCCAAAGCAACAAATTACCCAGGGTCGGTTTAACCACCAGCTGATGAAGCTCATGCCCTCTTGCACTGGCAAATGTCTGAATAACAGCTTCCGCCCGCTGCAACTGTAGCAGTCCTATCATTAAATAGAGTCCCGCCAGAGATAATCCCATGCGTGCAATAAAAGCCTGTCTTTTTCTAATCGAATAAAGACAGGTAACCAATAATGTCAATGTAAAAATGGGATCAACTATTGAAATCAGGTGGAAGGCAATTCGTTGTTCCGTTAACGGCCAGAATAAATGCGTCCCATAACTGGTACAGGCATCCAGAAAGCCACTTAAACTGTAACCCAGCAATGAAAATAGATATACCCTGGAAAAGGAAATCTGCTTTTTCATTATCGGCCATAACAATACGGCGGCCAGTAATGCTCCAAAGGGAATAAAAAAAACCGAATGAGTAAAGTGACGATGATACTCAATAGCCAATAAGGTATCGTTAGAAGATCGAATCAGTACATCAGCATCTGCAAGTAACCCTGAAAGAAAGCCCACCACGGTAGCGGATTTAGTCTCATCTTTCTTTGCTGCCGTTTGTGCCAGTACAGCACCTAATAAACCCTGAGTAAGTATATCCACCCTAACCTGCTTTAATATTGAGTAACACAGTGCCCATTTAATACCAGAAACCATTAAATCGGCGTTTTTTGTGGTGATGATAAGGTTTAAAAGCGCTCAGATCCAGATCCACATCATGACTATCAGAGTCATTATAACCCGTACCATTGAGCGCCAGTAAACGATCAATTCTATCACTGGTTTTAGGATGCGTTCGAAGCAATGAAGGATCTGGTAATTTCCTGTTCGGCAGCAGAACTGTTTCAAACCAGTGACCCTGAAAATGTTCAATTTTACTCAGCGCAGATGCCAGTCCTTGAGGGTCACCGGTTAAAAGAACGGCATTAAAATCTGCATTAAACTCACGTGTCCGTGACAGCGCCAGCTGCAAGATGGCGCTAACATTAGGTGCCAGCATGAGTATGGCAAGAAATAGCCAGGGGATTTTATGATCTGTAAATATATAAAACGGCAGATAAATCATAATCAGAATATATCCCGTCATTGCCAGGATTGCAGTAAATCGACTGATGAGATCAGCCAGCATCATGACGCTGATATCTTTGTTATAGATATGACTAATTTCATGTGCGAGCACAGCGGTTAACTCACGAAGGTTAAGTCGACGTAACATGGCATCGCTTAAAATAACCGCCTCATCGCCTTTAATACCGACTGAAAAAGCCAGCATGGCATGACTGGGCAAATAATATAACTGGGGAATATTTTGCAAATGAGCACGATCTGCAAGTAACTGAAGAAGTTTATATATTTCTGGAAGCTGTTGCCGGTTGACTGCCTGTGCTCCATAAATATGCATAATAAATCGCGTTGATATTCGTGGTGCAGACCATACAATTATCAATCCACTGATAATTAACATAATCACCCCCACCAGCCCTGCCAACAAGTAACCCATGAACGCCATGAGACTCAACATTCCTGTCAGCAACAACATAGAATGTATAAAATTCTGTAACAGAAACTGTTTGAGAATAAGCTTTTTCATACCTAAATAATTATCTCTCAGGATGAAATAATGTCAGAAATTCGAACTAAAAATATCATTACATATATCCCCATTTTTATTTTAATGCACTATACTATAAACGTTTAACATATAATGAGGATAATTAAATGGCACGTAAAAAAGCAGCTCGTAAAAAAACAGCAGCCAAGAAAAACCCAGCCGTTTCACTAAAAGCAAAACTGGATTCATTAACCGCTGATCTTAAAAAAGTAAAATCTGCAATTGCAGATGCTACAAAACGTACAGCAGCACTAACAAAAGAAAATACCGTTACAGCAGCTAAAGCCAAAAAACCTGCGGCAAAGAAAAAACCTGCCAAAAAAAGAAAAGCAGCTCGTAAGAAAAAGTAAATTGTATCTAAAAGGGGCCTCAAGGCCCCTTTTTATTGGCCACGTCCTTTCAGATCAATCCCTCATACAGATCAAAATCTGGTTTTTAGTCATAATCAGACGTCAGTTTTGCCCTCAGAACCTTTAATTTACCCCGTTCCTGTTTCTTATCCATACGTGTTCTGTTCGCAGATTTTGATGGTTTTGTGGCGATACGACGTCTGATCGAAATGAAGACGCTTTTAATTACATCCTGAAGTCTTTCCAGCGCATCTATCCTGTTTTTCTCCTGGCTTCTAAATTGCTGTGCCTTTATAACAATGACACCCTCTTTCGTTATACGCTTATCCTTTGATGCTAATAATCTGTTTTTATAGAGTTCGGGCAAAGACGAAGCCATAATATCGAAACGTAAATGAATAGCGGATGAGACCTTGTTTACATTCTGCCCTCCCGCACCCTGAGATCGAATAGCGCTAATCTCTATTTCATTATCTGGAATACTGACATTATTTGATATTTTCAACATAAAACGCCCTGAAAGTGTTGGTATTCTTTACACTTTTTTAGATGAATACTTTTATTTCATGACAGCTGAGCAAACTGGAATACATCAATTTATTAGTGCGATCAGATTGTATAAATCAGCCTGCACATATTTACAACAATATGATATATAATCCACGCTGTTGATTGTTAAAAATACTTATCCACTGGATTTGCATTAATATGACACATCAGCATAAATGTTAATCACATATTGTTTAGAGATTCTCCGTAGAACACAGGTGTTCTTATGTTTGCCTCCATATTAATCATGTGATTAAGACACATACAAATAGAATTGCTAGAGGTAATTTACATGGCTACAGGAACCGTTAAATGGTTTAACGAATCCAAGGGTTTCGGTTTTATATCACCTTCTGATGGCAGCCCGGATGTGTTTGTACACTTCTCTGTCATTGAAGGATCAGGCTTCAAAACACTGGCTGAAGGTCAGCAAGTCAATTTTGAAGTAGAAAAAGGCCCTAAAGGCCCACAAGCTACAAAAGTAGTTCCTCAAAGTTAAATACTCTAGTAGTTACCCGCAAGAATCCCGGCAATGCCGGGGTTCTTTCTAACCGGCCAAACCCGTAAATGTCATATACGGCTTTCTGTATATGATGACTGAGTCTGTATATCCAGATAAATACACCCCAGCTATAGCCTGAAAACACCTAAATCAATACCCGCTACCTGTTTGCCATACAGCGTGGTTAAACCATGATGTCTGGAATAACCATCACTGGTAAAATCAAACTGATACTCCCTGTAGATAGTAAAACGCCCATATCTGTCTTTTTTTAATCTCAGTTTTACAAGCGAGACAGTATCATCCAGAAAAGCGACATCAGAGGATTGACAGGCTTTTATACTGGCTTTTCTGGCCATTTCACGAGCATGCATAGCATCGTACCAGTACAGTACAATTAGACCAATGCCTAATAAAATAAAGAGTTCATCAGATAGCATGACTAAAACAGTTTGTAATTTTGCATTAAATCAATCCATAATCAGGAAATGTTCTAAAAAAATAAAAGACTAATATACTGCATTATGGAAAACCTGTTTATCGCACGTCAACCTGTTTATGATCTGAAACAAACCGTCATTGGCTACGAATTACTCTACAGAAATGGCGATTTTGACAGGGCTATCTTTGAAGATGGTAACCAGGCATCCTGTGAGACCATCATCAATAGCTTTATGCATATTGGTATAGATAATCTGGTTGGCAGCGCCCTGGCATTCATTAACCTGCCCTACGAATTTGTTGTTAATGATACCATGACCCCCATGTTCAAGGAGCAAACCGTCCTTGAGATACTCGAAGATATAGAACCCACTATTGAAGCAATCGAGGGTATCAAGCGATTAAAAAGTGAAGGTTACAAAATTGCCCTGGATGACTTTGAATACGATGACAAATTCATTCCCTTTCTCGAACTCGCTGATTTTATAAAAATAGACGTCCTCGACAAAGATCAGACCACCATTCAGAAACAACTTAACAACGCTTCTCAATTTAATGCGCTGATTATTGCAGAGAAAGTCGAAACTCAGGAAATGTATTCGCTCTGTAAAGAGATTGGTTTTAAATATTTTCAGGGCTTTTTCTTCTGTCGGCCACAAATGATCAAGCAAAAGCATATTCCCGCCAATAAGGCTGTTGCACTGAGCTTTCTAAATAAACTTCAAAATCCTGATATCGATTTTGGTGATCTGGAATCAATACTGGCTCAGGACGTCACCCTCTCATACAAGCTCCTTCGCTATATCAATAGTGCGGCTTTCTCATTACGCAGAGAAGTAGACTCTATTAAAGATGCCATTACCTTATTGGGCCTTATCAATACCAGAAACTGGGTATCCATGATACTGATGTCAAAAGCCGTCGACAGCAAGCCGGGGGAACTAATTACTATCGCCATGATCCGTGGCAAAATGTGCGAATTACTGGCTACAAAAACACAACCCGACATTAAATCTCAAATGTTCATTGTCGGGCTTTTCTCTGTGCTTGATGCTCTAATGGATATGGAAATGATTGATCTACTGGACACCATCATACTGAGCGCCCCCATCAAAATGGCCCTGCTTGATCATTCGGGTGATCATGGTGCCATACTTTCTCAGGTACTCTTATACGAAAATTTCCAGTGGAATGAGCTGATACAAACCGGTATAGAACCCTTTATTTTTACTGAATCCTATCTTGAAGCCGTTAACTGGGCCAAAGAGCAGATTAATGCGCTTCAGTAAGTCCGCTTACAAATAGCGCCCGCCACTGGCAATACTCACTACTAATAGCCCCAGAATAATATTTACCCCGACAAGAAAACGAATCTTGGCTAATGCGTCTCCAGCCACGGGCCATTGATTAGCATCCACAGCCTGAGACAATTTCTGATAGGGAGAGAAATAGACATATAAAAAAATCACGATCATGAATATGCCAAGACCACTCATCAGGTGAATATACAGGGGCGCACCTGCCATACCCTGCCAGATGGAATAAACCATCAGAAAACCGGTTAGCGGCAAAAGCGTAATTGATAACCAGACAAAAGGGAAAAATCGTTTAAAGACGCCCTTCCATAATTTAAGCCTGAAGGGTGGCTCAAGCTGAGCAACGGCCACAGGTCGTAAAAATGTATGCGCAAATATCATACCACCAACCCATACTACGGCGGCCAGTACATGTAATAAATTATAAATAGCATTCAATGTCATAACATTACTCTTCAATGGGAGGGTTAAATTAACACACAGGCAATGGCCGTGTATAATCTCGTGTTAATCGATAATAATCAATTTTGAAGACAAATAAAAATATTAATAATGACAACTGAAAATTTCTTAACCCAATTACGAAATCATCTCGATAAAGTCAGTTTTGACGATGTTATCCAGTATATTGATAAACAATACCAGTATATCCCCAGCAGATTTACTAACGGCATTGACAATGACGTGATAATCAATGAAGCAGGTAAGAACGAGGGATCCTGTAAAATCTTTGCCTTTGGACTTATGCAAGGTTTGAGCGAAACAGAAACTCTGGCCTGTTTTGGGAAATATTACCGCGATGATGTGTTAAATGATCCAACCGGTACTAACCATCTTAATATAAGAACGTTTATGAAACATGGCTGGCAGGGGATACATTTCGATAGTGATGCTCTAATGTTAAAATAATGACGAAACACCCCTGCTTGGCCCTTAATAAAATCAAGCTTCAATCTCCATCAGTGAATTTCAACTTTTTTTCTGATGCGCCGTTTCCAGTTTTGGAACCTTCAATTCAAAAATTCCATCCTTAAATGTCATCTACAGGGCATCAGTAACCATATTGGCCCATGAAACAGCTTCGACATTGGCGACAAAAAG
>Ga0224496_10002583_pt1 | contig 10722 bp, 14 predicted proteins | sample SF_Jul11_sed_USG_2_FD_168127 | JGI IMG/M metagenome (GOLD analysis project Ga0224496, IMG submission 168127) | Sediment microbial communities from San Francisco Bay, California, United States - SF_Jul11_sed_USGS_8_1 | ecosystem: Environmental > Aquatic > Marine > Sediment | place: USA... | reverse complement strand
GGAACAACAAACACGCCACCATCAATTGGCAATTCACGAATGATGATGCCAGGATTAAACTCAAGCGTCTGTATCCGACGCTTGATGGATGACATGACACTAGGGTGTTCCCCCATACCGGCAAAATCGCTTGGGGAGTTGTTTAGGAATAACTATAATGAAGAGGTTGAATGCCAAAGAAGTAAGCAGGCATTGGGTAAGAAATCTTAGGGAACGTTAGTAGGGGGAAAATAAAAATTCTGAATCTTTTATTGTTCAGTCAATTTATTGTTAGACACCAAGATTGAATTTAAATGGACGTTAAGGATTGGGCAAGTATTGCCGGAGTATTAGGGTTTTTTATTAGCGTTGCGACCTTTATTCTAACTCGAATTGAACGACGGAAGAACGTCATCGTTGAGGTTTTTAAAGGAGACTATTCCACTTTTCAGGGGTTTGATAAAGAGGACGAAGCTAATGGATTGGAAAGTGAAGAAATAATAAAAATTCGTCTTACCAATATTGGCGGTTCACCAATAATAGTTAATCCAGAAAGCTTTTTCGTTCGAGGTAATAGTAAAGAAATAAAGGTTTACGATACAGACTGGTTAGGGTTCGAAAAAATTCCCTCACCGCTTCAAGTGGGAGGATCAGTCGAGGTTGCCATCTTCTTGGACACACTAGAGAAAATGCTGAATTTGGAGTTGCTAAATAAGTATGCTAATCCTGAAGAGCATGAGAAAACTATTGTGCCGTTAGAAGTAGGTTTTAAAGATCACAAGGGGAGGACGTTCAAAACCAGAACATTCAAATATTTTTATTATGTAGGAGAAATCGGACGCGATAGATAATAATTCATTCAACAAAGCCAGAACCTGCTTGGGAATTTTTTGATATTCCACAATGTTGAGAAAATGGCAGAACTAATTTAATCAGTGTAGAGATTATCTACAGAAAAGAACCTATCTCAAGCTTTTTTGACGTAGGCTTTGTAGATGGTTCTGTCGGCGCCGGGTTCTTCTTCTAGGCCGACCCATTCGTGGCCGGTGGTTTCACACCAGGCAGGCATATCCTTTTTGATCCCTTCATCATCAGACGCGACTTCAAGGACTTGGCCGGGAGCCAGTTCTTTGATTTTTTTTGAGGTCAGGATGATGGGCATAGGGCAGAAATATCCGAGGGTATCGAGTTTGACATCGGCTGGTATCATTGTGCGTCCTTCTCTATAGGGGCTGGGGGTTTTGTTAAATGAATAAGTTGACGGATCCATGTCGGGCTTCAGCCAGATAGGTGCTGACTCCGGCGAGTTGGTCGACGCCATCAATGAGCGTATCTTTCGAAATGCCCATCATCCCTAAGGTGGTGGTGCAGGCGATCATTTGCACACCCAGGTCTTGAGCCGTTTCTAACAGTTCGGCAATGCCCGGCATGCGGTTGTTTTTCATGACTTTTTTCATCATGGTCGTGCCGAGACCACCGAAATGGAATCGGGACAGGGGCAAATTATCCGGCCCTCCCTTGTTGATCCATCCAAAAGCGCGACGCATCCAGTCTTTGGCCGAGCTGGTCGATCCGGGTTTTCGGATGATATTCAAGCCCCAAAATGTGAAAAACATGGTGACTTTCATACCCATGGCGGCGGCACCCGTAGCAATGATGAAGGCAGCCATGGCTTTATCCATGTCACCACTCAGAACGACGAGGGTCACGCTGTCAGGTTTTGTTTCTTTTAATTCGGCGAGTGCGGTGGCAGGTTCAAGTTTAGTGGCGTTCATGGGAATCACCTTTTTCTTTAAGAGAATTGTTTGAGATGATGGTCGGAATGTTTTTCATTACAATGAAACATGGCAAACTATAACACCTTGTGATCGGGGTTTGGGAAGTATTCAAAATTATTTGAAGAAATCTATTTGGAATCAACTAATTAGACTATAATAAGAGATTTTTTTTTGTGTCAAGGAGTTCCTCTTGATGTGTTTGGAGAGTGAAGGAATGTCATGATTCGGCGATTGGTTGAAAGCGTGCCCAATATTAGTGAGGGGCGGGATCAGGCTGTGATTGCGAAGTTGACCGCAGGCCTGCAAGCTGTTCCGCAGGTGGCCTTGTTGGATGTCCATGTTGATCCCGATCATCATCGTTCGGTGTTCACGATTGTGGGCGAGCCGGAAGCGATGGGTACGGCACTTTTTCGTCTGGTCCAACAAGCGCAACAACTTATTGATATACGCCAGCATCAGGGAGCGCATCCACGAATTGGTGTGGTCGATGTGTTGCCCTGGATTCCGCTCCAAGGGGTGTCCATGGAAGATTGTGTCGCCTATGCGAAAGATCTGGGGGCGCGGGTCGGGCAGGAACTCGAGATTCCGGTGTATTTGTATGAACAGGCCAGTTGTGTTCCGTCCAGGGCAAAACTGGAAACGATTAGACGGGGAGGGGTATCGGCCTTGCAGGCTCGCATGAAGACCGATAGCGAATGGCACCCGGATTTTGGACCACCCTTGATCCATCCGACGGCTGGGGCCATCGCTGTGGGAGCGCGGTTCTTCCTGATTGCTTTTAATGTGGTGCTCCAGAGTGAGGACCTTGAGGTGGCAGGGCATATTGCCAAAGCCATTCGGACGTCGAATGGCGGATTACCGTTTGTCAAAGCCATGGGCGTGCCGTTGCTGTCTCGACAATTGGTACAGGTGTCGATGAATCTTACCGATTTTCGTAAAACGTCTTTGCGCATGGCTTTTGACGCAGTGAAGCGAGAGGCGCATCGGTTTGGGGTAGACATTGTTGAAAGTGAGATCGTGGGGCTTGTGCCCCAAGTAGCGTGGGATGAAAAATTATTGTACGATCTCAAATTAACGTCTATGGGGTCCAATCCCATCATAGAACATCGTCTAGAACAATCCTCTGTTTTTTGATACATTGAGGCGAAATTCTAGTTGAGCGGTGAAAATGGTCTGATCCACTATTGAGGAGGTGAATGATGAATGAGATAGCTGAAGGTCGCGCAGCGATTCGAGAGAGTAAGTTCGGGCATTTAACCGTGGGTGCAGTCATGGAAACGCAGGTGCAAAGTGCCACGAAAGACACTAAAGCGGAAATGTTGGCGTCCTATATGATGGAAGGTTTTGGGTCCGTGCCTATTGTGGATGACACCAACAAACTTGTCGGAATTGTGTCAGAGTTTGATCTGCTCTCGTCGCTTCGCAAAGGGAAAAAACTGGAAGATGTGATGGCTGGTGATATCCTGACGGCAAATCCTATTTCGGTGACCAAGGATACGGACGTCATGACGTTGATTGATGTCCTGCAAAACAACCATCTTATTCGTGTGCCCGTCTTGGATAATGTTGGCAAGCTCATTGGTATTGTGGCCCGCCGGGATCTGCTAAGAGGCTATCTCCAAACATCGGGGAGTTGACGCTCCCCCAAGAGTGATGCGATAGCTACCCCGCACTGTCTTCGCTTCTCCCATTTTCAATCATTCTTAAATTTGTGCCCGTCTTCATCCCCATGCCGGGGTGAGAACGTCCCATGAGTCTGTGAGTCGATAACGATGCATGATCGAGTGAGTCGGATTGTCAACGCCCCTTGGTTTGAGCGTGGGATCATTGCCTTTATCCTGATTAACGGCGTGATCTTAGGTATGGAAACATCACCGGCTCTGGTAAACCAGTATGGTGTACTGATGCATCTGGGCAATCATGTCATTCTGGGAATCTTTATTCTAGAAGCCATGCTCAAAATGCTAGCAGTGGCCCCACAGGTCCAGCGCTATTTCCAGGATGGCTGGAATGTGTTTGATTTTTCAGTCATCGTCTTCTCGTTGATTCCGGCGACCGGTGATTTTGCCATGATCGCGCGCTTAGCCAGGCTGTTGCGTGTGGTACGGCTTATCTCGACGATTCCTGAGCTTCGATTGATTGTGTCCACGTTGGTGCGATCTATCCCCAGCATGATCCACGTCATGACCCTCATGGCCGTGATTTTTTATATCTATGCCATCACCGGCTATCAGTTGTTTCATGAGCATGATCCGACGCATTGGCGATCGTTGGGCATTTCGCTTCTGACCTTGTTTCGTGTGGTGACCTTGGAGGATTGGACGGATGTCATGTATACGGCCATGGATTTCCATTATTTGTCGTGGCTATATTTTGTTAGCTTTGTCATTTTGGGCACCTTTGTCGTCATCAATTTATTTATTGCCGTGGTGATTAATAATCTCGATGAAGCCAAAGCCGAACGGCTCGCCGAACTGCAAGGCCCTGTCACGCAAAAGGAAATACTCAAAGATTTGAGAGAAACGCAAAAAGCCCTCAGGCGCTTAGAGGAGCGCCTAGAGAGAACGTCGTAATGCGATTAAAAAGGTTGGCAAACTTGGAAGTGGAAGGCATCATGGTCTGAAGGGGGGGCAGCGACTAGGCGTGAGGCCTAGCCGCTGTAGATATGAAAAATTACTGCCGAATGCCGTTCGTCCAAGCGACAGTTGGTCCGACATTGAGGGGTGCGGGTTTCGTGCCACCCTGCGTATCGACCCACACTTCTCCCTGTTTCAGCCGCAGAATGTGGGTAAAGCCGCTGGTTTTTTCCCGGCGGGACAAAAGGTGAATGTCATTGATACGGCCGTCCATCAAGTCATCAAACGAATTCCTGTCAGCACGAATCATCACTTTCTCATTCTCGGCCCCGATGGCTGCATTTGGGTCACTAGCACCGGCGGTCAAGATCTCTGCATCATCGATACATCTTGGAATGAAGTTGTTTAAACCATCGAAGTTGGTCCCGCTCCGCAGCAAATTGCTTTTGCATTCAAAGGAACCATAGGACCCAATGCCTATGTGACCATCGCCGGACAAATCGACGTCGGCGTGGGTCTCAATGGCGTATGGGCTAATTCTGTCGGCACGCGTTTGTACGTCGGACATACACGATCGAACGATGTCCGCATTCTTGATACTGGAACGAATCAAGTGTTAGGCCACCGTTCCCCTCAGTCAAAAACCTATTCGGGTCGTCGCGTCAAAATCGACATAGGTGGGCCCTCGCGGGTTTTCCCTGTCACACCACCGTGCGTACGGGTCCGTACACGGCGCTTCGGTTTAGTTAAGCCATCTTCCGATGAACCAATCTCGGAAGGCCAAGCGCGTCAAAGTAGGCGTTCGGTAGCGCCACCTTCAGGGCACGGCTATGACTGAGTCGTTAAGGGCCATGAACACTACCGGCTGAACACGCGGCCAGATGGCAACCCACGCCCCGCTTTCTCAACTCCGGAAAACGCCGCCGCCCTTTCTTCCATTGCTTCCAGACCACACAACGGAAACGCCGCCTGATCCATGAATCGAGCCGTTTCAGCACGGTTGGAGTCTCACAGGAGGCAAAATATCCACGTCAGCCAACCAGGTAACGAGGGACCTGCTCCACCATCTGCTCCATCCCCACCCCGCGAGTGCGCCGCGTCAGCTTCCGGACTCGCTTCCTGAACCGGATCAGATCCTGCGGCGCAATACGTCGTCTCAGCTCCTTCCCGCCCATGACGCTAAACCCCAGAAACTTCTCCGCCTCTACCCGAGCTACCGCACAATTGAACACAGGCGTCACCTTTGCCATACTCGATGACACCGCTCATCCGATCAGTGACAATCAAGCAGCGGACCTTCTTCGGAAGGCCCGTCAGCACTTATTCACCACAATTCATGCACAAACTCAGAGCACTGGGTGACGGACCCCCTACTGACGCAGAGCTCAGACTCATTTACGGATTGAAAAATACTAGGTTCTATAGTAGGGAATGGCGGGAAAAATGGCCAGGTGTGGGGAGGCAAAAATATAGAGAAAAAGTCCTAGGACGTGAGGGGGAGTGCCAGGTTCTGAGAAAAATAAAAATGGGCTGAACAGGTGGGTTCTTTTTTTCAACTGACTTCCTCACCCTCCGCCAAGGAGGGGAGTTGAATCTTCCGTGGCTGTGGTGCTTGAGGTTCTGGCAGAAAGAGTCCTTGTATCTGACCTCTTTTGAGGTTGAAGTAGTTTACGGGATCTGGGTTTGTTGTCCAAAGGCGGCGACTTCGGTGAGGCCGACTTGTTCCAGCAAGGCCGCTCGTTGAGTGAGGAGGTCGGCGTTTCCGGGCTTGTCTTGGATGAGGGTCTGTAGGGCCGTCATCGCATCGTACCATTGCCCTTTTTGGGCGTATCCTTCCGGTGAATAGATGAGCGAGTTGGCCGAGCCTGCTAGGGCCTGAACTCGTTTGATCGCGCCGCAGGCTGCGGGCGACTCTGAAATGGTTGAGGCCATCATTCTGACCGTTCACCAATAGGGCACATCGGGAACCAAGCTGATGCCATAGTCCTCTAACCGCAACTCATGAATACCGGCTGGAAGCGGGGGTAGTAACCGAATATCCAATAGCACGTCCAAATTACCTTTTTCGGCCATCATGACATCTATGGGATGCTGGGTTGCTTGAGCCAGGTACCAATAGAGCACTGGGAGTTTTTGATTCGTATGGCCGACATAATTGGGGGCTAAGACGAAGACTGACGGGTATTGCGAATTGGAGCTTATTCCATCAATGCGCAATCCCGGTTGGTTTGGCGTTAGCGCTTGATAGGTCATTATTGGAGATTCTTCCACGATGACCGGAAGTGAGGATGGAGGATTGAGAATAGCCGCGGTTTGTGGGAGAGCGAGTGGTTCCGGGTCTGGAATGATTGGCGCGACAGGCGGTGGTTCAACCGGGGGAACCGGAGCCACGTGAGGAATGGGTAATTCTGCCACGGGGGCAATAGGCGGCGGTCCTTGGCCCGGGATCGGTATAGAGAATTCTTTGGAACTGCCAGTGGCTTCGAGTCGACTGCCTCCCGGCAGAAAAAGATTCATCAGGAATTCATAGTTTTTACCATAGCGAGTTAACGCCATGGGCGAGAACAATTCATACTGTTCATGTGTGAGTGCTTGGGCGCGAATGAGAAATTCTTGTTTGTCGGCGACTGCGGTCATCCGTAATTCTTGTGCCCCGGCTTGTTCGAGCAAATATTTTCCTGGTGGGAGGGTGATAGGGCTTCCGTTGACTGTATGAAAGTGAATGGCCCGGTTCAGGACGATATTGGGTGCCGCTACCAGAAGAACGTGAGGCGTACTCCACCACACCAAAAAACTGACTATGATCAGACTGAAAATCTTTGGCCAACGGGAAATTCGTAAAGGGGAATCCTATTTCATACCCGGGGGGCTTTTCTCAGGTTTGCCATAAATGTCTATAACATTCATGCCTTACGGGATTTTTTATGGCTGTGCAATTCCATCGAAGGAGAAAAAACGGCGGCTCCGCTCTCAATAGGAATGGCATGAGCGGGTTGGCCTTTGGGATGCAGCGTGTTGTGCTATGCTCGATAAAGACCCACAAGAGGTTTTTGGAGAAAAAATACTAAAGGCAAATTGGGGAAGGTCAGGATTGAGGGGTTCTTGGCTTTTGAGGTTGGGCGTTGCCGGCGGGAAGGGGAGAGCGCCAACGATCTTGTCGGCGAGTAATTTCCTCTTCTGAAACTCGCGTTTCCCATTCTTCGATCAGACCGGAGGGTCCTCGGTGCCACCATGTGGGCAGGTTGGCTGGTGTGCGTTTGACGGGTTGTTTAACCATGAGTAGCGTGACCTTTGGTAAATTTAAGTGTTTGATTCCCACATCACCATGTGGGGAATTGTCTTCAAAACGGCCAGTTTTCTGTGTGAAAATTGGTTGATTGAGGATTAAAGCAAAGTCAATGCCACATTAGAGATCTGCTTAACTTCTCATCCATCTGCTCATTCAAAAGTTGGGAAAATGGTAGCTTTCAAAGGCAATTTCGTCCATATCGGGGAGAAGTGAGCGGAGTCAAATAAACAAAATAATTCTGGTGGCCTTCTGGGTTGTCCCACAATTGGTATCTACTTCGGTACTCGGTGAATCACTTGGAAAGTAAGCTATTTGAATTTCACCAGATCCAGTTGGGTTGGAGGTATGGGGTTTTGGAGGAAAGAGTGGCTGGCCAAATCATCCTAAATCCGGCAGTTGGGGTTCGCTCGAAATGAGGGAGGGCCTCTATGGTTTCAGCCATGAAGACTTCTCATCCTTCCCAAACCGTTCACTCCGTAGTGAGGCCACTCGGCTTTCGTTTGCCTCGCTTCCCGTCGGCATGTATGGTGGCCGCATCCTTGTCGAATGGGATCCACAGGCGGCTGTGCCCCCCTGGGCCAGTTCCCCTTCTATATCGAATTCCTAAAAACGGCGGAGCGGTTTGCTCCCTGGGTGCGGGCGTGTCCATTGACGTACCGCAGTCCCAATGCCCCGCAGCCCATCGATGTGCTCGGCACACTCTTCTTGTCAATTCTGTCGGGGCACCGTCGGTATGCCCACATCACCACGATTCGGACCGATGGGGTGAATCCTGCCCTGTTGGGCATGAGCAAAGTCTGCAGTGAAGATGCGGTGCGACGCGCCTTGGGGACCCTCGACGAAGCCGCCAGTACCCAGGGGCTGCAGACGCATCTCCTGCGGTGCTACGAACCGTTGCTGGCGGAACCCTGGATCTTGGATGTGGGTCTGACGGTCAAGCCGCTCTATGGGCATCAAGAGGGAGCCGAGGTCGGCTACAATCCGCACAAGCCGGGTCGCCCCTCGCACACCTATTTTATTGGGAACCTTCGGTTGGCCTTGGATGTGGAAGTCCGGCCTGGCAAACAGACTGCCGCCGCCCACACGCGTCCCGGCCTCTGGCAGTTCCTGTGGCGCTTCCCCCGTTCCGCACGCCCAGCCTTTCTACGGGGCGACTGTTTCTTTGGCACCGATCACCTGATGCGAAAAGCCGAAACCGAGAACGTGCCGTATCTGTTCAAACTCAAACAGACCCCAAGCGGGTGAAGGGGTTGATTGCGCAACTCTTTGCGGAACCCATTTGGGCACCCGCGGGACAAGAATGGCAGGGGGTGGACACGATGCTGCAGGTACAGGATTGGGACCAGGCCCGTCGAGTTGTGGTGCTACGCCGTCGCCTGAAAGAGCCCCTGCTGCTTAAGGGCACGGAGCGAGCCACTGGTCAGCAAGTCGGCGACTTTGTCGAATCCTTAGAGCCCCGCCGTGTCTATGAGTATGTGGTCTTGGTGACGACTTTACGGGAGGAGCTCTGCACGCTCGCCCAACACTATCGCGATCGGGCAGACATGGAAAATGTGTTTGATGAGCTCAAGAATCAATGGGGGTGGGGGCGGCTACACCACGAAGGACTTGAAGCGGTGTCAGCTTATGGCGAGGCAGATTGCCCTCATCTATAACTGGTGGTCCATGTTTGTGCGCTTGGCGATTCCCCGGCGACATGCCGAAGCCATCACGAGTCGACCGTTGCTCCTCACGGCCGTGGGCACTCAGACGCGCCATCAGGGGCAAACGACGCTGAAGCTGACGAGTGCTCATGCCAGGACAGGCCAGATCCAACGGGCGTTGTGGGGGCTGCGAGCCTTTTTCGCCGACTGTCGGGCAACTGCGGAGCAGTTGGGATAGGGAGCACTCTGGCGGAAGATGCTTAGAGGCATTTTTGTGGCAATTCTGCGAGGAAGGCCGCTGAATCCCCTCCCGTTATTCCCCTACCCGACATAACTCCCCAAGGTAGGCGGGGATTGTCTACGTAACATTCATAGTCCAACTGCCGGATTTAGGATCATTCGGCCTGACTCTTGAAAAAGAGTCAGGCCGAATAAATCTCGTTTCTGCCTAGATTGAAGATTTAGTATTTCCAGGAATGGGTGTACGAGAAGGCGGCATCAACTGGTGACATGCTGACTCCCACTCCCGGGCCAAACCCAAATCCTTGAAACTTATCAACCTTTTCGTTGAGCATGACATCGACGGCGCCAGATACCACATTCGATGGGGACCATGCTGAAATGCCAACCCCGGAGCCCCATCCTTTGAATGAGTCTGCTGAAACTTTGGGAAGGAAGGCGACTTCAGAACTGTGACGCCAACAGCGGCATTCGACATACCTTGTTGGCCAATGAACCTATACTTTCTACCATTGCCTCGCAAATCCGTGGCGCCAATGAGGGCGACTTATATTCCCGCGCTCACGCCTTCGCCAAGGGCGATATGGTACACGAGATAGAAATGTTCGTCATTCACCCCTGTGATTGGATCATTGCAAACCAGGGGATCAGGCCAAGGCTCATCAGTTGTTTGTCCATCGTGGCAATCCAGTCACCACAAAAGTTATTGGCCCAAAAAAGTTGCCTCGAGCTTATCTTTTGAGGCGTTAATAAATTCCGCGATTAACTTGAGCTCCGGAATTTTCGCTTAGTGGGCTTGAAGGTTTTGGGTGACTTTGGCAATCAGTTGATCATGAAAGTTTTTGTAAGGTTGGGTGTGTTGAATGATGGGATAGCAGGACTATTATTAACCCGGCAAACAAATAGATATGTTATACTGGCCGCATGAATGACGATGCCCGCAGGCTTCCTGCGGCGGCCCAGGAAGAAAAACGGAAGCAGGCCGTCCGAATGTGGAAACGGCAAATTCCCCGCAGGGAAATTGCCGAACAGGTGGGCGTTCATACGCTCACCGTGGGCAAGTGGATTCGCTTGTATCAGGCTGGGGGACTCAAGGCCCTTGGGGCCCGCCGCCGAGGACGACGAGACGGAGTCGGACGGCAGTTGAGCCCTGAGCACGAACGGCGGATTCAGCAGCTCTTGATCGACAAAACGCCGGATCAGCTAAAGTTGAAATT
>Ga0224496_10002582_pt1 | contig 10723 bp, 3 predicted proteins | sample SF_Jul11_sed_USG_2_FD_168127 | JGI IMG/M metagenome (GOLD analysis project Ga0224496, IMG submission 168127) | Sediment microbial communities from San Francisco Bay, California, United States - SF_Jul11_sed_USGS_8_1 | ecosystem: Environmental > Aquatic > Marine > Sediment | place: USA... | reverse complement strand
TCGGCTCACGGGATCGTAGAGATGGAAGTTTCCGGCGGAATGCATGTGATGGGCGGGGACGACCTCGAAAACCTGACCGTTCAGGCTGATCGTCATGCCCTTGTCCGGAATGGGGATAAAGGTCTCATCGGAACCTCCGAAATGAGGGGCGAAACTCTTCCACAACCAGGAAATATAACACTTGATGTCCGGCTGAATCTCCTGCCAAAGCGATAAAGAAGAGGCTATGTCCGGGTCTTGATGAGAGGCGAAGACATACTGTATATCCTCTGGGGAGATAAATTGCACCAGGGTCGAAACAATCGTGGGAAAAATAGCAAATCCTCCTGGGTCAAGCAACATATGCTTGTCGCCCTTGGTGATCAGGTATTCGTTGGAATCCAGAATATCCGCCATTTTATTGGGATCCCTGAATAAGACCCTCCACTTAAAATCGCCCTGCTCGAATAAAGTATGGTAGTCCTTCATAATCCCTTATATGATTTCGTTTTTAATATTGCTAAAAAGGCCTCTGATGATCCCGAATTCAACGCTGATGTTCTCTAAAAGCTGAAATAACTTGTCGATCGATTCCTGCATCGTCTCGGTGATGATGCGAAATTTTTCTTCACTTCCCTTGATATAGACGGCCTTGATCTTGCCTCCGATCGCGATGGTTTTGCCGATATTAACCAGCGCAATCAGGTTCTCCAGGGAACGCGCCATCTGAGAAGTATCCCGCTTGAGGTCGGATATGTCGTAATTCTCGATCGCTTTTTTGACTTTCATGACATAGCCACCGAGTTTGGATTGCTCCTTGTGCGCTCTCTCAAAGAGGCTGTAAAACCGAATCTGGGTTAGAAGCATTGCGTAACCCTGAGTGGTGCCGTCGAGACATTTAAAAGCGGTATCTCTTCCCCTGTGAGCGCTTTCGATGACATCGTTTGACATGATCTGGATTTCAGATGATAGCTTCATAAAAGAATCGTTGTTCGCCTGTTTGGAGGCGATCCCGGCGTTAATGGCGATAAATTCCAATGAAGCGCATTCCTCTACCAGCTCGTTATACTGATTCGCGATGGTTACGTAGTTCATCGAAACTTTTTGAAGTTCTTTTAGCATATCCAGTTATATAGCGGGTTTTAATTGTTTAACTTGAATTATATAACGATCAGATGACGATGTAAACGATAAGTCGATGAGGGTCGAATAAAATATAAGGTTAACCCCCAACCACTCCGGATTTATCAGACAAAACCAAAGTACCAAGTTATTATTTTAAACAATCAGGAAAAATATTACAAAGGTTTTGTCATGTAAAATAAACAATCTACAGAGCGAAAAAATTATTTATATTTTCTTGACATACTTTGTGCAGGTGGTTAATTTGAGAGATAAGCATTTAAATATTCCTGAATCTATCGTGATAGTCACAAGGCCATGAGTTTTTCCTCTCTAGACTATATTTATACGATCTATCTAAGCACATCCTCACCCGCAGACCCCTATTTGTTTGTAAAACAAACTCGTGGAGATGATTTGGGAATTGCCGAACCACAAGAACCCACAGCGACTCGTTAAAAGCATATTGTCTTTGAAAATAAAAAATTAAAAGATATTAGAACTATGATAAATCAGAATCAGGACCATGAATTGACGCCTTTGACAAAAAGGTATCGTTTAAATTTCGGTGAGATCAAGTCGATTTTGGAACCACCTCCCCTACTTCAGATTCAAAAAGATTCCTACGGATGGTTTCTTCAAAAGGACGCCTTGCCTGAATCCCGGAAAAACCAGGGTTTGGAAGCGGTGTTCCGGTCGGTTTTTCCAATCTCCGATTTCGGGGGCACTTGCACATTGGAGTATGTTTCCTATCGGCTGGGCGGCCCGAAGTACGATGAAAACGAGTGTAAGATCAGGGGAGTGACGTTCGCGGCCCCCATCAGGGTTTCTTTGCGGCTGATTATCTGGGAGAAAGACGAGAAGCAGGAACAAAGGAGAATTCACGACATCAAGGAGCAGGAAATCTATCTGGGTGAGTTTCCCCTGATGACCGACACCGGATCTTTTATCATCAACGGTACCGAACGGGTGATCGTATCTCAGCTCCATAAATCGTCAGGGGTCTTTTTCTCCCATGACAAGGGCAAGGCCCATTCCAGCGGCAAGTTGCTTTATTCGGCGAGCATCATTCCTCAAAGAGGATCCTGGGTCGATTTTGAATTTGATGCCAAGGACCTTCTTTATGTGCGTATTGACCGCAGACGCAAGTTTTTGGCGACGATTTTGTTAAAGGCCCTGGGTTTCTCGAGTTATGAACTCCTAAACCGATTCTACTATACCGAAGTCATCAACCTGAAGAAGGCGCATGGCAAAACCGAAGAAAAGTGGGTTTTCACCAAGTTTTTTTCACCTCAGTCAGCTCAGAATCAAAGAGCGATCGACGACATTATCGATCCGGCGACAAAGAAAGTGATCATCCAAAAGGGCAAGAAAATTTCGAAGGCCTCGATCAAGAAGCTGCAAGAATCGAAAATCGAGGAGATCCCCACCAACATGGACGATATTTTAGGGCGCTTCAGTTTGGCGGATATAACCGACAAAACCGGCGAGGTGATTTTAAAAAGCAACGATCCCGTCACCAAGGAGACGATCGAGCAGTTGATCGACGACAAGGTTGAGCACATCACCCTGGTTTATATCGGCAACAAAACGATCGGCCCGTCTTTTAGAAACACCCTGGCGTCTGATAAGGTTTTAAGTAACCAGGACGCGATGATTGAGATTTACAAGAAGATGAAACCGGGCGACCCACCGACACCGGAAGTGGCGAAAAATCTTCTTCAAAATATGTTTTTTAACGCTGACCGCTATGACCTGTCCCAGGTCGGACGGATGAAGATCAACAAAAAGCTGCACAGGGATGAGCCTTTGGAAAACACCATTTTAACCAAGGAGGATTTTCTCTCGGTCGTTGATTATCTTTTAAGACTTAAAGACGGCGTGGGCGGTATCGTCGATGACATTGACCATTTGGGCAATCGCCGTGTGAGAAGCGTGGGGGAATTGCTGGAGAATCAGGTCAGGGTCGGTTTGGTGAGAATGGAAAGAGCGATCAAAGAGAGAATGTCGCTACAGGAAACCGAGACGATGATGCTCCATGATATCGTCAATTCCAAACCCGTGTCCGCGGTCATCAACGAGTTTTTCGGCAGCAGTCAGTTGTCTCAATTTATGGATCAGACCAATCCCCTTTCCGAGATCACTCATAAAAGAAGGCTGAGCGCATTAGGGCCCGGCGGTTTAACGAGAGAGCGGGCGGGATTCGAGGTCAGGGATGTTCACTCCTCTCATTATGGACGGATTTGCCCTGTTGAGACTCCTGAAGGTCCCAACATCGGTCTGATCTCCTCTGTGGCAACCTATGCCAGGCTAAACGATTTCGGTTTTATCGAAACGCCTTACCGGAAGGTTTCCGATAGCGTTGTTTTAAACGAGTGCGACTACCTGTCGGCGATTGACGAGGGCAACTATAAGATAGCCCAGGCCAACGCTCTGGTGGATGAGAAGCAAAAATTGATTATGGATTTTGTTCAGGCAAGAGTCGGCGGAGAATCCAAGAGGATCAAGCGGGAAGAAATCGATTATATGGATGTTTCGCCCAAGCAGCTGGTCTCCATCGCGGCTTCCATGATTCCTTTTTTGGAGCATGATGACGCGAACCGCGCCTTGATGGGATCAAACATGCAGAGACAAGCCGTTCCGGTCGTCAAACCCGAAGCCCCGCTCGTCGGGACAGGGATGGAGTATCAGGTGGCTTATGATTCGGGCTCTTGTATCGTGGCCAAAAGATCGGGTGTCGTTGACAGGGTAGACTCCGGGAGAATCGTAGTGAAGGCTGAAGTGGATTTGTTATCGGACCATTCCGCCATCGAGGCCAATATCGACATCTATCACTTAAGGAAATACCAGCGATCAAACCAGAACACCTGCGTTAATCAGCGACCATTGGTGCATGTGGGGAGTTTGATCAAAAAAGGCCAGATTTTAGCCGACGGCGGTAGTTGCGAAGGCGGTGAACTGGCTTTAGGACAAAACATCCTGATCGCTTTCATGCCGTGGAACGGTTATAATTACGAGGATTCGATCCTGGTGAGTGAAAACGTTCTTTTTAAGGACCGCTTTACCTCTGTGCATATTGAGGAGTTGGAGGTTTTAGCCAGGGACACCAAACTCGGAAAGGAATTGATTACCAGGGATATTCCCAATGTAAACGAGTATTCCCTGAGGAATCTGGATGATTCGGGGATCATCCGTATCGGAAGCTATGTTAAGACAGGCGAGATTCTGGTAGGCAAAACGACCCCCAAGGGAGAGACCCAGCTTAATCCTGAAGAGAAGCTCTTAAGGGCGATTTTCGGCGAAAAGGCGGGAGATGTCAGGGATACATCACTGAGAGTGCCTCAGGGTATCGAAGGCGTCGTGATCGACGTGAAGGTCTTTAACCGCAGAGGAGTTGAAAAAGACGCCAGGACTCTGGAAATCGAGGCGGGTATTTTAGAGAGGATCGAGGCGGATTATCACGATGAAATCAGAATCGTTAAAGACACCTTGATCAGCAATCTTTTTCCTGAGATCGAAAAACATACTTTGGCCCAGGAAATCGTTTCGCCGGAGACTCATAGTGTGATTTTGAAAAAAGGAGAGAAACTTACCGGGGAAACTTTTGAGAAAATCCCTCTGAAGGCCTGGATTGATATCGTTTTGGAAGATGCCAAAGCCAACAAGAAATTCCAGATTATTCTGCGCAACGCATCGTCTCAGATCGAGTTGTTAAGCAATGTATATGAAAGCAGAAAAGAAAGGGAATTTCGCACCGATGACCTTCAGCCCGGAGTTATCCGCTCGATCAAGGTGTTCGTCGCCCTGAAGAGAAGACTGTCCGTGGGTGATAAAATGGCGGGGCGTCATGGAAACAAAGGGGTTATATCCAAAATCATACCGGTCGAGGAAATGCCTTACACCAAAGAAGGCACACCGATCGATATTGTTTTAAATCCGTTGGGGGTTCCTTCCAGGATGAATGTCGGGCAGGTGCTTGAGATCCATTTGGGGATGGGCGCTAAAGGCGTAGGTGAAAAAATCAATGAGATGATTGAGTTGATGAAGCCCATCAAGGAGATCAAGCAGTTCATCAAGGAGATATACCATAGTGATTATATCGATGATTTCCTTAAGACAGCCTCAGATGACGAACTTATGGAACTGGCTAAAAGGCTGAAGAACGGTGTGCATGTCTCATCACCCGTATTTGACGGCTCAAAAGAAGAGGATATTCACCGCATGCTGACGATGGTCGGGCTCGATAAATCAGGTCAGATGGTACTGTATGACGGCCGGACCGGCGAAAAATTCGAGCAGAAGGTTTCGGTGGGCTACTTGTATATGCTCAAATTGCATCATCTGGTGGACGACAAACTCCATGCGAGATCGATCGGACCTTATTCCTTGGTGACGCAACAACCCTTGGGTGGAAAGGCCCAGTTCGGAGGACAGCGTTTCGGAGAAATGGAAGTATGGGCGCTGGAAGCTTATGGCGCCGCCTATACATTAAGGGAACTATTAACCGTCAAATCCGATGATATCTCTGGAAGGAACAAGGTGTACGAGGCGATCGTCAAGGGGAACCATTCGGTTAAGACCGGAATCCCTGAGTCCTTTAAAGTGCTTATTAATGAATTGAAATCATTATGCCTTGATTTTCAGTTGATTCGCGACAAGGGATTTTTTGAAAATGTGGGTTAAAGCAAGCAGACTAAATATCATGACAAACAAAATAAAAACTATATCACTTTTAACCGGAGGAGGTTTTTTTGAATCAGCTATCTAGTTTAAATGAATCGATCGACCCGTTGGATTATTACGCGGTCCAGATCAGCCTTGCTTCTTCTGATCAAATTGTATCCTGGTCTCATGGTGAAATTAAATCTTCCGAGACGATTAACTACAGGACTTTCAAACCCGAGCGGGATGGACTTTTTTGCGGGAAGATTTTCGGTCCGGTCAACGATTACGAGTGCATCTGCGGGAAGTACAAGAGAATGAAGCACAGGGGAATCACCTGTGAGAAATGCGGTGTTGAGGTCATTCAGTCAAAGGTGAGACGGGAAAGGCTAGGCCATATCAAACTTGCCTGTCCTGTATCCCATGTCTGGTTTTTAAAGGGCCTACCCAGCAGACTGGCCAATATTCTGGACATGACGCTCAGGGATTTGGAAAGGATTCTTTATTTTGACGCCTATATTGTCCTTGAATCAGGGGGTAGCGACCTGGCCTTGAGAAGTATCGTCGAGGAGAATCAATACCAGGAAATCATCGAGGAGTACCCGGAATTCAGGGGTGGAATGGGCGCGGAGGCTATCCTGGAAATCCTGCAGGAAATGGATGTCAATGAAATCAGCAACGATCTGAGGGAACAGTTGAGAGAGGCCAGTTCGGAAGCCAAGAGGAAAAAGATCATCAAACGGCTTAAAATCGTCGAGTCCTTTAAGGAATCAGGCATCAACCCCTCCAATATGATTCTTGAGGTGATTCCTGTGATTTCTCCAGAGCTTAGGCCTTTGGTGCCGTTGGAAGGCGGGCGGTTCGCCACCAGCGATCTTAACGATTTATACCGGCGGGTTATTCACCGCAACAACCGACTTAAAAGACTGATGGAGCTTAACGCTCCCGAGATCATCGTTAAAAATGAAAAGCGAATGCTGCAAGAAGCCGTGGATGCGCTTTTTGATAACGGCAGAAGGGGAAGGCCGATTTTGGGGACCAACAAAAGACCTCTTAAATCTCTTAGCGATGCCTTAAAGGGGAAAACCGGACGTTTTAGACAGAATCTCTTGGGTAAACGTGTGGATTACTCAGGCAGGACCGTGATCGTGGTCGGGCCGAATCTGCGTTTAAACCAGTGCGGTCTGCCCAAACAGATGGCGCTTGAACTGTTTAAGCCATTTATCTTTAATTATCTGATCGACAGGGGCAAAGCCTCAACGATAAAAGTGGCCAAGAAGATGGTCGAAAGCAACGATCCCGAGATTTGGCCAGCTTTGGACGCGGTTATTGTCGATCATCCGATCATGCTTAACCGTGCACCGACTTTGCACCGTTTGGGTATTCAGGCATTCGAGCCAACCTTAATCGAAGGAAAGGCCGTAACGCTTCATCCTTTGGTATGTTCGGCTTTTAACGCCGATTTCGATGGGGACCAAATGGCGGTCCATCTTCCCTTGACGATTGAGTCTCAGCTTGAGGCTAAAATCCTGATGATGGCGACAAACAATATTTTATCCCCCGCGACCGGCAAACCGGCTATGACTCCGACCCAGGATATGGTTCTCGGAATTTACTGGATGACCAGAATCACCAATAAAGCCAAAGGCGAGGGCAAGGTTTTCGCGAACTTGAAGGAGGTCATATCCGTTTTTGATCAGGGGCTGCTTCATCTTCAAGCGAAGATTAAAGTTCGCTTAAACTCAGAGATGATCGAGACGACGACGGGAAGGGTTCTTTTGTATGACGCTATCCCAGATGAAATCGAATTTTCATTGATCAACCGACTGATCAAGAAAAAAGATCTGGAGGCATTGATCGATTATTCATACCGTGTCGCCGGAAACGTCAAGACGGTCAATATGCTGGACAAACTCAAGGATCTGGGGTTTTATCACGCTGCGAAGGCCGGTTTTTCAATCTGCATGGACGATATGGTTATTCCCGAAGCGAAAGGCGCCTTGCTCGATAAGGGCTTTAAGGAAGTCGAAGAGATTCAGCAACAGCACGAAAGCGGGATTATCACCGACGGGGAAAGATATAACAAAGTCATTGACATCTGGTCGAAGATAACCAACGAGGTCGGGGATTCGATGAAGGTCGCGATGGATGCCGAAAGAATCGGGCTGGACGGACTCAGCATCCCCAATCCGATATTTGTAATGGCGGATTCCGGAGCGAGAGGATCGGAGCACCAGAGTCGTCAGCTCGGCGGTATGAGGGGATTGATGGCAAAACCGACAGGAGAGATCATCGAGACGCCGATCACGGCCAATTTCAGGGAAGGTTTAAATGTACTACAGTATTTTATTTCTACTCACGGCGCCAGAAAGGGTTTGGCGGATACGGCTCTCAAGACGGCCAACTCTGGATACTTAACCCGAAGACTGGTCGATGTTTCGCAAGACTGCGTGATTTCGGAGTTGGATTGCGGTACGACCGAGGGGATTATTATAGAGCCGTTGCTGGAAAACGGGGAGATTATCGTTAAGCTTGAAGAGAGGATTTTGGGTAGGATCACACAGGAAGACATCATTGATCCCTATTCAAAGGAAGTCATTGTCAAGGAAGGCGAGATGATCACGGAAAAACACATGGATAAGATCGACGCGGCCGGCGTGGATCAGGTTAAAATCCGCTCGGTTTTAAGTTGCGAATCGAAAAACGGAATCTGCGCTCTATGTTATGGACGGGATTTGGCTCGCGGAACCCTGGTCAGCGTTGGCGAGGCGGTCGGGGTTATTTCGGCGCAGTCCATTGGAGAGCCGGGAACCCAGCTAACCATGAGAACCTTCCATATCGGCGGTACCGCAAGCAGGAAGGTAGAGGCGACCTTCTGGGAAGCCAGAAACAACGGTACGGTCCGTTTTTCAGAGAGCAAGACCGTTATGAATCAAAGGGGTGTCAGGGTACTGCTTTCGAGGAAGTCTGAGATCTGCATCATCGACGATGTTGGCCGGGAGGTGGATAAGCACCTTCTGCCCGTCGGAGCCCATATCTCTTTTCCCGATGGAGCCAAGATCAAAAAAGGCGATAAGATCGCTGAATGGGATCCGTTTTCCATGCCCATTATCAGTGATGTTGAAGGAAGGATCAAGTTCGATAACATCATCGAAGGCAAGAGTCTTAAGATTCAAAAGGCCGAGGATACGGGTTACGAAAGAAAGGTGATCACCGAGGCGCCGGATCATGATTTAAAGCCGAGAATGATTCTGAAGAATATTAAGACCGGTAAGGATATCAAACTCAGTGATGATCGAACTCATCAGGGTTTTTATATGCCGAACAAGGCGGAACTGATGGTTACAGAGGGGCAAGAAGTTTACCCCGGGGATATCCTGGCCAGAGTTCCGAGGGAAACGACCAAGAACAAGGATATTACCGGTGGTCTGCCAAGGGTGGCTGAGCTTTTCGAGGCGCGATCACCCAAAGACCCGAGTCAGATTTCGGATATCGACGGTGTGGTTGAATTCGGAGAGGATCTAAGAAAGAAAAGAAGAATCATCATCCGCCCCGATGTCGGAGAACCAAAGGAATATTTGGTTCCCAAGGGGAAACATATCATCGTCGTCGAAGGCGACTACGTGAAGACCGGCGAATCCCTGACCGATGGTTCGGCCAACCCGCATGATATTCTCCGCGTGAAGGGTGTTCGGGAGTTGCAGAAATTTCTGGTCAACGAGGTTCAAGAGGTTTACCGTCTCCAGGGTGTTAAGATTAATGACAAGCATATCGAAGTCATTGCCAGACAAATGCTCAGAAAGATCAAGATCATCGATCCGGGTGATTCCTCATTCTTGGTCGGCGAGGCTGTATCCAGAGCGGCCCTGAACGAGGCGAACCGCAAGCTGGTGGACGAGAATCTGCGTGTATCGATCGGGGAGCCGATGCTTCTTGGGATAACCAAGGCTTCTTTGAGTACCGATTCGTTTATCTCGGCGGCTTCTTTCCAGGAGACGACCAAAGTTCTGACGGAAGCTTCGATCAGCGGCAAGCTCGATACTTTTAAAGGCCTGAAGGAAAACGTGATTATTGGCAGGCTGATTCCCGCGGGAACCGGGTTTAAAAGAGATCTGGTTTATTCTTACAAAACGGAGCTTGAACCTGAGACCCCTGAAGTGGAAGAGGTCGAAAATTCGGACCAGGACCAAGGCCACGAAGGGATTGAGGGGATTGAGGAATCCGCTGAGATTTAATACCCTTAACTTTTAAACTACGATGCCTGAAAAGAAAGTAAAGCCTGGAAAAGAGATTTCAGGGGCTCAGGCTTTAGTCAAATTGCTGAAGGATCTGGGTGTTGATGTCCTGTTTGGTTATCCGGGCGGCGCAAATCTTCCCATTTACGATGCGTTAAGAGAAAATCCGATCCGGCATGTCCTGTCCAGGCATGAGCAGGGAGCGGTTCACATGGCAGACGGTTACGCCAGGCTTTCAGGAAGGCCTGGTGTCTGTTTGGCGACATCAGGTCCCGGCGCGACAAATCTGGTTACGGGTCTGGCAAACGCTTTTCTGGATTCCATCCCCCTCGTTACTATCACCGCGCAGATTCCCCGTAAAATGATCGGTACAGACGCCTTTCAGGAAGTGGACTGTTTCAACATCACCATGCCGGTCACCAAACACAACGAGTTGGTTTTATCGGAAAAGGACATCGTTGGAGCGGTTAAAAACGCCTTTTACATTGCGAATACCGGGAGAAAAGGGCCTGTTCTGCTGGATTTTCCAAAGGACATTCTGGATAATCCCTATGCGCATGACTTCGATGCCGAAATACCACTTCCGGGATACAATCCGACCTTAAAGGGCAATATCGGTCAGATCAAAAAAGCCATCAAGGCGATTAAGAGAGCCGAGAGGCCGGTGATCTTGTTTGGCGGTGGGATTTTGGCGGCAGGCAGCAGGGATGAATTTTTACGATTCT
>Ga0224496_10002581_pt1 | contig 10724 bp, 10 predicted proteins | sample SF_Jul11_sed_USG_2_FD_168127 | JGI IMG/M metagenome (GOLD analysis project Ga0224496, IMG submission 168127) | Sediment microbial communities from San Francisco Bay, California, United States - SF_Jul11_sed_USGS_8_1 | ecosystem: Environmental > Aquatic > Marine > Sediment | place: USA... | reverse complement strand
ACAGTGATCAAAGACAATAAGTCAGATATAAAAATAATCGGACTTACAGGGAGAAAGTGTTGGGAACACCTCCTGTCGAATAATAATATGATCTTAATGTAAATTGGGTTAGGCACACTTTGCACGTCCTCTCAGAGGTATAACTAATTTAACGTGTGCCGTAACCCGACATTAGCGATAATAATTCTATTTCCAGATATCCACATGCACGCCCTGCGCTTCTAACCTGTCGGCACGTTCAGAAATATAACGTTGAAATTCAGGCTGGGTTTTATAGGCCCCGGACGCAACATAATCCATAATGGATTGAGTATGAAATGCTTTCAGATAAGCTTCAGCACGAAAAATTTCCTTACCCTGATTATTAAAAAATACCATACTGGGCGCATATTGGATTTTTAATTTTTTTGCAAGAGCCTGAGCAGTTGTCCTGCGACCTGAAAAATCAGCCAGGCTCTCATCTGACCACATATCAATCTGAACAACATTAAACCGCTCAAACTGCTGTATCGTTTCTTTTTGCACATACACATCTCTATGTGCCTTATCACAATCCGGGCATTGTTTCTGTTCAAACAAAATTAATAATGGCTTTTTATCCTTAATTAAGCGTGAGAGATCATAAGGTGGTTTTAAATAGAATGATTCCTGATGGAGCTTGCCTGATGCCTTTTGAGGTGCTTGCTGCTGAAAATAATCCATAAACGATATTTCTGTTTCCTTATGCTGCCCAACATAATCCAGCGCAGCTTCAAATTTATGCGGTGCATAATAACCATTGATACGTAGTGCAATTTGCCCTTTTTCATTTAAGAGTAATAAAGTCGGGGTAAACATGACCCGGGTTGATTTGGCAAATATTTTTTCTGTTGTCATACCACCAGCGAGATTAACCACTTCGCGATCTCCCCACATATTGATCGCTATCACGTCAAAATATTTTCTTGTTTTTTCAACAATGCTCTGCTGAGTAAAATTATCCTGTAATAATTTAGCGCAGTAGGGACAACCATCCTGATAAAAATACAACATCACTCTTCGTTTGTTTTCTGCTGCTTCGGTTATATCCTCACTGATATCAAGAAAGGAATTTTTAAACCAGGCAGGTTTATCCTCATATCCCGGCAGCACCATACCGGCATCCAGTTCATCTTCTGCCTGCACAGCGACTATTGATACGAACAGGCAAATCCCCGCCAGTAATAAACGTAGCATATTCATAAACACTCCATTTCTATTCAATCTATAAGACATTCAAACGCAGTTACATAAACATCGACTATTTTTGCCGGGTCGGATTTATCTGACCACAACAGCACAAAGATATTAAACTGTTATTTCTTTTGATACCTGTGGTGGATTAAAAACCGCCCTGCAATTTGACGAAATTCCTTATCTACCTGCCATGTAAGAAGCCATTCATCAGCAAACCAACTTTAATAATATAACAGATAGATAGTTTGACGAAAATTCATACAAAAACTATCTGAAATATGCAAGCACATCGCCATATTTTTGACATTTTCTAGCCAGCAGCTAATATGTTTTCGTAAGCGACTGTTTTTACATATATATTAAATATTTTGTTAGTTGGCATACATTTCGCATTATTTACAACAGTCGTTAACAAAAAAGGGTTTTGGTATGGCCATTTATACTTATCCAGGTAACACCAAGCAGCAACTTTCCAAACCTGTCGCCAATGGTGAGCAGTTAGGTATTGCGCCTGCGGAACTGCAACATACGCTAAAACTGGCGGGTTTACTGCAAACTTCCCTGGAAATTGATTCAATTTTGAAGTTTTTCCTGGAAGCTGCCGAGGAAAAAGTTGACTTTGATGGCGTTCAATATGAATACCCTCCTCTTTCACTCTCTCAACCTTATGGCAATAAAAGGCGGCATACCTGTTCCTACCGGTTAAGACTTGCCGGTGAGTTTCTGGGAGAACTGGAATTCAGTCGCCGCCACAGGTTTGCTCAGCAGGAAATGGAACTACTGGAAAACCTGCTATGCCATTTAATTTATCCTCTACGAAACGCGATCTGGTATCAACAGGCTATTATGGCAGCTCAACTGGATCCCTTAACAGGCATTCAGAACCGTGCTGCGCTGGATAAAACTCTGGCACGTGAAGTCACGCTGGCTCACCGCAATAATACGCCTTTATCGTTGATTGTTGTCGATATCGATTTTTTTAAGAAAATTAACGATGAACACGGTCATGCAACCGGTGACGATATTTTAAAATCATTTGCTCAGTGCATTAATAATAGTCTACGAGGCAGTGATATAGTATTTCGTTATGGTGGAGAAGAATTCGTTATTCTATTAACCGGTTCAGACGGACGCAGTGTGCGAGCCGTTGCGAATCGTGTTCGCAAAGCTATTGAAGATTTTAAGTTTATAAGTAATGATCAGCTTATCCCCATAACAGCAAGTCTGGGTACAGCCAGTCTAACCAACAAGGACTCTACAAAGTCTCTGTTTAAAAAAGCCGATCAGGCTCTTTATTGTGCCAAGGAATCCGGCCGTAATCAGGTCGTCAGCTTTCAGTCCCTTATAAAGTCTGCTGAATAGATATTTTTATGAACATCATCACAGCCTTTATCAGCCCCTGGTAGGAGAAAACAGCTATAATTGATCCGTAATTAAGCCTTACAGGTCAATATAGTATGGAATATCTCAATCAGCTCGAAAAAATTCTTGACGGAAAATACCGTCTAGTGACCGTAGAAACCTATGACACTGACCGTGTTGTTGATCTATTCACCCAACTGAGTCGCTTCAGCAATAAGCCTTTTTATATGACTATTCCCAATGAAGGCATGCATCGATTGGGGGCTTCACACATTATTATCCCCCGTACAAAAACCGCGAAAGAACAACTACAGCATATTGAAAACACCCGCCACTTTGGCATCTACATTTTACGTGACTTTAATTATGCCCTGGATGAACCCAAAATCATCTCTCAATTAAAGCAAATTGCCGCTGGCCCTGAAGATAAAGTCCTGTTGTTACTGAGTGAGTTCGTTGATTTACCTAAGGAACTCAAACCCTATACCATGCGTTCCAAACACCAGCTAAAACGAAGCGCCTGAGAGCTACTTGAATATAACCAGGCTGTAACTTACCTGATCTTTCGATCCCTCACGGTTTCATTACTTCACCATTCGAAGCTATCTGAAAACCCTCAATACTGTTAGTATTACTGTTTTTTTTCCAAAACCAGTCCCCAATGAGGTTTCGATGTTCCAACTTGGTTGCGCCAACCGCGCCTGTTTCCAGAATGAAATTCTTTCCGGCCTGACTGTTGCTCTCGCTCTCGTACCTGAAGCCGTTGCCTTCGCCTTTGTCGCCAATGTAGAGCCACTGGTTGGGCTCTATGCCGCCTTTATGGTGGGGTTACTCGCCGCCATTTTTGGCGGACGCCCCGGAATGATCTCTGGAGCAACCGGTGCCATGGCCGTCGTTATGGTATCCCTGGTTGCTGAGCACGGCGTGCAATACCTGTTTGCTGCTGTGGTGCTAACCGGCCTGATTCAGATCAGCGCCGGTATACTGAAGCTAGGGAAATATATCCGCATGGTGCCCTATCCGGTCATGCTCGGGTTTGTTAATGGCCTGGCGATTGTCATTTTTCTGGCCCAGATTCAGCATTTTCAAATCACTCTGGACGATGGCACAAGTCAATGGATGAGCGGTCAGGCTCTCTGGATATTTCTCGGTCTTATTGCCTTAACCATGGCCATTATTCATTTCATGCCTAAGTTTACCGGTAAATTTCCAGCAACCCTGGCAGCCATATTGTTTGTCAGTCTGCTCGTTATTTTTCTGAACATCGACACTAAGACAGTCGGGGATCTGGCCTCGATTGAAGGTGGCCTGCCCTCATTTAGTATTCCTGACATTCCCTTCACAATCGAAACACTGATGATCATCCTGCCCTATTCTTTTATTCTGGCGGCTGTAGGCCTAATAGAGTCCTTATTAACACTTAGCCTGATCGATGACATCACCAACACCCGTGGTCGTGGCAACCGTGAATGTGTCGGCCAGGGCATCGCGAATACTGTAACCGGTTTCTTTGGTGGTATGGGTGGTTGTGCCATGATCGGACAAAGCATGATTAACGTAAACTCCGGAGGACATCAACGTCTGTCCGGAATTTCAGCCGCATTATTTTTATTATGTTTTATTTTATTCGCATCAGGACTCATCGAAAAAATCCCGATGGCGGCATTAGTCGGGGTCATGTTCATTGTGGTGCTCGGCACCTTCGAGTGGTCAAGCCTGCGGATTATGGGCAAGATTCCAACTACCGATGCCTTTGTACTGATACTGGTTTCCGGTGTTACCGTCATGACCGATCTGGCTGTTGCCGTTGTTGTAGGAGTCATTGTGTCAGCTCTGGCATTTGCCTGGGAGCACGCCAAACACATCAATGTAAAAACCTTTATTGATGAAAAGGGTTCAAAGGTATATATGCTCAATGGCCCACTATTTTTTGGTTCCGTTAACAGCTTTTTTGAATTGTTTGATCCAAAAAACGACCCCGATGATGTCATTATTGAATTTCAAAATTCCCGTGTTGCCGATCACTCAGCCATTGAGGCCATTGATAACCTGGCAGAGAAATATGTTAACGCCGGTAAAAAACTTCACCTGCGCCACTTATCCCCTGAATGTACAGAACTACTTATAAAAGCCGGCGATCTGGTTGAAGTGAACGTCTTAGAAGATCCGCGTTATCATGTGGCTGATGACCAGCTAGCTTAAAAATATAGATTGTTAATTGACGTAGACCTTACACGAATTTTAAACGAGAGCATTAGAACAATAATTTTTAATTACATATATATTTACAAAAACATATATTTTATAAAATAACTGTTTAAAGCTAAATCTGCACCCTCCTTTTTTTATTTATTTTATATCCCACCAACATGCACTTTACTGGCGCATACGATCAATTCAGCACTCCCGCAAAGTTTATTTATTACTTTAAATCATTCTTAAAAAATATAAAACAATGATATGAACACACAAATTGCCAGCGCAGCGGAAGAACAAAATGCCGTGGCCGGAGAAATTAACCGCAACATTACCAATATATCAAATATCTCTGCCACATCCGTGGCGGGTTCTCAACAAATCTCTGATTCCAGTCATGAGTTAAGCGGGCTTGCCGTTGAATTAAAAAGCCTGGTGAATCAATTTAGGACTTAACTTAAGCCGCCATTAATTCAGAGTAGAAAATTAAAAGGAGCTGAACTTCAGCTCCTTTTTGATTTCGCCCTCGAATTACTTTTCTTCTTGCCGTAAACATTCTGATTACTTTTTTTCTGGGATCCTGCACTTGTTCTGGTATTAGTTCGGGCGTTTGATCTCGTGTCAGTCATTTTATCGTCAGTTACCGCTGGAGTGATGCCTGCTGCATCGAGTAACGATTTAATTTCCCTGTTGTCCAGCTCTCTCCATTGGCCCTGTCGCAAACTGCGTTTGAGTTCAATCGAACCGTAACGTATGCGCATCAATCGACTGACGGTTAAATCGACCGCTTCCCATAAACGACGTACCTCACGGTTGCGTCCTTCTTTTAATACCACATGATACCAGTGATTACTGCCCTGCCCGCCTGCATCCAGTATGCGATCAAAATGTGCCATGCCATCTTCCAGTTCAACACCCTGTTGTAATTCGACAATGATATCCGGTGTAACCTGACCTAAAATCCGTACCGCATATTCGCGCTCAATTTCAGTAGAAGGATGCATTAAGCGATTAGCAAGTTCACCATCGGTTGTAAACAAAATTAACCCGGATGTATTGATATCAAGTCGGCCAATAGCGACCCAGCGACTATTAGACAGGCCGGGTAAGACATCAAAAACCGTATTACGCCCTTCCGGATCATTTCGAGTACAAATTTCACCTTCCGGTTTATGGTAGGCAATGACTCGCAGAGCCGGTGCAAATTCAAGTTTGTACAAAGGTTTTTCGTCAAGTATAACGGTATCTTTCTCATCAATTTGATCGCCCAGTTGTGCGGGCTTACCATTAATTTTAATTCGCCCCTGTTCGATCCAGGACTCAATCTCACGGCGTGAACCATAACCGGCACGGGCTAATACTTTTTGAAGTCTTTCCTTCATAGATAATAAAAACTCTTTTAACTATTGAACAAATATTACAGGCGGGAACAACATTTATGCAGGAGCAAGTTTGCTTATGAATAAAACAACCAGTTCGCGAACAAGTTCGCTCCTGCATAACTAACTTAAATATTTCTGATATTAACTATTGCGACGAATCTTTAATTTTCTGCCGTTAATGCAGGGACAACAGGATCTTCCTCTGAATCAGCCATATCAGAGACTTCATCAAAAGCGCCCCCTTCGTCAGCAATAACCTCTTCAGATGAAGAATTAATATCTATTACATCTGCATCATCTTCTGTTTCAGTAATTTCAGAATCATTGACCGTTATATCTTCTTCAAAACCATCAGATTGCGGCCCTTCACCCGGCATACTGAGATCCAGTTTTTCATTTATTGAATCAATATCACGAATTTCGGCCAGACTGGGAAGATCTTCCAGATTCTTCAGGTTGAAATAATCCAGAAAGCCTTTTGTCGTCGCATACAGTGATGGTTTTCCAGGTACATCGCGATGACCAACGACTTTAACCCAGTCACGTTCAACAAAAGCTTTAATGATTTGTGAACTAACGCTAACACCACGAACTTCTTCAATTTCAGCTCGAGTAACCGGTTGACGGTAGGCAATCAACGCTAAAGTTTCCAATGAAGCACGTGAATATCGTGCAGGCTTTTCTTCCCATAATTTGGAAACCCATTCTGCATAGTCCTGCTTTACCTGAAAACGGAAGCCACTTTTCACTTCTTTTAACTCAATACTGCGGCTTTCACATTCTTCCTGTAAGCTCGCAATCGCGGCCTTAATCGCATCACTACCCGGTTGTTGATCTTCAGGGAACAAGCTCATCAACTGATTGAGATCCATCGGTTGATCCGAGGCATAAATAACTGACTCTATAATATTTTTAAGTTGTTGTTCATTCATAAAAATTTATTTCCGTTTCCTGATTACTTGTTAACACTATCTACTGCTTTAACGTGAATCGCGCTATAAGGTTCAGTTTGAACCAGTTCAATCAACGATTGTTTTACCAGTTCAAGAATGGCCAGCAGGGTAACAACAACGCCACCACGGCCTTCTTCAATATCAAATAACTCGCTGAAACTGGTGAAGCTGTCGGCCTTCAACAAACTCATCACGCTTGACATGCGTTCACGTACTGACAGGGGTTCCATCTGAATATGGTGATGTTCATACATTGAGGCACGTTGTAAAACATCCTTAAATGCCGACAATATATCTTTCATATCTACGCGTGGAGGAAGACGAACAACTTTAAGGTCCGGAGTATCAACTTCAACCGGATAAACATCACGTCCTATACGTGGCAAGCTATCAATATCTTCCGCCGCCTGTTTATAACGTTCATATTCCTGTAAACGTCGTACCAGTTCGGCACGAGGATCCGCTTCGTCTTCTTCATCCGTTTGCGGTCGTGGCAACAACATACGTGATTTGATTTCGGCCAGCATGGCCGCCATCACCAGATATTCACCCGCCAGTTCAAGCTGCAGCTCCTTCATTACCTCGACATACTGCACATACTGACGGGTAATTTCTGCTATTGGAATATTCAGAATGTCCAGATTCTGGCGTTTAATAAGATAAAGTAATAAATCCAGCGGTCCGGAAAATGATTCCGCCAGGAAAACTTCCAGAGCATCCGGTGGAATATAAAGATCGGTGGGTAGCTGGGTCATCGCCAGCCCCTGCACCATGGCAAATGGCATTTCCTGCTGCTGATTTACGGCAGGTTCCTGCACGGCGATATCGTTGTGTTCTTCTTCGGCCATATATAATTTTAATTATCAAAAACTAATGTCAGATTAATATTCATATTGCTGGAGTGGACTTGCTAGCAAAAGCAAACTCGCACCTGCACCCTGTTTTTCTAGCGATATTCCAATCCCATCGCCTGTCTGACTTCGATCATAGTCCGCTTCGCAACATCACGGGCACGTTCATTGCCTTCATTGATGATATTGCGTACCAGGCCACGATTTTCTTCATAAGCTTTCGCCCGTTCGCGAATCGGAGCAAGTTCAATCTTTACTGCTTCAATAATCGGGCCTTTACAATCGATGCAACCAATCCCGGCACTACGACATCCATTTTGTACCCACTGCCGAGTGTCTTCAGCTGAATATACTTTATGTAACTGCCAAACGGGACATTTATCCGGATCACCCGCATCAGTTCTGCGCACTCGAGCCGGATCCGTTGGCATTTTGCGTAGCTTATCCTCAACGACAGCGGGATCTTCACGTAAGGATATCGTATTTTGGTATGACTTGGACATTTTTTGTCCATCCAGTCCCGGCATTTTTGATGCCGGTGTCAGCAAGGCTTCTGGCTCAGTTAGAATAATGCGTCCACTGCCTTCAAGATAACCAAATAAACGTTCCTTGTCACCCAGAGCAATGTTCTGCTGTTCTTCCAGCAAGGCCTGTGCTGTTTTCAGCGCACCAGCATCTCCCTGTTCGGTATATTTTTTTCTTAATTCCCTATAAATCTTGGCATTCTTCTTGCCCATTTTAGTAATTGCCGCTTCGACCTTTTCTTCAAATCCCGGCTCACGACCGTATAAATGATTAAAGCGACGTGCAACTTCACGAGTCATTTCCACGTGAGCAACCTGATCTTCACCAACAGGCACCATCCCGGCTTTGTATATGAGAATATCGGCGCTTTGTAACAAGGGGTAGCCCAGAAAACCATAGGTAGCCAGATCCTTTTCCTTGAGTTTTTCCTGCTGATCCTTGTAACTGGGCACACGTTCTAACCAGCCCAGTGGTGTAATCATGGACAGTAACAGGTGCAATTCGGCATGTTCCGGAACCTGTGATTGAATAAATAATGCCGCCGAACCGGGGTTGACTCCAACCGCCAGCCAGTCAATCACCATCTCCCAGACGCTACTCTCAAGAATAGCCACATCATCATAATGGGTTGTCAGAGCATGCCAGTCAGCAACAAAAAAGAAACATTCATATTCATGCTGTAACTTCAGCCAGTTTTTGAGTACACCATGGTAATGACCCAGATGTAATGCGCCTGTAGGGCGCATACCGGACAGTACACGATGTTGCTGATTTATTCGGGAATTCAATCCGCTCTCCTGGAAATTAACAATTTATATGAGTCTTATTTTTATAATTTTCATGTCTGAATGTGCACTGTCTACACCATGCACAGAACTACAGTACTAATATTTAAAGTATACCCTGTCCAGTTTTATGACTCGACCGGTATATTCAAAAAGATCCTGGAAATTACTTTAAGTTATCGCATTCAGCCATTGAATTGCCGATAAATTTTTTAATGTCAAATCTAGATATACTAAGTAAACGATTGATATTAATGCGATTAAAAAATTTTTATAATATTTTTTACAGTACCGTCATGCTATCAAATAAATGTAACTGTTTTAGAAAAATTCTGATTTAAATAAATTCCGGTACTGCCTTGCCATCTCTCACTACTTCCGGAACGTCCGTTGTTAAATCAACCACTGTTGTAGGCTCAATACCACAATGACCACCATCGATAATTAAATCGACCTGATGCTCAAGCTCATCACGAATCTCATAGGCATCGGTCATCGGCATCGGTTGCCCCGGTAAAATCAGAGTACTGCTCATGATAGGCTCACCGAACTCCTCCAGTAGCATTTTTACGATAGCATTATCCGGAACACGTATGCCGATGGTACGGCGCTTGGGATGCATGAGTCGTTTAGGCACTTCCCGCGTAGCGGGCAGAATAAAGGTATAAGGTCCCGGCGTATGAGAATTGAGTATGCGATAGGCCGCATTATCAACCTTGGCGTAGGTCGCAATTTCAGAAAGATCGCGACAAACCAGGGTGAAATTATGTTGTGCATCCACCTGACGGATTTGGCGAATACGATCCAGGGCTTTTTTATCACCCAGATGACAGCCTAGTGCATAAGCGGAATCTGTCGGATAAACAATGACGCCGCCATTTCGAATATGCTCAACGGCCTGTCTTATCAGGCGTAATTGTGGATTATCCGGGTGAATTTGAAAAAACTGGCTCATAAAATTAGTGACGAGGGACTAGTGACGAGAGACGAGGAAAGCAAATCTTCCTGACCATCGGGATGATGGATGTTTTGCCAGGTAGCACTCTCCCATATCGGGGTACAACTATCCGGCAGGGGTGGTAATCGCCCCAAATCCATATAAGGATTTTCCGGACCATGATAATCCGAACCAGCCGAGGCATGTAACTCAAATCGCGAAGCTAATTGAGACATATTGTGCATATCATCGCGGCTATGGCTGCCGGAGACCACTTCGAAGCCCTGACCGCCCAGCTCACAAAACTCCCCAATAAATTGTCGAAAGCGGGAGCCACTGAGTCGATAACGTGCGGGATGCGCAATCACTGCCTGCCCTCCTGCCCCGTGGATCCACTCAAGCGCTTCTTCGAGGCTGGCCCAATCACCCGGTACATAACCCGGTTTCCCCTGAGTCAAAAATCGTTTAAATACCTGCTGCATATCTTTCGCATAACCCTGTTCAATCAGAAAGCGGGC
>Ga0224496_10002580_pt1 | contig 10725 bp, 13 predicted proteins | sample SF_Jul11_sed_USG_2_FD_168127 | JGI IMG/M metagenome (GOLD analysis project Ga0224496, IMG submission 168127) | Sediment microbial communities from San Francisco Bay, California, United States - SF_Jul11_sed_USGS_8_1 | ecosystem: Environmental > Aquatic > Marine > Sediment | place: USA... | reverse complement strand
GACGAGGGGTTGCCGCGTCTCAAGGTGAGCGCCTTTTACCGGGAGATGCTCAAAAACGGTTCGGCGGCACCCGCCGAGACCAAGGATTATATCCAGGACAAGCTCCGCTCGGCAGTGTGGTTGATAAAGTCCATCCAGCAGCGGCAGCGCACCATCTACCGCGTGGTGGAGAGTATCGTCAAGTTCCAGCGGGAATTTTTTGACAACGGCATCGCCTACTTGAAGCCCATGGTGCTGCGCGACGTGGCCGAGGATCTCGAGATGCACGAGTCGACCATCAGCCGCGTCACCAGCAACAAGTATGTCCATACCCCCCAGGGGACCCTGGAGCTGAAATATTTCTTTAACGCCGCCATTGCCGGCCAGGGCGGTGAGTCCTTTGCCTCGGAAAGCATCCGGGTCCGCTTGCGTGCCATCGTCCAGGGCGAGGATCCGGAAAAACCGCTCAGTGATATGGCCATTGCCGAACTCTTCAAGGCCGAGGGGGTGAAGCTGGCCCGCCGCACCGTTGCCAAATACCGGGAACAGCTCGGCATCCTGCCCTCCAAGCTCAGAAAACGGCCCAAGTTCCATAAATAGGTGAATAGGCTGTAGGGGTTTAGGCTGTAGGTGAAGAGCTGGCAAGAGAGGAAGAGCGATGCGGGACCACACCAAACTCCGGGCTTTTGCGCTGGCGGATGAAGTCGCGGTTCTCATTTATCGCGTGACAAGAAATTTTCCTAAGGACGAAATGTACGGTTTAACCTCGCAGATGAGAAGATCTGCGGTGTCGGTTCCCTCGAATCTTGTGGAAGGCTGCGCTCGTGAAAGCCAAACGGAGTATGTGCGGTTTCTCGAAATTGCATTTGCCTCGCTAAGGGAGTTACATTATCAATTCGGTTTGTCTCAACGCTTGGGGTTTCTTGCTGAAAACAGTTTTGAGCGTTGTGCTCCGAAACTCGACGAGGCCGAGAAAGTGTTGGGATCCCTGATCCGCTCCCTGCGGAATCGGTAAGAAGACTACAGCCTAAACCCCTACAGCCTAAATTCCTACAGTCAAATCAACCTGGGAATCCCGTGTTCAAACAACTGGATAGCAGTCGCATCATTGCCCGGCTTGCGGCGCGGAGCAAAAAAGAGGTGCTTGCCGAGCTGGCCAACGCCGTGGCGGCCCAACTTCCCGGTTTCACCGCCGAGCAGCTTGGCGCGGTTCTGCTGGAGCGGGAAAATCTCGGCTCCACCGGCATCGGCGACGGCATCGCTCTTCCCCACGGCAAGCTCAAAGGATTGCCGGAATTGCTGCTCTGGTTTGGCCGCAGTCCGGAGGGGATTCCCTTTGACAGCCATGACAACAAGCCGGCCCATCTCTTTTTTCTGATGCTGGCCCCCATGGACTCCTCCGCGGCCTATCTCAAGACCCTGGCCCGGCTGTCCCGCACCCTGAAAAATCCCCAGGTGCGGAGTCGGTTGCTGGGGGCCGCCGACACCGAGGCGCTGGCGGTGATATTTCGGGAGGTGTTATGAGCGCGCTGCGGGTGGTGATTGTCAGCGGTCTGTCCGGCGCCGGCAAGAGCACGGCGTTGCGAGCCTTTGAGGATGTGGGCTACTTCTGCGTCGACAACCTGCCCACCTTTCTGCTTGCCGAGCTGCTGAACAACATGGCGGGCCGGGCCGAAAGCCCTCGGCGGCTGGCCGTCGGCATGGATGTCCGGGATCCTTCCTTTCCAAGTTCCTTCTTGACGCTGTTGCCGCCTCTGCGCGCCGACTATGATCTGGAGCTTCTTTTTCTCGAAGCTGATGACGCCGCGTTGCTCAGGCGATTCAGTGAGATGCGGCGGCCGCACCCCCTGGCCGGCACCGGCACGGTACGGGAAGGAATCGCGCGGGAGCGGCAGGGGCTGGCCGATTTGTTGCGGCGGGCTGATTTGCGCATCGACACCTCAACCCTGTCGCCCCATGGGCTTCGCGGTCAGATTCGGGAGCGGTTCGGGGAAAAGAACGGCAAGGATGTTTCGGGCGGCCTGCGGGTGATCCTACTCTCCTTCGGCTTTAAGCACGGCGTACCCATTGAGGCGGATCTGCTTTTCGACGTCCGTTTTCTGGCCAACCCCCACTATGTGCCGACTCTGCGCGAATACACCGGCCTGGAGCGCGAGGTGGCCGCTTTTGTCCTGGACAATGACGAGGCCCGCCGCTTTCTCGACCTCCTTCAGGAAATGCTCGCCTTTTTGATTCCGCTTTACCGGCGGGAGGACAAGGCGGTGCTCACCATCGGCATCGGCTGCACCGGCGGCCGGCATCGGTCTGTGGCTGTTGTGCAGGCCCTGCAGGAGCGGCTTGCCGCCGCCGGGGTGTCGCCGCTGGTCGTCGTCCATCGGGAGCTGGCCGTCGAGGCGGAGCAGGCGTCGTAGGAGCGCCTTGAGGCGCGAATGGTAAACGGGAGGAGTTCCGCTTTTTTTTGTCCCGCCTCCCCCGTGATCGGTTCCGCGCGATATTGGGGGATAGGCGGGAGATGAATTATCCCGCCAGGGTCACCCGGGTGGAGTCGCCCAGCCGGTCAAAGATGGTAAGGGCGCCGTTGGCGATCTCCACGGTGCGAAAGTCGTCGATGGGCTGGCCACGATAGTGAAGGACCAGGGCGCGGGCGACAATGAGGTGGCTTACCACCAGCACCGGCGCGGCTTTGACAAACAGGTCCTCCATGGCGGCCACCGCCCGGGCCTGCACATCGGCGATGGTTTCGCAGCCCGGCACCCGGAAGCCGGCCGGATTACCGAGCCAGGTGGGGTACTGGTCGCCGAATCGTTCTCGGATGGCGGTCTTGGTGAGGCCGTCCCAATGGGGCAGCAGGATCTCTGTGAAGCGGTCGTCCGTTGTCACCGGCAGTCCGAGTATTTCACCGATGATTGCCCCGGTCTGGCAGGTGCGGGCCAGCGGCCCGGTGACGATCCGTTCGATTCCCCTTCCCCGCAGCCTTTCTCCAAGCTCCCTGATCTGCGCCACTCCCTCGCCATGGAGCGGTTCGTTGCTGCGGCCGGCGAATCGTTTTTCCTGGTTGGCGGCGGTGATGCCGTGGCGGATGAGATAGAGGTGTGGCATGGGAGAGGGGGGAAGAAAAATCTTGCTGATTAGCCGTTGGGTAGAGTAGGTTTTCGATCTTGATCTCGGAGAGATTTTTACGCAAAAAGCGATAATTTAGCAATAGGAAAGCGTCACTATGCAGACCAAGCGTAACCGGTTGTCGTCCTTTTTTCTGATTTCTTTTTTGTTTCTGGCCCAGCTTCTCGGCACAAATTCGCCGGCTGCCGCCGAAACCGGCAAAAAAATCGCCATCCTCCCCTTTGAGGTCTTGGCGGCCAAGGATCTTGCCTACCTTAAGGAAGGGGTGCGGATCATGCTGGCGAGCCGCCTGGCCGCTGGTGCCGGGGTGGCGGTGGTGGACAAGGCCAGGGTGGACCAGGCCCTGGTGGGCTCTGCCGCGCCGTCTCCCGCGCAGATGCAGGCCCTGGGCCAGCGGCTGGGCGCCGACTACCTGCTGGCCGGCAACCTCACCGCTATGGGCGGGGTGAGCCTGGACGCCAAGGTGTACAGCGTTGCCGACGGCACGGCGCAGAATTTCTTTGCCACTGCGGCGAAAGAGGATGAGGTCATTGGCGCCGTGGATCATCTGGCCTGGGATGTGGCCGCGAAGATTTTCGGGGCGACGCCGCCGGCAGCCATGGTTCAGGCCGCGGTTCCCGCTGGGATCGCCGCGCCGGCAGCGGCGGTGCCGTATCAGTCCGAACATCCCGAGCGGGTGTTCGCGGGCCAGGAAAACGGCGCCAGATATGGCAACGGGGTTCTTGTGCGCCCGGGCGGCATCGGTGGCCGCAGCGGCTTTGTCAAGAGTCAAAATTTTCGCATGGGCCTGCGGGCCATGGACGTAGGGGATGTCGACGGCGACGGCAAGGACGAGTTGGCTCTTGCCGATGCCCACCAGGTAACGGTGTACCGGCGTGAGCAGAACCGGCTGATCCCCATGGCGCCGCCGATTACCACCTTGAACCTCTATCGGATCCACGGTGTCTCCATGGGGGATTGCAACGGCAACGGCAAGGCTGAGCTCTATATCAGCGCCGCCGGCACCAAGAATCCCAATTCCCTGGCCGTGGAGTGGGACGGCAAGGAGTTTGCCCCTCTCTTTAAGGAGGTCCGCTGGTATATCCGTGCCCTGCCCATGCCCGGCCAGGGCATGATCCTTGCCGGCCAGAAGGCCGCGGTTGACGGGCCGGTGATGCCGGGCATTTATCGCCTTGAGGGCAAGGGGGGAGCGGTACAGGAGCAGGAGCAGCTCGCCGTGCCCGACTCGGTCAATCTTTTTGACTTTTCCGTGGCCGACCTCGACGGCGACGGCCTGGCCGAGGTGATCGCCATCGACCAGCACGACCGGCTCCGGGTGATGCGGCCGAGCGGCAAGCTGCTTTGGAAGAGCGATGAATATTACGGCGGCACCACCCGCTTCATCGGCGGCCAGGAGGCCATGGATATTGCCGGCCGGTCGGTGGCCCTTGATGATCTCGGCCGGATTTATGTCCCCTCCCGCCTTGTCATTGCCGACGTCAATGGTGATGGCCTCCCCGATGTGGTCTTGAACAAGAACCTCTCCACCTCGTCGCGGATCTTTAAGAACATGAAGAGCTACCCCAGCGGCGAGATCCATGCCCTCACCTGGAACGGCATCGGTCTCACCGAGCTGTGGCGGACCCGCAAGATCGACGGCTACATCGCCGATTACCAGTTGCGGCCCGATCCGGCCGGCGCCACCGCCGAGCTGTCGGTGGGGGTGGTGCTGCGGGCCGGGGTCGGCGAAATCCTTTCCGATGAGGAGAGTACCGTCTTGACCTACCAACTGGCCGTGGGCAGCGACCAGGAGGGGGAAAATGGCCCGGAATCGGCAAAACCATAAAAAATATTTGACAAACATTGCCGAATTTGTCTAAACAGGAAACTGAATTGTTTTTTTGGAAACAGTTCTAGTAATTTATTGGCCTTTGCGGGCCAGGTACAAGGGGGCACGGATTGTCCGTGCAAAAGTAAACAAAGTACAAAGGGGTAAAAGAGATGAAGAAAATTCTTTCCGCAGTCGCCGCGTTCGGCCTGGTGGCCGCCGTGGCCACCACCGCCTCCGCTCTGGATTTCTCCGTGAGCGGCTCCTATTCCGTCACCGGTAACTACCTGAGCGACTCCGATGGCCAGGGCCTGATCGTCAACGAGGCGCTTGCCAATGACGACAATGCTCCCGACGCCTACTGGATGCACACCTTCGCCATCAAGCCGGTGATGACCGTCAACGACAAGATCACCATGTTCTCCGAGGTTCGTCTGGCCGACAACACCGTGTGGGGTTCTCAGACTGGTGGTGATGTCAATGCAGCTGGTAGTACTGTTTCTGGTACCGCTGGCGACGTCTACGTCCATCGTCTGTACATGCAGTACATGTCCCCCATCGGTAAGGTCCAGGTGGGCCGCCTTTCTTCCGGCCCCTGGGGCACCCCCTTCCTGGACACCGACGGCCGCGCCAACGGTATCAAGCTTTGGCCCTCCGCCCTGGCTTCCGGCCCTTGGTCGACCTACTTTTATGTCGGCAAGGGGAACGAGTCCGACGCCCAGACTACTGCTAACAATTCCGTCGCTGACGGCGACAGCGACTCTTACGAGGGTCGGATCTACTACAAGGACGACGCCCTTGACGCCGGTATGCGTTATAACTACACCGATAACGATAGCACTGCTGCCAACCAGAACATCAGCACAACAATTCTGGGTGTGTACGGCGTTTACAAGTGGAGCAACTACTTCTTCGCCACAGAGATTGTAAGCTACGGCGGCACCACCGAGACCGACGGCGCCACCGCTGACGTTGATCGTTCCGGGACCGCTGCTCTGCTTGAGATCGGCGGCCAGTTTGACAACCTTTCCGTTGCCGCCGCCTATGTCTATGCCTCTGGCGATGATAACACCGCTGACAATGATAATGAGAATTTCGCGATGATGAACAGTGGCCTCGGTACCGAGTTCACCCCGCTCTACATCCTCACCGGTCGGGGCATGGGCTGCTTGAACGCCGATATCAACGCTGCTGACAACCTCACTGGCGGCGCCGTGGCCAATGCCGGTACCCATACCTTCGCCATCCTGGCTGACTACAAGGCCTCCGATCGTCTGACCCTGCATGGCGCCATCGCCTATGCGCAGGCTGACGAGGAAGTTGACAACGGAGCTCTGGGTGTCACCTCTTATGCTGGTCGTGACTCCGATTACGGTATGGAGTATGACTTGGGCGCCGCTTACAAGTTGCTTGACAACCTGACCTACGAGGCCCATTTCGGTTACCTGGCTACCGGCGACTTCTTCAAGCCCAACGCCACCACCGATACCACCACCAGCGTTTACGTGTTGACCCACTCGCTGACCATGACTTTCTAATCTGTTCTGCATAACTGATTAGAAGTTCAGGCGTTGTACATCAAGCCCCCGGCTGTTTTCAGCCGGGGGCTTTTTTTCTGATTACCCCTCATCTTTCAGCCATGCGTGGCGTCTCCCGCCGCAGGAGTGGCTTCAGCCATCAATGGCGCGAAAATTTCTGTTGCTGGCTGTTCATCAACTGCCCAAGTAAATCCGACGAAACAGGCTGTTTTCGCCACGCAGAAGTGAAAGGGCTAAAATTCGGTGGCAATCAGCTTGTTCGCTTTGTGCTTGGCGGCGGGCTCTCCGGGGCAGAGAATCGCAGGCCTCCCTGAACCGATGGCTGTGGACGGATCCAAGCTTTTCGGCTAAAATTCAGACTCTCTTGTGGATGGGGCAAGGCCGCATCCGTCACACCTTGTTGGAATCAGCGCGGAGTGAACTCTTGTGAGCGATTATCTGGTCCGAGCCGTCACCACGGCGGGCAATGTTCGGGCACTGGCCTGTGTTACCACCAGTCTGGTGAACGAGGCGTGCCAGCGGCACGGCACCACTCCCACCGCGTCGGTTGCCCTGGGCCGGGCGCTCACCGGTGGGGCGTTGATGGGCGCTCTGCTGAAAGACAACCAGCGGCTGGGGCTCAGGTTTGAGGGCAACGGCCCACTGGGCAAGATTATGGTGGAGGCGGAGAGCTGCGGCTGGCTGCGGGGGTGTATCGGTGAGCCGGGCGCAGCCCTGCCGCTGGTGGATGGTCGGGTCGATGTGGCCGGAGCCCTGGGGCGGGCTGGTTTTCTCACCGTCACCAAGGATCTCGGCCTGGGTGAGCCCTATCAGAGCAGGGTGCGCCTCTATACCAGCGAAATCGGCGAGGACCTGGCCTATTATTTTGCCGAATCCGAGCAGATTCCCTCGGCAGTGGGGCTGTCTGCCGCATTGAACCCTGCCGGTGACCTGGCCGTGGCGGGCGGGTTTCTCATCCAATCCCTGCCGCCATCCGACGCCACCGTCATCGGCCAGCTCATCGAACGCATCGAGGCCATGGGTTCGCTTGCCGAGCTTCTCCTTGCCGGGCCGGAAAAACTGCTCACTACTCTTTTTGCCGATATCCCCCTTACCATGCTGGGTCGCCAGGATCTTGCCTTGCGCTGCAACTGCAGCCGTGAAAAGGTTCGCCAGGTACTCAATGCCATGCGCCGTGACGAACTGGCTGCCATCATCGCCGAGCAAGGCGCGGTGGAGGTGGTCTGCGAATTTTGCCGAAGCAACTATAGCTTTACATCGATTTGATGCAGGCGTTGGGCAGCAATGGCCTGACCGTGGAATGCGGCGCGGAGCAGAAGACAGTGCTGCCGCTGGTCGGTGAATAAGGGGCTTGTCTCGGTAAAATAAGTGTTTCTCCCCATATTCTAACTGCCCTGTTTTCATATATAAATCCTTTTATTAGGTAGCTGCTGTTTCTATGGTGGCAGCGGTTCATACCAACTCTGGGGTGGGGGGCAGAGAATGCTGAATATTACCGACGAGCGGGAGTTTTTGAGCCGATGTGAGGTCGCGAGGGGCGTTATCGACTGTGCCGGTTCACATGAACAAATTGATGGTGTGAAATGGTTTTTTAAGGAATGCCGCGGCGATCAGGATCACCGGTACCAGATAATTTTCCGAAGTTGGCATAAACCGCGCTATGAGGGGTTTATGCTGGCGGTGGAGGCTGTTCGACAGGAGGGGCAGGGTACCTGGGAAATCGATGTGGTGAAAAAGGTTATCTGCGGGAGCTGATCTCAGGGCCGAGGTGTCCTGGTGAACACGTCGGGGGGAATTTGCGGCCTGCGGGAGTTTTTCTGCGGGCCGTTTCTTGTGCAAGGCTCACACACAGGCTCGTTGGCCGGCAGGAGCCAGGCGGAGGAGGCCTCTTTCATACCCCTTGCGGAGGGCGAAGTCTCTGCGGCCAAGGGCGGCGGTCAGCCGCAGATGCTGCTGCCGGGTGGCGGCTCGGTCGGCGTCCACGACATGTCGGTTTCAAGTCGGAAGGAGCCGACAAAGGCGTGGGGCGGCTTCCCCTGCCAGTCATCGGGCGATAGCATTGAAAAGTAACGGCCGCCGTTTCTCTTTTCGTAGAGATGGTAAACCTGGCCCGGCAGGCGCGTGAAGGTACATCTGGCGTGATGCAATTCCTGGTCATGTCTGGCCTCGGCAAGGGCGCGCCGGGCCTCTTCCTGCAAGGTCCGGATTTGATCGGCAATGACCTGCATCTTTGCTGAAACCCTTGCCTTGACCATCTTGTCGGCCTGATCGATTTCTTTGGCCAAATCCACCAGACCAAAGGGCGGAGACAGGCGGCTTACCGGGTGGGGCGAGGTCTGGGAAAACGCCGGGTGACCAGAGTCGGGTGACATTTTGTAAGCTCTCAACAGGGCAAAAGTGGATTGCATGTTTTGCAGCCGCTCGTGGTATGCCTTGCCGGACACCGAATCGCTGCGTTATCGGGCGCCATTTACACCATCTTTTCCTCGGACCAGTCGTTGTGCTCGAATTGGGTATGGTCCGGCTTGGGCGGCTTGGCCTCAATGAGCCGATGCTCAAGCCACTTGGCAATCTGGTTTGTTTCGGCGGCGAGTTCGGCCAGCGCTTTGCCGCGGTGGCTGATCTTGTTTTTCTCCGCGAGCGGGATTTCGGCAAAGGTCTGCCCCAAGGGCGGGTAGAAAAAAACCGGATCGTAGCCAAAGCCGCCGTCGCCCCGGGGCGCGGTGAGGATCTCCCCTTCGCAGCGGCCTTCGTAGGTGAGAGCCGGGCCGGTGGGAACGGCGATGGAAATTACGCAGGCAAAGGCGGCCTTGCGGTTGCCCTGTCCTTCCATTTCCTTGAGAAGTTTGTTGATGTTCTCCTGGTCCGTGGCCTTTTCGCCGGCATAGCGGGCCGAGAGCACGCCGGGTGCCCCGTCCAGGGCCTCGACCACCAGGCCTGAATCGTCGGCGATGGCCGGCAGCCCGAGCACCTTGGCGGTGAAGAGCGCCTTCTTGTACGCGTTGTCGTCAAAGGTTTCGCCATCCTCCACCGCTTCCGGAATCGGCCCGAAGTCGTTCAGGCTTTTCAGTTCGATGGGAGTGTCCTTGAGCAGCTCGGTAAATTCCCTGATCTTGCCCTGATTGCGGGTGGCCAGTACCAGTATTACGTTCATAACGTTATGATCTCCTTGGTGGTGGGTCAGCAGTATCAAATCAGGCCGTAATGTACGGCATCAACCGAAAACTAGCAAGTCACCTTTAGGGTCAGGTCTTGCAAGACTATGTATTCGAGTCGTGTTTTTTCACGCAGCGACTCACGGTGGAGTAATGAACCCCAAAGAATCGGCCAATTTCCTTCATGGTGTAATGGCCGTTGGCATAGGCGCGGGCCATGGCCTCTCGTTTGTCTGGATAGCGGCCTCTGTAATGCTGCAGGGGAAGTGGCGGCGGAATCCGTTGTTCAAGAGGGATTTCAGCGAGCGCTTCGGTTGCAGTGGTGGTGTTGGCTGAGCTTTGCAAACGGGAGACAAACTTGTCGTCGCCCAGGTAAATCTGGCCGTGAAGACGCGTCCAAAGCGGGGCGTCGATTCCCTGCCGCACAAAAGCGCGATAGGCAGCATGGGCAAGAGGGCGGTTTTTGCCGAGGAGAGCCAGTAATCGGTCCACGCAGAGCCAAGACGCATGGGGCTCCTGGCCGCTGGTCGCCAGGTAGCTCGACCAGCGCCATTGGCTGGCATGGGCAACAAAACCGGCTCTGACCGGGTTGAGCACCACATAGCGAGCCGCCTCGAGGAGGTAGTTGTCGCGGTCAATGTGGATAGCCTTGTAGCGGCCTTGAAAGACGTGGCCAACGCGTTGATGGCGGCGGTTGTAGCGTTGGGTGTAAACGCCGTTGAGATGCCGCATTCCCTTGGCAAGGTTGGCTTCCGGTGTCTCAATCACCAGGTGGTAGTGGTTGTCCATCAGGCAGTAGGCGTAGCAGTGCCAATGCATCCGTTCATGCACGGTTGCCAGAATGGCGAGCCAGAGTTGGCGGTCGGCATCATCAACAAAGATATCTTCACGGCGATCACCTCGTGAGGTGACATGATATAAAGCGCCGGGATATTCGATTCGTAGTGGTCTCGCCATGTTTTTAATATAGTGGGTCAGGTGGTGTTTTGCAAGACCTGACCCCTAATTTTTTCTGTTTTTATAGGAGTATATGCTGGTTAGTGGGCGTTGCGCGGGTGGCGTAATTTTTCGGCGGCGAGTCGAGCCTGTTGGTCGGCGGGGTTGATGCGCAGGGCTGCCTCCAGGG
>Ga0224496_10002579_pt1 | contig 10730 bp, 10 predicted proteins | sample SF_Jul11_sed_USG_2_FD_168127 | JGI IMG/M metagenome (GOLD analysis project Ga0224496, IMG submission 168127) | Sediment microbial communities from San Francisco Bay, California, United States - SF_Jul11_sed_USGS_8_1 | ecosystem: Environmental > Aquatic > Marine > Sediment | place: USA... | reverse complement strand
GTCCGCGCCAGCAGCAACGGCGGCATCAATCAACTCGAATGCCAGGGCTAAAATACCGTTATGGTTAACGCCGATCTCGGCGATGACAAAAGCCGGGTGGCCGTCCCCCACAAGGCGATCCCCGATCTTGATTTCAGGCATTATCAACCTCCGCGATCTGGAAACCCAGATCGTCCAGGGTAATTTCTTGGTTTTCTATCAGTCGTTCCGCCCGGCGCCAATCATCTGGAGAATCGATATCAATCCAATCCGCCGGGTCGATCACCAAGGGCAAGATGCGGTCACCGGTCATTGAATCTTTCTCCAAGATGGTATCTGCCCAAACGGCATCCACATAACCGGTCTGCCAGTAAACGTCCGGCAGCGACTGGCGGGGCATGTTGTAGGGTTCCCGGTATGCAGTCTGCATCAGCGGCTGCATAAGACCTTCTGGAGAAATCTTCCACATCTTGAAGGGATTTTGGAAAGGGACACACACGGTGCGGACGGCATCGGCTTCGGGACGTTCCAGCAAGCGCAGTACGGCGGCATCAATATGATGAACGCGCCGGAAAGGCGAGGTGGGGCGCAGCTGCACCACGATTTTGGGAGTATAGCCCTCGTTTTCTGCCAACCAGCGCAGAGCATGCTGGAAGACGGGCAAGTCGGGGGTGTTATCTTGGGCGAACTCGGCGGGACGCATGAAGGGCACTTCGGCGCCAAAGCGGCGGGACAACCCGGCGATCTCCTCGTTGTCGGTAGAGACAACCACGCGGGTGACGGTTTCGGCAGCCAACCCGGCAGCAATGCTGTAGGCGATCAACGGGTGCCCGGCAAAGGCATGCACATTCTTGCGCGGGATGCTCTTGGAACCGCCACGCGCCGGGATGAGGGCGAGCACTTCAGTTTTGAGCATATCAGCGCGGTTCACCATGCCGTCCAGCCACCATCAACGACCAGGTTGGCCCCGGTCATGTATTGAGATGCATCCGAGGCCAAAAACAGGACTGCCCCATTCATTTCATCTTTTTCGGCCATACGCCCCAATACTGCTCGGGCGGCATAGGCTTGGACAAATTGCTCGTCGTGCTCGTTGAAGACGCCGCCGGGAGTGAGCGCATTGACGCGGAGACCTTTACCGGCATAATAAGCAGCCAGATATTTGGTCAACCCCAGCACGCCAGCCTTGGTAACGGAATAAGTCACCGGCTTGAACTGAGGCGGCTGATCGGCGCGCTGGTACAGGCGTTGGTCCGGGCCGACCAGCCCGTAGATCGAGCAAATGTTGATGATGACGCCAGCACCTTGGGCCAGCATGGGGCGAGCGGCCGCCTGAGAGCACAGGAACATACCGGTCAGGTTGACCTGCAGGGCTTGGTTCCAGGCGTGCAGCGGGTAATCTTCGAAAGCATTGGTGTGTTGGCCAGCATGCTGAGCATCGAATTTAGGATCCAGAGCAGCGCTGTTGACAAGGATATCCAAGCGGCCATAACTATCCACCGCGGCAGCCACCATGGCCTGCACCGAAGCCGGATCGCCGACATCGCAGGCATGGTGGCGCGCTTGGCCGCCTTCGTCGGTCAAGCTGGCGGCCAGTGCGATGGCTGCTTCGGCATGGTTATCTGCGATAACCACCCGCGCGCCAGCTTGCGCCAGGGTGCGGGAGAACTGACTGCCCAGCAGCCCGGCGCCACCGGTTACGACAGCAACCCGGCCGGTGAGGTCAAAGAGTTTGGGTAAATCTGACATCGCGGCGGCTCTATTCTTTGCTAGACAACTCGACTTGAACCTACGGACATTTAGCTGGGCTGGCTGTTCTTGGCGTTATTCGCACGAAGGAAGCCGCGCTCTTCAAGATAATCGATGATCTTGCGGGCGTTTTCCTCCGGGTTGAATTTGACCGTATCCAAGGTGATCTCCGGGTTGCGCGGCGGTTCGTAGGGATCATCCACGCCGGTAAAGCCTTTGATCTCACCACGGCGCGCTTTGGCATACAACCCTTTGACATCGCGGTCTTCACATACATCCAGGGGGGTATCCACAAAGATCTCAATGAAATGGTCTTCGCCGACCATCTTGCGGCATTCATTACGGGCAGCGCGGTAAGGGCTGATCGCGGCACAAATCACCGTGCCGTTTTGGCGAACGATCTCACCAGCAACGAAACCGATGCGCAGGATGTTGGTATTACGGTCTTCCAAACTAAATCCCAAGCCCTTGGAGAGATGTGTGCGAACCACATCACCATCCAAGACGGTGGCCTGACGGCCGCGTTCCAACAGCAGGGATGTAAAAATTTCGGCAGTGGTTGATTTACCAGAACCACTCAATCCAGTAAACCACAAGCAAAAGCCCTGCTTGTGGCGCGGCGGATACATCTCCAAAAGGATCTCGGAGGTCTCTTTGCGGGTGAACCATTCGGGCAGGTCTTTGCCTTGAGCGAGATAATCTTCGCGCACCTGAGTGCCGGAAAGGGAATGTATCTTAGCGCCGGCAGGAACCTTATCCGTTTGCTCATAGCGCTGCTCATCTGCCAGATAGACCAATTCTTGGAAATAAACCGGCTGGACGCCGATTTCCTCAGCATACTCTGCCAGGAGTTCCTGTGCTTCATAGGGGCCGTAAAAAGGTTTGCCGGTGCCGTCCACACCGGGGCCAGCATGGTCCCGGCCAACGACAAAATGGGTGGCGCCATAGTTGCGGCGGATGATGGCATGCCAGACAGCCTCGCGCGGCCCAGCCATACGCATGGCCAGCGGCAAGAGGGCGAGCAAAGTGGAGTCTTGGTCGTAATAGTTTTCCACAAGGGCACGGTATACACGTACACGGGTATAGTGATCCACATCGCCGGGTTTGGTCATGCCGACAACGGGATGAATGAGCAAGTTGGCGCCCACTTCTGCAGCAGCCCGTTTGGTCAATTCCTCATGGATGCGGTGCATAGGATTGCGGGTTTGGAAAGCGACCACTTTTTTGTTTTTAAGTTTGGATAAAGCTTCTCGCACTTGAGCGGGAGTCTTTCGCAGGTCAACAAAATCATTGTACTGCGGCAGATTCAATACCTTTAGTTCGCCGGAGATACAGGTGTCGCCCCAGCGGATCATTTCAGACACGAGGGGGTGGCGCGGGTCGGTCGTCCCGAGGGTCAACTTTGCTTCGATCTCTGGGTCCCATTTATACAACTCTTCCACGTTCATCACGGCGAAGAGATTGTTGTGTGAGTCGCGCAAAGCAACCTTATCGGTGCCAGCAGGCAAAGCGGCCGAGTCGACCGTCAGTGTGATCGGCAGTGGGAAAAGTGTGCCATCGGCCAAACGCATGTCTTTGAGCACGCTCTCGTAATCCTTCTGGCCCATGAAGCGGTCGAGAGGAGAAAAGCCGCCGACAGCCAATAATTCCATATCGTGAAGAGCACGTGCTGAAATCTGAATAGACGGTAAACGGCCGGCCTGGTCTAAAAGCGCTTGGTGTTCCTCGCCAGTGACAACCAAATCAACCAAGCGGCCGCCATAAGGTGTAATCGTTTTCTCTTGCATTGTAGTTTCAGTCATATAAATCTCCTAAATTTCTCAAGTTGCTGTTTGACCAGCAGAAACTTGTTGTTTTGTCTCAAATTTGTTTACTTTATTTTCTTAACAACGTACTGCCAACCAATAATAGCAGACCTCCCATGATACCACGAACCATACGCTGAGGTACATGAACTACAGCGCGGGCACCCAACCAAGCCCCCGGCAGCGAACCCAAGACCAGCCAACCTACAGAGGTCCAATCTACCTGACCGGCTACAACATAGTTGGCCGCGGCAAAGACGGCGAGCACAGCACCATGGGTGACATCCAAGCCGACCAGGTCGGCTGCCGGGACGCTAAAGAAGATCAAAACCAACGCAATGATCACTGAACCCGCCCCAACCGAGGTAAGTCCAACCAATAGGCCACCAAATGCTCCCAATGCCATCCATGCCAGCGGCGGCGGCCATTTGTCTACAGGGTCCTTGTTGACTTCGCCCAACCAACCCAACGAGCGAGCTGCGGTCAATCCACCGACCAAAAGCAGGACGATGCCCAACATTGCGGGCAGTTCGACAAACATGCTTTCCTGGTTATCGACATTGGACAAGACGTAGCTGGCACTCAACCGGGAAGCCGGCAGACTGCCTAAAGCCAGCCAAAAGACCGCCTTGAGATGGGCCGTGTGTTGACGAAAATGCTGGATACCGCCGCCAATCTTGGTGATCGAGGCGAAGACCAGATCAGTGCCAATGGCCATGACCGGATTAAATTTGATAACCAAGATCAAATAGGGTGTCATAAAAGCTCCGCCACCCATCCCGGTCATACCAATCAAAAAACCAACAATAAAGCCGCCTAAGGTCAACATCATTTTTCTCCGGATTTTCCTGGGGTTACGCGATGAAATATCTTGGCCACGCGTCTGCGAAGCGGCCAAAGGGCAACGTTGACACGTGTATATAATGAGCTGTTTAGAGAATGTTCGTACTGCAGTTCAACCATTGCTTGTCTTGCAATCCACTCGATCACGGCAGCTTCCTGCGAGGTGAGCGTTGATTTCCAGCGTCCAACCGGCGCAGCGCTGATCACTTCGAACTCTTGGGCAAACATGGAATTGCCCTGCCAGGGGATACCGGCCCGGGTAGGGGTTTTCAATATCTTATCAAATTTTATCCCAAGAAACTTGATAATCTGCTGCAGGGTTGGCTCGGGAGACTGCACCAGATCCTCATAGCGCAGCAGCAAGTACTGTGACGCTCCATACTTGACTTGGTTGGCGAAGCCAGCTAGCAGTGAACTGCGCCAGTTGCGTGCGAAAAACTCCGCCGACCAATCTGGGTGCTTGCGGCGGTAGGATACGAAATTGTCGCGCGGATCACGCACCATATGAATGCAGCGTGCCTGAGGCCACCAGGTGAATATCTGGCCGGCATATTTTTCGTTATACGGGGATTTTTCTACCCAGGCATGCGTATTGGCAGACAGCTGCCCAGTGACCTGACCATAGGCCAAAACTGCGGCACTCAACATATCTCCAGTATGGCGGGGGGGAAGGCTGGCAAGCAGCTGCGCCATGGCCTGTTGGACGTGTTGATGCGCTATGGCACTATAATCCCGGTCTGGGAAACCATCCTGACTGGGCGGCGGATCTTCCTGGTTCCAGGTAAAGATATGGGTTAATTCTTCTACGGCCAATTTTTGCTGATCCTGTAGGGCAAGGCCGTCTGCTTTGGGTAAATAGCGGCGAAAAAAGACCGACTCCTCGGGATAGACGACCACTTGGGGGTGGGCATCCAATAGGGCGCGCAGCAAGCTGGTGCCCGCTTTGGGATGGCCGCAGATAAAGACAGGCCGGTCGCGCAGTTCAGCCAAGGCCATGCTCCACCTCCCATTGGATCATTTGACCCGATTGGGCCGATTGGTGCGCGCCCACTGCCAGTTCCAAGGCCCGGATGCCATCTTCGAGAGTGCATTGGGGCGCGACTGCGCCGCGCACGACCTCACGGAAATGGTGCATTTGCGCCAAGAACATATCGTTGCGCTCAAAACCGTGAGCCGGGAAGATTTGCTCCCAGTCCTTAACTGCGGTGCGATATATATTGACATCAGGCGCAGCATGATCCCAGCGGATGACGCCCTGCGTGCAGACGATCTCTAAAGTGTGGGCTGCAGGCCGTTGGTTATAGTCCAAGTGCACACTACCAAGTACGCCGTTGGCAAAGCGCAAACCAATCTCGGCGGTATCTTCAACCTCTAAATCGAGATCGCCCAGCTTAGCGGCAAAAGACCACAAGCCGGAAACTTCTCCCAACAGCCAGCGTAAATAATCCAGCGGGTGGCAAAGGGTGAGAATGACCCCGCCGCCCAAGTCTTGGCGGGCGCTGTAACTTTTGCTATAGTCTTCCCAGGGATGCCAATCGGGTAGATATTCACCCCAATGGGCGCGCGCCGAAATCGGGCGGCCCAGCGATCCATCTGCGAGCAAATCGGCAATGTGCTTTAGCCCAGGATGGAAGCGGAATTGGAAACCGATCAGCACTTGCCCGCCGCCCTGCTGTACGGCATCGCGCAGTTCATCAACGCGTTCCAAGGAATGCGAAATAGGTTTTTCCAGCAGCAAATGGCAGCCGGCAGCCGCGGCAGGAATGGCCACAGCGAGGTGGTGGGCGGTCGGGTTGGAGATGATGACAGCATGTGGTCTATACGCCAGGGCTGCGGCCAAATCTGTTTCCACGGGGAATCCGTCCAGTTCATCATCTGGCATAGTGCTCTTATGTGAGCGGTACAGCACTATGTCCCGCTCACCCAAAGCAAGCAGATTACGAAAATGACGGCGGCCAATTGAGCCTAGCCCGGCGATCATGAATTTCATTTCACCAGTCCAAGTCCTGCTCGTAGTTCCAGGTAATGAGCGTTTCCCCGGCAATCTCTTTGAACACTTCCTTGTCACCCGGGGTGAAGAGATCGCGCCAAGAGCCACGCCTGCCTTTCTCCAGGTTGGCAGCCACCGCGCCGGCTTTTTGACGCTGCCAAGCGGCATCGGGATTGCTTTGCATTTCAGCAACCACTATATCTTCCAAGCCTTTCGGGTTCACCCCCAAGAACTGCCACAATTTGCTGATCTGCTCAAAAGGCGCTTTGAGCAAATCCTCATACTGCAGCGTAAAAAAGCGTTCAGTAAACAACTCGCGGCCTAAATGGGTGGTTTGTTGGACATTGTCCACCCATCCTTGGGCTGCCTCGCGGATAGATTTGGGCGTAAATACTGAGCGCTGGCCCTCAAAAAACGAGTGGGGGTCTTTGGCAAAGGCATCGCGAATGGCAATATCTTGCTTGGAGAGCTGCTCACGTGCATCAATGAAATTCTGGAAGCGGTGCGACAGGGCTGCATCGCGCCCATCACGGATAATGAACACCAACCGGGCATCGGGGTAAATGGACCGCAGCAAGGTAACCGACTCGCCATTCAACAGGTTATTGGGGCTTTTATCTCCCACGACAGATTTGCCTGCCCGGCGGGCATCGCGTTCCAGGATAAAGTCCGCCGCGGCACGCAGCACCACTGGCGAAAGGTCATCACCGCGGTTCCAGCGATTGCTGGGGCGGGAGAGCCAGTCTGCCACCTGGGGATCAGTCACCAGCGATTTTAGCAATGGAGGGCGAGTAAAAAAGTGCGCCTGCCAATTACAGTGCACTTCGGGATGCAAGCGCAGCAAACGCGCCAGCAAAGTTGTGCCAGAGCGGGCATGCCCGAATACAAAAAACTTGGGCATGGGGAAAAACAAACGCGCTTCGGCAGCCTCATCCGGGTTGATCGGAATGACCTTGGAGCTGGCATTGACCGGCAAGCTGCCATACCGCAGTGCATAAGCAGCTAATTTTAGACGTTTACCAAATTTGCTCATTGCTTCCTCACAAGTTTCCTTGATATAAGATACGGAAGATAAAGTCATAGACAGCCCGCAGAATGCGCCCAGCCCCCGGCACACGTAGCAGCCAGTGTTTGCGGGTAACTGCTGGCAAAAGGCCAGCGCCAACGGGCAAACCCATCCCTTCGGCATCCTGCACGACCTGCGGACTGAGCGCATTGCCCAGGTGGCGCACATAACGACCTACTGTTGAGAGGCGCAAATAACCCAAGGCATCCACCGCTTCGTCCAGTTCAACCATTTCACCCATTAGCTTGCCGCTCCAATCCGGCGGCAATGCTTGCCGGATGACCTCTTTCGGCGCGACGAACTGGAAATGACTGGCGGTGCCAAAGGCTTCGACGCCATCTTGCTGCAGCACGATCTCCTGCTCACCCTGGGTGGCAAGCAAATGCTCGGCAGGGTCACGGCCAACACTCACGGCCCAGTCGGCTTCCCAATCGTCGGGGATGCGCCGCTGCCGGGTAATCGATAAATCCGGCGCAGGGTTGTCCATCAAACCCTGCAGGGTCTGGCTGGCACGCGCCGCCCGATCACGCACGGCAACACCACTGACCATGCCCACTTTGGGGAAGGCCTGCAGCACTTCAAGATGGGCAGCCAGCCATCCAGGATAGAATAAGATATCATCATCGGTATAGGCAATGATCTCTCCCGGCGCGGCGCTAAACATTACTTTGAAAGCGCCGATCTTGCCCAAGTTGCGGCTGGAAAGCAGTAAATAGTCCACCACTCCGGCATCACGCGCTTCCCGCAGAAAGTCCACCACCGGGGCACAACTGCCGTTATCAAAGACCAGCAGATCATGAGGCGTGCGGGTATGCGCCTGCAGGCTGGCCAACGCCAGCTTGAGCACATCCAAGCGGTGGCGGAAGTAGCCTTGCAGGTCGGGGATATAGGTCAGCATGGCCACAGTGACACGCGCCGGGCGATATGCGGTGACCTTGCCGCGGGTGGGGTTAATACCAATACGCGCCATGGGTTTACACAAACCTCCGGCGCAGATGGCGCAGGCGGCGGGTCAAAGCCCAGCGTGGGCCTTGCTGCACACCGTCTTTGGGATACATCCAGCGTTCGATGCGGCGCAGCAAGCGCGCCCAACGGAAACGCGGCCGTTGGATACGACCAGCACGCAGCTCTCTGTTGGTATCCAAGACCATATACATATTGGCCATGCCACCGCCCATATCTGCATTGCGAAAGGTTTCATCCAAGTCATAATGCGCCTGGCCCTGCGGTAAGTGGCCATAATCATGGTTCTGGTGAATGATGGTGATCGAGGCAGTGGCGTCAATCACCGGCCAGGGCTGCTGCACACCGTGATAGATCATCCAGTTGTCCCAGCCAGCGCGGCCGATGGCAAAATTGGGGATCTGGGTAAAAAGTTCCCGCGGAAAAACAAAGTAGTCACTGCCGGCGGGGACATGCAGTTTGCCGCGGCTTTGCACCTCGGCGCGTAAACGCTGCGGCCAGCCTTCACCAAAATCCAACGGCTGGGATACATCCAAGTCCCAGCGCTGGCCAACCAGCAGGAACTGCTCTGCCTGCACCGCCACTTGGCGTGCCGACTCAACAAACTCTGGCAGCAACAAAATATCGGCGTTGACGTAGGCAAGCAGCGGGCTGTCGCTGGCCTGGCGGGCCAATTCAAAGATCGAACTGACCAGCGGCGTGCCCAGTTCATTGCAAGCCACGTTGGGTAAGTGCTTCAAGCCAAACTCTGCGGCGACTTCCGCCATACCAACCTCATCGCCGACGATGGCAACCTGCACCGCTTCGCCCAGATGCAGCCAAGACTGCAGCGCATTGCGCTGGATGGTGGTGATGTGCGCATCGCTGAAAGGTTTGGGGGCTGTGAATATCGTAAGGAAGGTCATCGCTTAATCTCTGTCTTCGAGATCCAGGCGCGCCGTGGAGACAGACGCGACAGCACGCGGCGGTGCAGCATGCCAACACGGCGTTTGACGGCCACGGCGGATTCGGCCTGGATGGAAACGGGGGCGGCGGATTGGCGCGGCCGTGCCAGCACAGTTAGATATAGGGGCAGCCAGTGGGAGCGCGGTTGGCCATGTTTGCGAAGCATAACGATCTCAAACCCGGCTTGCAGTAAAACTTGCCGCAGGGAATGGGCGCTAAAGGCGGTCATATGGGCGACCTCGAAGGAATCATGGGCGTATAAATTGGGCACTTCCAGCAGCAGCCAACCATCCGGTGCCAAGATTTTCTCACGTAAGTCCTGCAAATAAGCAATCGGATCGGGCAAGTGTTCCAAGACATGGGCCATACTGACCAGCTCAATATTTCCCATTTGCTCTGCTGGCAATTCATCCAGGGAGGCATGCACCTCCAAGCCCTGGGCGCGGGCGTATGCGCGGTAGGACTCCCCAGGTTCAACCCCGACCGGCTGGCTGGCCAATGCCGATTGAAAACGCTGCAAGAGCAGGCCAGCCGAACAACCGATATCCAAGTGCCGCTGCACGGCAGGCAGATATTTTGCAGTAATTGCGAGCAGCGCTTCGGCGCGGGCCTGCTGCACAGCCAAGTCTTTGGGAGACGGACCTTCGCCGCCTTGATACAGCGTGCGGTACTCGGCCTCATAGAAAGCATCCAACTCGGCGGCATTCATACGCGGGGATTGAAAAACCAGGCCGCAGCGTTTACAGATCTGGTTGATGACCGATTGGCCGCGGAACTCTCGGCGGTCAAACAGGGCACTTTCAGTATGCTTACATAAAGGGCATTGGGCCACGGTCTCGCTCATCGGCGGTCATCTACCTCGCGGTAAGTTTTATGCTGCACACCGGCGTTGATCTCTGCCAGTTCAGGGCGCTGCTCGAACAAGGCCAGCACTTGCTGCCAAGTGAAGTCGTCGCGCCCTGCAAAGTGGGTGAGGACCTCCCGGATAAGCGCAAGGTCTTCGGGTGTGTCCACGGTCCAGCGGTGATGCCCGTAATCTGGGTCGTGGGTGATATGCAGCATCCGGAAACGTTCGGGCTGCTCATAAAAATAAGGCATCACGTGCTCGCGCTGGTGGGCTTCTTCAGCTTGCTGCCAGGCGGTCTCAAGAGCGGCAAAGGTACACACCTCGGTGTCCAGCCCTATCGGGACGGTGCGCGCCATCGGCAAGCGGTTGGCGGCAAAATCCAACGGCGGGTCGGCCGCCAGGAACGCGTTCACCGTGCGGTCAATTTCGGCCGGGTCGATCAAGGGACAATCAGCGGTGAGGCGCACAACCACATGCGCATCAAACTGACGGGCCGCCTGGTAATAGCGGTCGAGCACATCATGCATGCTGCCGCGATAATAA
>Ga0224496_10002575_pt1 | contig 10743 bp, 13 predicted proteins | sample SF_Jul11_sed_USG_2_FD_168127 | JGI IMG/M metagenome (GOLD analysis project Ga0224496, IMG submission 168127) | Sediment microbial communities from San Francisco Bay, California, United States - SF_Jul11_sed_USGS_8_1 | ecosystem: Environmental > Aquatic > Marine > Sediment | place: USA... | reverse complement strand
CGTATTCACGGCAGACTTCCTTGACCGTCCGGCCAGCTTCCACCTGTTTCAAAACACCCACAATCTGGGCCTCAGTAAGTCTCGACTTCCTCATAATCCAGTTCTCCCTTCAGGTTTAAAAATATCCCGGAGAACTCCAATTATCAATGGCTCTATTTTAAGGGAGGGTTACATCTCCAACAGCTATGACTTCGTAGCGCCCCTGATCATCCAATCAAGACAAGAGCATAAAGCTAGTAAAAATATAACACCCCTCATGATTTCCTGTCAACAAACCGGACTCCTTCGATCCCCTTGAGGTCGGAGTCGGATGTCCAGATGGTAGCTTGATAAGTTTCCGCGGTGGCCAGGATAATGCTATCCGCCATGGGGATTTTCAGTTCCGCGCTAAGTTTCGCCGCGCGCATGGCCGTGGAGGAATCCAGGTCCACCACATGCCCCTGTTTCATCCGGGCGGTGGCGAGAATCGCCTGGTCCTCTCCCCGCTGCTGCATGACCCTTTTGAAGACTTCGTAAACGCATATGACGGGAACCAGCAGCTGATCGTTCTTTTCAATGGGCTTGGCGTACACCCCGGCATTTGGGCCGTTGGCGAAATACTCCAGCCAGCCGCAGGAGTCCACCAGGTTCATGCCCGGTCTTCGCCCCGATCCACGGTGGTGTCTATCCCTTTTAAGAATCCACGAAGCTTTTTCAGCTTTCTGACGGGGATGAACTCTATCCTGTCTTCATAACGGAAAATCTGCACCTTTTCGCCCGGCGTTATCCCCATCGACTTCCGCACTTCCAGCGGAATCACAACCTGGTATTTGGGCGACACCTTCACAACCGCCATCAGAGCCTCCATCTATACGTTACACGTATTACGATATCAGAATCGATGATTGGGGACAATTTTATTGGCAGAACTTACACGATTGTCTTTCAGCGGTCAGGATTCAGGTTGCCCCCAGGCCCCGTTCGGCCCTCCCCCCTCTACTCCAACATCCCCAGCAGCTTGCTCTCCGGATCGACCTTTGCCAGCATCCCGGCGTATTCCGCCGCCTTCTCCCCGTTCCCCCTGGTCATGTAAAAATACGCCAGGTTGAACAGCGCGAAGGGATAATCCGGCCGCAGGGACAGAGCGCGAGCCAGGTCCGCTTCCACTTTATGGTCCAGGTTGATGCCTAGCTCCCTTGCCATCATAAGGTAGGCCGAGGCCCGGTTGTTATACGCCTCCGCCAGATCCGGGTCCAGCTCCAGCGCGCGATCCAGCTCCCCCACGGAGTTAGCGTAGCGCTCCCGCAAAAAGAGGGCGCAGGCCAGGTTGTTGCGGGCCATGGCATAGGCGCTGTCCCGCTCCGCCGCCTCGGTGAAGTAACGCAGGGCCTTGTCTATATGTTCGGTGAAAAGCGTCTTGTGAGGCTCGCCGCCCCGAAAGGCGGATTTGAACAGGGATTTCAGCGGGTCATCCGCGTTGGTCAATGCTTTTTTGGCGCGGGTATTCTCATCCAGGATCAGCGACAGCCGGTATGTGGGCTCGCTCTCTTTCCACAGGGCGTATTCCCGGATGGCCATCGCGTAGTAAACCAGTCCCAGGTTGTTGTAAGCCTCCCTGCTCTGGAACACGGAGAGAAAATCCTCGAAATAGTGCCGGGCCGCCACCAGGCTCTGTTGCCCATACGCAGTGGCGCCTTTTTCGAAAATCTCGATCTTTTTCATCACCCGGTCCAGCGCCAGCAGCACCGCGGCGGTGCGCTCCTCTATTTTTGGGTGGGCGCCGTCCAGCGCCATCCCCTGCAGCAGCCATGGGCTGGTGGATTGGGTCCACTCAAGGAAAAAGTTCTTGTCGTTGTCCACCACCGCCTGCAGGCCATACCCCGCCTGGATGGCGTACAAGGCGCCATACTGATCCGCCTGCAGCTCCTTGGTGGTCACGGAGTCGCCGCTTTTGGCGATCAGCACCATCTGCTCCAGCGTCTTCCTGGCTCTGGGGTCCCCCATCTCCTCCGGGTGAGCCCCCTGGTAGAAGAAAAAGTGCCAGAAGTCTCCATTCACCTGATGGCTCAGCTCATGGCCGATGACAAACGCCAGCCGCGCGTCGCCATCCTGGGGTCTTTTGGCGGAGAACGCCACTTCCAGCGCTCCACGGGTGAGCAGGATAGTACCATCCGGCAGGCTCCTGGCCCAGGGGAAACCATCCTCGTCCAGGATCACCATCTCCGGCCTGGGGCCAGGGCGTTTATCCGCCGCAGCCAGCACCTTGTCGAAGATAGCCTCCGCCCGGCGGCTTCTGGGATCGTTTGGGTCCAGGGCGCCGCTTTTGCCCAGCCAATACTCCTTTGACGCGCCGAGCCCGTCGGGCGTCTGGGCCTGAGCCATCTCCGTCAGGGGGAATGGGCTGGCCAGGATCGCCGCGAAAAAAAGAACTCTGAGCCCCATAATAAGGCCCTCCCGAAAAAAGGTCAGGGCTTGGAGATGGCGAACTGGCCGGTGGCGGAGAACATGTTGCGGTCCTGCTGGACCCCGTTAACGCTCCACCGGTACGCCCTGCCCTGGCCGAAGTTGTCCAGATCGACAGAAGCGCCGGGCTGGACAGTTTTTATGTTAAGTATCTCCCTGGATCCTGAAGGGTCCATCTCGTTAATCACTATTCTGTATTCGGACGCACCTTCCACGCTATCCCAGGAGAAGTCCACCACGCCGCGCCGCGCCTTCACCGTCAGCCCGGCGTTAGCCTGGCCCACCTTGCGGCCCGCATCGGAAAAACCGAAGGAGGGGCCAGGGCTGGTGGGGGGCTCATATATGGTGAATGACTGATGGCTTCCCAGATCCAGAGCCTGGGGCCCCTTTCCGCCGAACGCCAGGAACAAAAGTAACGTGGCGGCGAAAGCGTAGGCCGGGATGGGGGAAGTGACCCAGTGTATTATCGTGGCCGACATCGACTCCCTGGGGGGCAGAGCCACCGCCGCAGGGGCTCTGCGGGCCATATCTGGGGCCACCGCCTGCAAAAACCTCATAGGGGTAGGTTCCATCCTCAGCACTCCCTCGGCCATCTTCACGCTGGAGTGGGAGAAATAACCCGCCCTCTCGAAACAGATATCGCATTCCTCCGTGTGAGCGGAGTAGGCTCTCCAATCCAGATCCGGCAACCGACCACCCAGAAAATCCCCCATGACCTCCGTGGGGACGCATCGAGCGGTGAGTTCGAGTGGTTTCACATCCTCCGGCGCCAGAGTGAGCGCGGAGCGCAACGTGAGCAGAGAGATGATCTTTTCACGGCAGGGAGCGCAGATATTGATGTGGGCAGACAGCGGCTCGCGATCCTTCTGGGGGAGAGCCGGATCCTGGAACATCAGCAGTTCCAACATGCTCATATGTTTCGAGGTGTTGCTCACTTTCTTAGTCCTTAATAATCCGCCAGTTGCCCTGTTTCTATCGTCCTATACACCGGTTTCGGTCAATATCGCCTTAAGGGATGAAGGTGTAAGTTCCATCTCCTTATGTCCTAAATTAGAACGGACGATTTTCAGCAATTTTTTGATATTTTTTTCAAGAGCGTAAAAAACGTCCTGTTCCGTGGATTGTTCGATCGGCTTGGAATCCGTGATGTCGATACCCAGCCGCTTGTAGAAGTTCACAATATCCTTGGCTTTCATCTCCTTGTTGAACCACAGGGAAAGAAGCCTCCTCCCCGGCTTATCCATCATCTCCAGGGAACCGCGCAGAATACGGAAGAAGTTATCCAACTCCAGTTGGTCCACCATGTCCATTTCGTCCCTTGACAGCTCGAACGGCTTGCCTGGGCCGTCATCGTTTTCCGGGGCGTGATCCACCTGAAAGAATACTGGATTCTGGATCATGTCTATGGCCCCGGACTTTATCAGGGCCTCCTGCACTGTCTTGATGATCATGCCTGCCTCATCTAGGCCCAGGCCCAGTTCCCTGGCGATAAACGCCTTGTCCCGGCGCATCCGCAACATCACAAAGGTCATCCGCTCGTTCTCCGGCAATCCCTGGATGGCCACCGGAAGCCTCTTTATCGATGAGGAACTAAAAAATCCGGCCATACTTCCACCTGAGCCAGTCTATGTGCATTTCCTTGGAATTGAGAATCGTCCAGACGAAAGTGGAAAGAAGGCAATCGTTCTTTCCAGAATATTTGGCCACTCGCCGCTTCAACTGCTCGAATATCCAGATATAGGTGTCCAAACCTTCGTCACACTCCATGGCGTCGTTTCGGATCGTGTGGCCCTGCCGCTGCAACGACAGGCTGGTGAGCCCGCAGAAATATTCTCCCGCTGAATAAGGGCAATGCCCCACGCACCACTCCTTGGCCTTGTAGAGCACCCAGTTGGTGAAGCTTTCCACAAAAAGCTCCCACGCCTTCTGGTCATCCTGAATGATCAGGGCCACCAGTTCGCTGTCACGGGCCAGTTTGTCGTTTTTAGTAGTTGCGGAGTCCATCAGGGGATTATAGGCATGGCCTGAATTGCCGGTCAATTCACTTCCTTCGCCCAAGGCTCCAGAGGTCAGGCCCCGGTGGCTGGATGAAAGGGGGCGCCGGGAGGGCCTTTCCGCCGCGAAAGGCTCCCCCGGACTTGGAAAAGAGCAAGCCATGTCAGCGGCGGGGCGAGTAATAGTACCCTTCTTCAGGGTAGTAGTAGCCCTCATCTCGTCTCGGCTCCTGATACTGCGGCACATTGCTACGCCTGGTCTTCGGCTGGTAATACGCGTCACGGCCGCCGGAGTTGATCTCCCGCTCCCGCTGCTCGTAAAACAGGCCTGTGGTGTAGCCCAGCACTCCGCCGATCAGGGCCCCCTTGTCGCGCCCTCCACGGCCATATTGATGGCCGATCACAGCTCCCGCCCCCGCGCCCATCAACGCCCCCATGGAGGGGCTATCCGGCCGGGCGGGGACTATGGCGCATCCGGTGGAGAAGGTCGCCGCGGCCAGCATCGCCGCCAATAATGCTATATGTCTCATATTCGCCTCCAGCAAAGGTGGTTTGGCCTCAATCTTCCTGGAGTTTGTTGTACGGACACGATACTGGGAATTGGGCACGGTGACAATTTACGGGCCGTTCATCGCCCCAGCCAGCCCGATCAGTGATATAATGTCCGGAGAGTGCCTTTAAGCGGCCAACGGCCCACACGGTTCCCTGGTAATCTCAAACCGGTTTTATCAGACCCATGCTGAAAATAAGAAGTATCCGCAAGTTGTCTCTCTTCCCGATCATGGCCGCCATTCTGACCGCGCCGATGCTAGCAGGCTGCTCGACCGACGACCTCACATGCCGAGACCTGCGGATCACGAATCCCTCCTTCCCGGACGGCGTCGTGGGGATACCTTACGCCGATCTGGTGACGGTGGAGAGCAACTGCCAGTGGTGGAAGATCGAGGGGCGTAACTTTGTGGAGTTCCGGGCGCCATACGCCGATCAGCCGCCGGGAGTGGATATGGACGCCATGGGCGTAATAACCGGAATCCCCACCATGGCCGGTGTGTTCCCCTTCACCATCACGGCCATCAACATTACCCACATGGTGGAGACAAAGCGGGATTACACCATCACGATCAGGGACGCCGCCGAAGTGGACATCTCACTTTATTATCTTGAGCATCTCCCGGAACCTGGGGTCGCTGGCGTCCTTTAGCATCTCGAACAGCGCCATCTCCACGCTCACCACCACCACACCGATCTCTCTCATCCGCTCCAGAGCCACATGGACATTGGAAGCTTCCCGGCTGGACACCGCGTCGGCGGCCACGAACACCTGATACTTGCGCTCCACCAGGTCCATGGCGGTCTGCATGACGCATATGTGGGCCTCTATGCCGCAGAGCAGGACCTGGGCCTTTCCGGCGGAGGAGAGGGCTTTTGTGAAACGCTGATCACCAGCGCAACTGAAACATGATTTGGCGATGGGGTCCTGCCCCTTGAGCAGGGAGGCCACCTGGGGAATGGTGGGCCCCAGTTTGTCGGGGACCTGCTCCGTCCACACCATGGGCAGGCCCAGGATCTGGGCGCCGAGGATCAGCTGTCCCAGACTCGTGTACAGCGCCTCCCTGCCAGACATCGCCTCGGCCAGGGCGCCCTGTACGTCTATCACGGCCAGCAGGGCCTTGTTCGCGTCCAGACGTGGGGCCACCGGTCAAACCCTGTTCTTCACCAGGTCCTTCACCACCGTGGGATCCGCCAGGGTGGATGTGTCGCCCAGCTCATCCACGTTCCCCTCGGCGATCTTGCGCAGGATGCGCCGCATGATCTTGCCGCTGCGGGTCTTGCACAAGGCGGGGGAGAACTGGATCTTGTCAGGCTTGGCGGTGGGGCCGATCTCTTTTGCCACATGGGCCAGAAGGGCCTTTTTCAATTTATCATCGCCCTCCCTGCCGGTGACCAGCGTCACGAAGGCATAGATACCCTGTCCTTTTATATCATGGGGATAGCCCACCACCGCCGCTTCGGCCACCGCCTCATGGGCCACCAGGGCGCTTTCCACCTCGGCGGTGCCGATCCTGTGCCCCGCCACGTTGAGCACGTCGTCCACCCGGCCCATGAGCCAATAATATCCGTCCTCGTCTCTCCGGGCGCCGTCACCGGTGAAATATAGATCCTTGTGTTGTGAGAAGTACGTCTCCCGGAACCGCTCATGATGGCCATAGACAGTGCGCATCTGGCCGGGCCATGGTGTCTTGATGCACAGGTAGCCTCCCTCGCCGGTGTCCACCTCGGAGCCGTCCTGCCGCAGGATCACCGGCTGGACGCCGGGGAAGGGCACAGTGGCGGAGCCTGGCTTTGTGGGGATGGCCCCTGGCAGCGGCGTGATCAATATGCCACCTGTCTCTGTCTGCCACCAGGTGTCCACGATAGGGCACCTTTCCTTCCCCACATGCTTGTGATACCACATCCACGCCTCCGGGTTGATCGGCTCCCCCACGCTGCCCAGCAGCCGCAGGCTGGAAAGGTCGCAATCATTCACCCATTGGTCTCCTGCGCTCATCATGGCGCGGATGGCCGTGGGGGCGGTGTAGAAGATGTTTACCTTGAATTTCTCCACCAGTTTCCAGAACCGGTCCGGGTGGGGATAGTGGGGCACGCCCTCGAACATGAGGCTGGTGGCGCCATTGCCCAGGGGACCGTAGACGATGTAGCTGTGGCCGGTGATCCAGCCTATGTCCGCCGTGCACCAGAAGACATCTTCCGGGCGGTAATCGAAAATCCACTTGAAAGTGGCCATGGTATAGAGCAGATAACCAGCGGTGGTGTGGAGAACCCCCTTGGGCTTTCCCGTGCTGCCGGAGGTATACAGAATGAACAACGGGTCCTCCGCGTCCATCTCCTCGCAGGGGGAATCGGCGGAGACTGTGGAGGTTTCCGCGTCCCACCAGAAGTCCCGCCCCGGATGCATGTCCACCTTGGCGTCCACCCTCTTGTAGACAATGCAGGTTTTCACCGCGTCGGTCTGGGCCAGGGCGTCGTCCACGTTCTTTTTCAGCGCGATGACGCGGCCGGCGCGCAGGCCCGCGTCGGCGGTGACCATCACTTTTGGCGTGCAGTCGTTTATCCTGTCCGCGATGGACTGGGCGGAAAAGCCGCCGAACACCACGGTGTGCACGGCGCCCACCCTGGCGCAACCCAGCATGGCGATGGCAAGCTCCGGGATCATGGGCAGATAGATCATCACCCGGTCTCCCTTGGCCACGCCATGCTTGCGCAGCACGTTGGCGAACCGGCACACTTCCCGATGTAGCTGCTGGTATGTGAGGGTGCGCACCTCCTCCTCCGGCTCGCCTTGCCATATGATGGCCGCTCGGTTTGCCGTGGGAGTTCCCAGAAAGCGGTCCAGCAGGTTCTCCGCCACGTTCAGCTTGCCGCCGGGGAACCATTTGAAGTCCAGGTCCTTGTATCCGCCGGATTTTACCTTGTCCCATTTTTTGCGCCACACAAGCTGCTCGGCCATATCCGCCCAGAAACCTTCCTCATCATCCACGGACCGCCGCCACAGTTTTTTATACTCCTCCATGCTTTTCACATGGGCCTTGGCGGAAAACTCCGGGGAAGGGGGGAAAACTCTATTCTCCAGCATGGTGGATTCGATGGTTTTATCGGACATGGCTTCTCCTTGTTTTAGCGAAAAGTCTATTCTACTTTATATTCCGTCACCACTTCCAATCCGTCAACGTCTTTAAAGTGGGCGTCATGGGTAATTAACGGAACTTTGTGGCGAACGGCGCAAGCGGCGATCCAGGCGTCAGGCCACGGCATCTTTTCCCCCTGTCCTTCACGCTTGGCAAAAATATACCCATAAACCCGCGCGATTTCATGGTCGTATGGAATAACAACAAAATTTCTCAGTGTTGTCTCTAGATGTTGTCTTTTATCAATTCCCCAGCCTCGCTTCTCCGCACCATAATAAAGCTCACCCACGGTTATAAAAGTAATAGCGAGCAATTTACCATCGAGATGCTTGCTATATAGATTGGGTTGCTATGTTGCCTCATCACATATGAAACGATATTCGTATCGATTATGACTTTGGGGAGCGTCACTACTTGTCTCTTTCAGGGACGCTCTGCTCGCGCATTGCAGTAATCATTTCTTCAAAACCATCGTCCGCATCGCCGGGCCATGTGCCAAAAAGAACCGATATATCTTTTATGGGGTGAACGCCTTGAGCCTCGGCCAACTCCTCCAATGTGGGAGAACTCCAGAAATCGGAAGGTAATGGAGAGCCTTGAGGTAGTATGTCGGTTTGCTCATTCTCCTTCCCCTCCAATATCTGGATGCCTTGTATGCGAATGGCTGTTATTTTATTTGTGTTGGGATCTTCCTTGGCTTCTCCCACCACGCGAACATAATGCAATATGCTGTCAAGTATTTCCTCTTTTTTGTCCTCGTCAAACAAGCATAATATTGGATCGCCCACAGAAGGATGTACTCTGCAACGGGCGCCATACTCCTTGAAGTCAGCCATCAGCAATCTGCCTTCCACCGTTCTAACATTCAATTGTGGCCCTTTAATGCGTGCCTGGATGGACTGCAGCCCCCTCGGTGTGTATTCTGAAACCAAGGGGGTATCACGATGATTGAGCGTAAAAGTTATCTTGTCGCAACCCTTATCAAAAAGCATCCCCATGTCACGCCATGCCAACAACACGCCAGCATCAAATCCGGATGGAATAGAATCGTTTGGTTGTTGGATGGAGGTCAACCCCTCAAGAGACTTTTCAAATATCTCCATTCCCAAGTCAAATCCAGGAAGCGACGGTTCACTGCGGCGCTCGAATCCTAGAACGGTCGCTGGGCTCCCGTGTGTAAGATCAGTCAAGTCCAATTCTATCGCTTTTTTAGGACAAGCCTTTTGGGCCTCGGCGTGCGCTGTCTCCCTGCCCCTGTATGACCTGTCCGGCGCGAAGAAAAGCCTTTTCCAGGTTTTCAAGCAATTTCATAAGCTGGGAAACGCCGATTCGCGCCGTGCCGATAGCTTTGCCTTCAAGCTTAATCGAAAGAAGCATGCTTTTTTTTTATCATAACGGCATTCCTTTCACATAGCATTTCCCCAAAGAAAAACTTCCCGCTTACATTATATCCGCTTTCTCAGTAAGCCAACGTCTTGAACCGCGTGAAGGCTTCTTTTTCCAGCTCCTCGCGGTGGTCCGGGTGGGCGATCTGGATCATGGCCAGGGCCCGCTCTCGCAAAGTCTTGCCATAAAGATACGCCACGCCGTACTCTGTGACCACGTAATGCACGTGCGCGCGGGTGGTGACCACGTCGGCGCCCGGCTTCAGGAAAGTGACGATCCTGCTCTCCCCGCGGCTGGTGATCGACGGCAGGGCGATGATCGGCTTTCCCCCTTCGGAGAGGGACGCGCCCCGGATAAAGTCCATCTGCCGTCCCACGCCGGAAAACTGGCGGGTTCCTATGGAGTCGGCGCACACCTGGCCGGTCAGGTCCACCTCTATGGCGCTGTTGATGGCGTGGACTTTGGGGTTGCGGCGGATGACAGAGGTGTCGTTGACGTAGGTGACGTCGAGCATGGCCACCTGGGGATTGTCGTCCACGAAGTCGTATAGCCCCTGTGAGCCGAAAACAAAGCTGGAGACCAGCTTGTGGGGGTGGTTCTTTTTCAGCTTGCCGTTGATCACTCCCTTTTCCACCAGGGGGATGATGCCGTCGGAGAACATCTCCGTGTGGACTCCCAGGTTTCTGTGTCCGCCCAGTTGGGCCAGCACCGCGTCCGGAATGGCGCCGATCCCCATCTGGAGAGTGGATCCATCCTCCACCAGGGAGGCGACGTGCCGCCCGATGGAGCTTTCCATCTCTGTGATGGGTTGGGTGTGACGATACGCCAGGGGCTCCTCGTGCAGCACGGCGCTTTGCAGGCGGCTGATGTGTATCAGCCCGTCTCCGTGGGTCCTGGGCATCTTCGGGTTTATCTGGGCTATAACGTGGTTGGCCATCTCTACCGCAGCCCGAGAGACATCCACGGAGACACCCAGGGAGCAGAACCCGTGGCGGTCGGGAGGGGAGACCGTCACCATGGCCACGTCCAGCGGAAGAATATGCTTGCGGAACAGGGAAGGGATCTCGCTCAGGAACACGGGAATGTAGTCCGCCTGCCCCTCCTCCACTGCCTTGCGGACGTTGGCGCCCACGAAGAGGGCCTTGGTGCGGAAGCTGCTGGCGTATTTGGCGTCCGCATAGGGGGCTTCTCCCTCTGTGTGCAGATGGACAATCTCCACATCACGCAATTCACTG
>Ga0224496_10002574_pt1 | contig 10744 bp, 11 predicted proteins | sample SF_Jul11_sed_USG_2_FD_168127 | JGI IMG/M metagenome (GOLD analysis project Ga0224496, IMG submission 168127) | Sediment microbial communities from San Francisco Bay, California, United States - SF_Jul11_sed_USGS_8_1 | ecosystem: Environmental > Aquatic > Marine > Sediment | place: USA... | reverse complement strand
CCACCGATCGACTCTTACCACTGGCTCGGTCGCCAACACGATGGGGCCCACGACGGACGGATTGATCTCGGCGAGCTGCCGAGTGACCTGGACACGTTCACGGAGCACGACATCCGCGTGGTCGGCCTCGATCAGCTTGACGATCAATCGGCCGGTTCGAGCCCTGGCCAGGAAGACCTTCGATTGAAAGCCGCCGTGCACCACCGCCTCGGGGGACATCCCGAGTTCGGTCCAGACGCTCGCTGGTGGATCAGCAAGTCCGGGTTGGTCAGGCTTGCTGTCCAGTTCGGCCATGTCCGAGCTTGCCCCGGTACGGGGTCGCCAGCAACGGCCACCACTCGATATCGCGATCGGAGCGAGCCTCACGACCCAAAGCACTGCCGGCGAAGTCGAGCGGGTCGACTACTCGAAAATGCTCAGTGCACCAAGTCTGGAACGTCGGCGTGATCGTCGAGGAGTGTTATCGAGCACGCAGAAGTGCCGTTGTGCGTGCCGGAATAGTCCCGGCGATCGAGCTCTTCAGCGAGTCCAAGAGGCAGGGCTGGTGTAGGTCGAAGTAGAGTGAGCGTTATGGAGTGGATAGCCGACTATCGCAAGGCTATTGGTGGGTCTGCCATCCTGTCGGGCCTAATTGTGGTGGTGATCCAGTTCGTCCAGGGAGAGGTCCTGATCGGATCCATCGTCTTGGTCGGTGTCGTCGTCGCGGCTGCGTTGCTGGTCTGGTGGACTCGACCGAGCGGCGGCGGTATGCATATCAACCATGCTGCGGCGCAGGCTGCTGCTGGCGATGGTGATGGTGATGTCATCGTGTACTGGCGGCCTGGTTGAATTCACTGTGATCGACTCAAGCGTGGCTTGGGTGGTGCTCGCAACGAGGTGTCGTGGGTAAACATCCTGCGAGACCCGGAGGCGGCTAAGTATGTCGTTGCCCGCCGTGGTGGCAACGAGGAGGTTCCGACCGTTGTCACTGGGGCGGGTGACTTGATCGAGCCCACTCCAGAGGCGATCAAGGCGCGACTCAGCGCCGAAAACTAGCCGCTGGCATCTTGCCATGACCCCGGGTATTGGCGAAGTGGCCCGGGTCGGCCACTCGGAACGCGGGCACGCACCGGGCGATCAGCGTTGCCAGGCTGCTCGTCGGCCTGGTCGTCACGGTCGGTGGCGGAGGCGGACGAGTAGCCGGTGTTCTCGCGCACGGGAGTAGTGCCGGTGAGTTGTGCGCCGCCGGTGCCGGCGACGGGAGTTATTGAGCGCAATCGCCGGGCTGATCCGGCTGGCGACGGCCTCGGCCCGACCCGGAGCTGGATTGCCGGTTGTGTGCGGGGCGCCGTCTCCTGGTCGGCGTCCTTTCCGAGCGCTCACAAAGTGATGCCGATCCTGAGCGAGCGATCCACTAGTCCTCTTGGTAGGGCACGTCGAAGCGTTGGAAGATCGTCGGCATGTCCAGGTCGAACTCGATCCCGATCCCCGGGAGGATGCGCTGAAAGAAGGTAGTGTGAGCATCAAGCCAGTACTCGCGAGTTCGGTCCCCCTCTCCCTCGTCGTACGCGAACTGTTCATCAACGGACCACAGCGGCCCCACGCGTACGTCGGTGAGCTGGAGTACGGCCCGAGGGCGCATGGTGCCGTCGAGAGCAATCTCGAAGTCGCCCACTTGGGGGAGCGCTTCGCCTTCGGCCTCGTACTCGGCAACGGAGCCAGCGGTCGCACGCTTCACTCCCGCCAGCACCAGGGCAAGGAGATCGTTCGCTAGCTCGACCGAGTCACCGAACGGCCAAGCCCCAGGCTGAGGCGTCTTTGGTGACCGGTCGGTGGCGGCCAGGAAGCGCTGCCAGAAATCCTCGATGGCGCCCGGGTCTGATTCGCCGACGGGAGTCTGGGCGTTCACCTACTCGAATCTAGTCTTGCGCGGCGCCCGCAACCCGGCCGAACTGCAACAGGTCGCGTACTCGATAGTGTCGTGCGCCAACGAAGAAACTCGCTGGCCTATAACAGCGCAAGATCGGCATCTCCCGCGCTCGGCCCAGCGCTCGAGGATGCTCCGCTGCTTCAGTAGACGATGTCGAGTGCGTAGCGCAGGGCCTGGTCCAGGAGTGCTCGGCTGGTCTCATCAAGGTGGCCGACTGGTTCATCGTCGAGGTCGTCGAGTGGGATCGTGATCACGTTGTCGCAGCTGATGACACACCGCTCGGGGAGCCCGTGTTCGGGGCCGAGCTCGACTTCTGACCGGATGCCGCGAACGGTGCGTGTGATCGGAGCACAGGTGACGGCGGTGAGGACCCCGATCGCGGCGTCGCGGGTCAGCACGCACACAGGCCGACGCCCGGCGGGCGGTCCGAGGTCGGCCCAGTAGATGTCGTTGCGGGCTACCACGTCGGGGCGGTTTCGGCAGCGAGCCTGCGCGCCGATTGGACGAGCGCAGGATCGGCCGGCTGGCGGCGATAGGCCTCTCGGAGCTCCTTGTCGGCCGCCGCCAACGCTTCGGCGTCGAGGATCGCCTGGGCACCACGGCGGAGCAGTTCGGAGCGGTTGGTGCCGAGTTCGGCGGCCAGCGCATCGAGTTGCTCGACGAGGTTGTCGTCGAGTTGAACGAGTACTTCACGTCGAGCCATGACCATATGCTATCTCATATGGTAGGTGCTCGGAAACGTCCTGAGCATGGTGACCGAGACCCGTCAAGTCGCCATCCTGACCGACGGCCTGCTGACCTTCGATTTCCGTGATTTGCGGCCGTCGATCCCGAACGCCTCCACGAGTTGTGGAAGCGAGGCACTGCTGGCCCAGCTCAACGGCACGGCCTTCCAGTTCGCCGAGGTCGAACGAACACGGTACCTCCTCGACGGCAGCTGCCAGGATTTCGCCAACTGGCTGCAACGGACGTGTTTCGACACGGATCGATCCGGCCGGCAGCTCCACGTCACGACCAACGAGCAGGCTTCGGGCGCCGGCTGCACCCCGGCCACCACCGACACCCTGCCGCCCGGCCGCTGGTTCGGCTACATCACCGACGCACAACCGGAGGAGCTGACGTTCGATCTGGCCTGCTGGTTCGAGGGAGCCGCCGCCGCGACGGCCGCCGCTAAGGACGGCGAGGAGAGCCCGCCGCCCAACGACTACTACATCCGCAACCAGAGCGACCGGCTCCGGGTCCAGGTGGTCCAGAGCAACGCCGAAGCTGTTTAGCTACCGGATCCGGGTGACCCGGCAACCACCACAACCGTGGATTACGAATTCTGGGTGGCCGAGCGACTTGCACGCCCGTTCAGCCGGGAGTCTGGATCACGACCACCGACGAAGCCATGTGGTCGCGATCGAGGAGCAGTACGTGCCTTGATGACGGCTGCCTGGTCAGCCTGTCGGAGCCGTGAGACGACGACTCGGGCTCCCGGGAGACCCGTTCCGACGCGAGATCGGAATTCGGGGAGAGCCTACATCTCGTTGATCGAATCGAGGATGTTGAGGCGCGATGCCCGGCGGGCGGGGAACGACGCGGCCACCAGTCCGGCGACGGCGGCGATCACCACATAGATTGCGAGCGACAAATACGGGATCGTGAGGCGATCGATCATCTCGCCCGGTATCGCCAAAACGGCGAACCAGCCGAAGATGATGCCTACCGCTACGCCGAGAAGGGCACCGAAGACCGAAACGACGCCGGCCTCTAGGCGGACGAGACTTCGGGTCTGCCTTCGGGTCATGCCGATCGCCCGCATCAGACCGATTTCACGCGTCCGTTCGAGCACCGACAGCGCCATGGTGTTGGTGATCCCGAGCAGGGCGATCACGATGGCCAGGCCGAGAAACACGTTGATGATGATCAAGAGCGTGTCGAGTTGACCCTCGACCCGCTCCTGGAACTCGGCGTTGGTCTCGAACTCGAGTTGCGGGAAGGCGGCGGCGAGGGGTTGCAGCGCCTCCCCTGCCTCCTCCAATGTCACACCGTCGGCCAGCTTGATCGACAGTGTTGCGTCGTTCTGGTCGGTGAAGTACGACTCCCAGGCCGAAAGGTCGATCATGTAGTCGCCGACGAGGAATGAGTTCTCGTAGATTCCGCTCACCGTCATGGTCACCGTGCCGCCGGCGGCGAAGTCGACGGGGACCGTGTCGCCAACGGCGACACCGAGTTCCTCGGCGACGTCGGACTGAAGGAGCAGGTCGGTGGCATCGGGCGACGCGGTCGGATCACCACTGACCAACCCGACGTCGAGGAGCTCATCGAGTAGTTCGATCTCGGCGGCGGTGACCCCGTGCTGTTCACCACCGATCCTTGCGTTGCCGTATCGCACCGAGTAGACCGATTCGACCTCGGGAAGCGCCGCAACCTGCTCGCCCACCCGGCCGCTGAACGAGCTTTGATTGGAGGCCGTGACGAAGTAGTCCGAAACCACCGTCGATTCCATCTCGGCCCGGAACGACGACTTGAGTGACGTGGCCACCACGCTGGCCATGGCGATGAGGGCGAGTCCGATCATCAGTCCGGCCGCAGTCGACGCGGTCCGTTTGTTGTTCTTCGCCGCGTTCTTCCTGGCCATGTGCCCGGTGATCTTGTTGCCGGGCAGATGCTCCAACGGGAGACCGAGAAATGACGCCGACGGGCTGGAGAACAGCGGCGAGAACATCGAGACCGCAACGAACGCACAGACTGCGCCGAGGCCCAGAACACTGAACAGCAACGCGGTGTTGTCGCTGCCTCCGAACAGCCCGTAGGCAATGCCGGCCGCACCGATCACGGCCAACACGATGGCGATGATCGTGCGCTTCGTCCCCTCGCCGGATCCGAATCGGAAACCGGCCCGCATGCCGGCCATCGGTGAGATCGAGGCCGCTCGTCGAGCGGGTGACAACGAGGCCACGAGCGTCACCCCGATGCCGACGACAAGGGCGAGAATGATCGTTCTGGCGTTGATGATGATGTCGATCGTCGGGAGGCTCAAACCCATCAGGTCCATGATCCATCGCAACCCGAGGGCAAGCCCGACACCACCGGCCAGACCGACGATCGAGGCAACGAGACCGATCACGAGCGCTTCGAAGAGCGCACCGAAGCGAATCTGGCGGGAGCTTGCGCCGAGCGCTCGCAGGAGTGAGAGCTGACGCACCCGCTGGCCGAGCAGGATGTTGAACGTGTTCCCGATGATGAAGGTGCTCACGAACACCGCAACCAGAGCGAACGCAAGCAGCACGTTGCCAAAGATGCTGATGATACCGCTCAACTCGTCCTCCAGTTCCGACACGAGTGCTTCCTGGGCGACGGCTTCCACTCCGGACGGCAGCGCTGCGTCAATACGACTGGCCAGAACCTCGGCGCCGACACCCGGCTCCCCGGCCACGTCGATGTAGCGGACCAGTCCCTCGCTCTCGTCGAGACGCTGGAGCTCGGCGAGTTGGAACGAGGCCATTCCGAAGTCGCCGAGGGTTCCCTCCTCGCCGAACCGGTTGATACCGACAAGCTCGAACGGCTCGGGTCCCCTGCTGCCGACCACGTCGTAGCTCTGACCGATCACCATGTTCTCCCGCTCGGCGGTGGCCTGATCCAGGACGAACTCGCCGGGTCCCGGCACCCGACCGTCGACGAGTCGAAGGGCGCCGATCTCCGAGCCGTCCCAGCTCACCGCGACGACCGGCGACATCATCGATCCGAGAGGTTCGCCGTTCCCGTTGAGCGGCGTGACGCTCATCGAGTCGGTGTTCGGATTGACCGCTGCGACACCGTCGATGTCGACGAGAATGTCGGCCACGCTCTCGTCGATCTGCCGGTCGGTGAACGCAATTTCGTCGAGGTCGCTCTCGGCCCGAACCTGGACGTCGACGTTTTCGAAGCCCGTGCCGATCATGGTGTTGAGTGAGGACCGCAGACCGTCGGACAGTACGAACGAGGCGACGACGAAGCTGACCCCGAGCAGGACGGCGAACGTTGTCAGACCGAAGCGGATCTTGTTCTTCCGTATGTTGCGGAGGCTGAGTAGCACCATTGCTCGCATCGCACTATCCCTCCAGGGCACGGATCCGGTCCAAGACCAGCTCCGTCGTCGGGTTCTCGAGGGTGTCGACGAGCCTGCCGTCGCGCAGGAAGATGACCGTGTCCGCATAGGAGGCGGCGGCCGGATCGTGGGTCACCATCACCACGGTCTGGTCGAAGTCGTCGACGGCTCGACGCAGGAAGCCGAGGACCTCCGCACCGGCACTCGAGTCGAGGTTTCCCGTCGGCTCGTCGGCAAAGATGATCTCCGGCTTGCTGACCAGCGCTCGAGCGACCGCAACCCGCTGCTGCTGCCCGCCGGAGAGTTCGTCGGGGTGGTGATGGAGGCGGTCATCGAGGCCGAGACTGGAGATCACCCGCTGCTCCCATTCCCGGTCCGGCTTCTCGCCACCCAGAAGGAGGGGGAGCAGGATGTTCTCCTCCGCGGTCAGTGTGGGAACGAGATTGAAGGACTGGAAGATGAAGCCGAGCCGTTCGCGCCGGAGTAGCGTCAGCGCCTGGTCGGAGAGTCCGGATATCGACGTTTGGCCGATCCTCACCTCTCCCTCGGTCAGTTCGTCGAGGCCGGCAACGCAGTGCAACAGAGTCGACTTGCCGGAACCGGACGGACCCATGATGGCGGTCAGCTTGCTGGCGATGAATCCGACGTCGATGTGATCGAGGGCCAGAACCTCGGTGTTTCCCTCTCCGTATCTCTTGGTGATGCCGGTCGCTGTCGCCGCCATCGCCGCGCTGTTCCCGGTGGTCGGAAAGATCGAATCTCTCGTAGAGCGGTCTTCGAGCGTCCCCATGATGCCTCCTCGTATTGTCGCCGACGTTCGGCTGGGTTCGTTCACCCGTCCCGCTCATCTGACTGTGCGCTCACCCCTCGAAGGTGAACAGAGTCGAAGGTCATGGCCCCGCACTGTGGTATCGGGAAGGCTCGGGACGTTGTCCTCTAGGTGGCCGGGGAAGCGCGTGATTCGATGGACGAGTGTGACGACGGTCGAACACTCGGTCGCGACCCGGGCCATGGTTCAAGTCCCCGATCCAGCGTGAGTCCGACTGTGATTCTGGCTCTGCTCGCGGCGCTGCTGATGGCGTGCACATCCGAGCCGCAGGTCACGGCGCCGGCCGACGCGGCGTCCGGCGTCCGGATCGGGAGTTTCGACTTCGCCGAGAGTGAGCTGCTGGCCGAGCTCTACGCCCAGGTCCTCGAGTCGAACGAGCTGCCGGTCGTGCGCCTCGGTGTCATCGGTCCCCGCGAAATCGTGGCGCCCGCCATCGAAGGTGGTTTTCTCGATGTCGTACCGGAATACGGGGGCACGGCTGCTCGACACTATGCGACCGGTCTGGACGGCGGAGCCGCGTTGACAACCGGCGAGATGTTCGAGCGGCGCGGCCTCACTCTGCTCGATGCGGCCCCTGCGGAGAACGTGAACGTCTTCGTCATGACATTGGAGTCGGCGTCCGTGTACGGTCTGGAACGGATCTCCGACCTGAGCACACTGGCCGGCACCCTTCGACTGGGCGGACCCGTCGAGTGCACGACCCGACCGCTGTGCCTCCCGGGCCTGGCCGACGTCTACGGATTGCAGTTCGCCGAGTTTGTGCCAATGCGGTCATTGTCCTTGACCGCCGAGGCGTTGCGGCGACACGAGATCGACGTCGGTGTGATGTTCTCGACGGCGGCCGAGTTGTCGGCCGAGCTCCTCGTGATTCTCACCGACGACCGGCGTCTCCAGCCCGAGGAACACCTCGCCCCACTGGTCCGCCTCGATGCCATCGACCGTTGGGGGCCCGACCTCGTCGATGGCCTCAACGAACTCTCGGGTGATCTGACCACCGATGAGGTGAGACGACTCAATCGCGCCATCGCCGACGGTACGCCGCCCGCAACGGTCGCGAAGGAGTGGCTCGCGTCACGAACGGAACACGGACAACAGAACAGCGAACGGGACGCCGATGACCATCGTCGCGACTGACGGCGGTAGGCGCCGGCGCCGGCCGAGTGGCGAGCCACCTCCCCTGCCCCGCCCGATCGACGCGGCGATGATCGGCTGGCTTGCGGGGTTCGGATGCTTCGCCGTCCTCTGGGTGTGGGTGTTCCTGTCCGACGATCCAGCGCGTTGGATCACCTTGCGGGACCTGGAACTGATGACCCCGGTCGTCGAGAACCGGGTCGGCTGGCTCGATCGGATAATGGAGGCGACGAACCGAGCCGGATTGTACTGGGCGACCCCGACGGTCGGCTGGGCAACGCTGGCCGCCGCCCTGGTGACCAAACGCATCCGACACGCGGTGATTCTGCTTGGCTCGCTGTCGGCCACGGCCATGGTGATGACGGCGACCGCCGACGGTATTCGTCGACCCCGGCCCCTCGGCTTGACCATCACCGGGGAATGGGAAGGGTTCGCTCAACCGTCGAGACCCGTCGCCCTCCTGACCGTCGTGCTCGTCGCCGCCGGCCTGACACTGGCCCCACCGAAGTTGAGGAGGTACTGGTATGCAACCGCCGCCGCGGCGCTGACCGCCTTCGGGGTTGCACAGATCTACACGGCGGTCGAGCACCCGACCGACACGCTGGCCGGCGCCACCACGGGCACCGCCATCACCATCGTGATGTACCGGCTATTCGCGCCCGAAACGGCCTTTCCCATCACCTACCGAACCGCCAAAACAGCCCATCTCGACATCACCGGACCCCGGGAAGCGGCCATCAGGCGGGCACTGCGCGACCAGCTCACCATCGACGTCCACTCGATTCGGCCCGTGAACCTGGCCTCGTCGTCCGGTTCCACCCCCCTGCTGATCGAAGCCGACGACGGCGAAACCTACTTCGGAAAGCTGTACGCCAGCACCCATCTTCGCTCGGACCGGTCGTACAAACTCGGGCGGACGCTGCTTTACGGCCAACTCGAGGACGAGACCAGGTACACCTCCGTGCGGCGTCTGGTGCAACACGAGGACTACATGCTCCACGTGATGCAGCGGGTCGGCGTGCCCTGCCCTGCACCCCACGGCATCGTCGAGATCACCCCGGAGCGTGAATACCTGCTCGTCACCGATCATCTCGCCGACGCCACCGAAATCAGCGACGCCGATATCACCGAACAGGTCATCGACGAGGCGCTCGCCGTTGTCGGCGTTCTCTGGAAGGCCGGCCTGGCCCATCGCGACATCAAGCCGGGCAACGTGATGGTGCAGGATGGCCACATCCGCATGGTCGACGTCAGCTTCGCCCAGGTTCGGCCGTCGCCCTGGCGCCAGGCCGTCGACCTGGCCAACATGATGCTGGTGCTGGCGCTTGGGAGCACCCCAGAACTCGTGTACCGCCATGCTCGCCGACACTTCACCGACGAGGAGATCTCCGAGGCCTTCGCCGCCACCCGCGGGGTGACGATGCCGTCGCAACTCAGGCGGAGCCTGCGCGGCGACGGCCGCCGGCTGCTCGACGAGTTCCGAAGGCTCGCTCCGACCCGCCCTCCAGTGGCAATTCAACGCTGGACGCTCCGCCGCGCCGGTCTGACCCTCGGCTACGGGGCGATCGCAGTGTCCGTCCTGGCCGTCCTGGCTTCCGGCCTCTCCGACATCGGACTGGCGTGAGGTGAGCCCGCGACCAGACGCCCGACACCGGCTCACCGTCATGCTCGCCACCCTCGTCTCAGCGCTCGCGGCGTCGGCCGGATGCTCGGCCACTGCGACGATGCCGGCGCCGGAGTGCCCGATGGGCGGATCCAGCCTCATCGTGGCTCAGTCCGTTCCAAGCGCCAGCCAGGTCCCCTGTTTCGAATCCCTACCGGAAGGATGGTCGGTGTCAAGCGTCGACGTCAATCAGGACCGGTCCGTGATCAGACTCGATTCCGACCGGGCCGGTCCCGGCGCCGCGATCTTGCATCTCGATCGAACCTGCGATGTCTCGGCCGCCGTGTCGACGGCAAGCGAGTTCCCCGACGCGGAGCGTTTCGATCAGATCGAGCAGCTGGCACCCGGGTTTCGTGCCAGCCGCTTCTATCGATTCGACGGCGGCTGCGTCAGATGGGACTTCGCGTTCGACCATAACGCCTCGGCCACCGAGGCCGTTGCCGTCGGGGATGCACTCCACTTGATCCCCCGGCAGGAACTCAGCGATCGGTTGAGCGAAACATTCGTCGGCGAGGGTCTGTGATGGGCCGGCGATCATGAGTCGGCGAACACCTGGATCGGCGGCCCGATACGTCGGTGCATTGGCCGTTCTGGCCTGGTCGGCACGACGGGCACGGTCCGGCGACGTCTCGCCACAGGAGGAGCGGCTGTTTCGGGCACTGAACACCGCTCCCGATGATTTCGGCCTGGGCGTCTGGACCGTGATGCAGAGCGGGTCATTCGGCGCCGTACCCGTGGTGGCGGCGTTGACGGCGGCGCAACGAGGCCGAAGGCAGGGTGGCGTGGTGGCGGTGGCAGGAACGACCGCATGGCTGGCCGGCAAGGTGTGCAAGTCGTTGGTCGAGCGCGGACGGCCATCCGATCTGCTCCCCGGCGTGGTCGTTCGAGGAAAACCCCAATCGGGTCTCGGGTATCCATCCGGTCACGCCGCGGTCGCACTCACTCTGGCCCTCACCGCAGCACGAGCCGGAAGCCCACGAGTCTTTGCGGTCGGCGTGGCCGGAGTGGCAGCCGCCGGTCGGGTCTACACCGGCGCCCACCTTCCTCTCGATGTGATCGGGGGTCTCAGTCTCGGAGCGATCGTCGGCGGCCTTGCCGCGGGCGATCACTCGGCGCCCGGGTGATGATGGCCCGTGCCGG
>Ga0224496_10002572_pt1 | contig 10750 bp, 8 predicted proteins | sample SF_Jul11_sed_USG_2_FD_168127 | JGI IMG/M metagenome (GOLD analysis project Ga0224496, IMG submission 168127) | Sediment microbial communities from San Francisco Bay, California, United States - SF_Jul11_sed_USGS_8_1 | ecosystem: Environmental > Aquatic > Marine > Sediment | place: USA... | reverse complement strand
ATCTTCCCGCGGCCAGCGCCGCCATCAACCCGGCCGGTCCGCCGCCCGCTATCAGTACATCGCACCATTGATGACGTTGTTCGTAGCGATCCGGATCCGCCTCAGTCGGTCCCTTGCCCAGTCCGGTGGCGGCGCGGATGAACTTCTCGTAGAACATCCAGAAGCTCGCGGGCCACATGAAGGTCTTGTAGTAGAAGCCCGATGGCAAAAACCGCGAGAACAGGCTGTTGATCGCCCAGACGTCGAATTCCAGGGAAGGCCAACGGTTCTGGCTTTCGGCTGTCAGCCCGTCGAAAAGCTCCACCTGCGGGGCGCGCATGTTGGGTTCCGTACGGGCGCCTTCGCGCAGCTGCACCAGCGCGTTGGGTTCTTCCGCGCCGGCGGACAGGATGCCGCGCGGACGGTGATATTTGAAGCTGCGCCCGACCAGATGCGCGCCGTTCGCCAGCAGCGCGGACGCCAGCGTGTCACCCTCGTAACCTTGCCATGTTATTCCATCGAAATTGAATCGCACGGGGCGGTCGCGGTTGATGCGGCCGCCTTCGGCCAAGCGAAATTTCTGGGTCATGACTTCACCTTCGGGGGCTGTTCGCCCATGCGATAGACCGCGAGAATCCGGTCGCTGACCGTGTCGCGCGCGACGTTGAACCAGCGGCGGCAGCCATGGTTATGGACCCAGCGTTCGTAAAACACGCCCTTCGTGTTGGAGCGATTGAACATATAATCCGCCCATTCCGCGTCCGAGACTGCATCGGGGTCTTTTGGCCGCGCGATATGGGCTTCGCCATGGCAGTGGAACTCGGTTTGCTGCCGGGTTCCGCAATAAGGGCAATCGATCAGGAACATTTGTCAGTCTCCCCCTTAATGCGCGACGGCGGCGGCGCCGGCTTCGTCGATCAGGAAACCGGTGCGGAACCGGTCCAGTGAGAACGGGCCGGCCTTGTCGTTCGGCTCTCCGGCGGCCAGCGTTGCCGCGAAGGCGTGTCCCGACCCTGGCGTCCCCTTGAAGCCGCCGGTGCCCCAGCCGCAATTGATGAACAGGCCTTCCACCGGCGTCTTGCCGATGATCGGGCTGCGATCCGGTGTCACGTCGACGATGCCGCCCCATTGGCGCATCATCTTCATTCGCGAGACCATGGGTACCAGTTCGCACAGCGCGCCCATAATGCCTTCGATGATATCGAAACTGCCGCGCTGCGAGTATGAGACATGCAGGTCCGATCCCGCGCCAATAACAAACTCGCCCTTGTCGGACTGGCTGACATAAACATGCACGGCACTGGACATCACGACGCAATCCAGCACCGGCTTGATGGGATCGGATACCAGCGCCTGCAGCGGATTGCTTTCCACCGGCATGCGGAACCCGGCCATATCGGCCAGCACCGAGGAATTTCCCGCGACCGCGACGCCCACTCGTTTCGCGTTGATCCGGCCGCGCGTGGTCTCGACGCCTTCGATCTTGCCGTTGTTGATGACGAAACCGGTGACTTCGCAATTCTGGATGATATCGACGCCACGCTGGTCGGCGGCGCGGGCATATCCCCAGGCCACGGCGTCGTGGCGCGCGGTGCCGCCGCGCCGTTGTATCGAGGCGCCCATGATGGGATAGCGCGAGTTCGGCGAAACGTTGAAGATCGGTGCCTCGGCCTTTACCTGGGCGGCGGTGAGGATTTCCGAATCGATACCGTGCAGCCGGTTTGCATGGACGCGACGGTTCAGTTCGCGCCAGTCATGCAGGTTATGCGCCAGGTTCATCACGCCGCGCTGGCTGAACATTACATTGAAATTCAGATCCTGCGACAGGCCTTCCCATAATTTCAGCGAATGTTCGTAAATGGCGGCGCTTTCGTCCCACAGATAGTTGGACCGCACGATCGTGGTGTTGCGCCCGGTATTGCCGCCACCCAGCCAGCCTTTCTCGATCACGGCGACATTGTTGATGCCGTGTTCCTTCGCCAGATAATGGGCCGTTGCAAGGCCGTGCCCACCGCCACCGATCACCAGAATATCGTATTCCGGTTTCGGCGCGGGGCTGCGCCAGGCGCGCTGCCAATTTTCATGATAGCTCAGCGCATTGCGCGCCAGGCTGAAAACCGAATATTTCGCCATTGACAGGTCTCCCTTCCAGCTGCGCCACAACAATGCGGCAGGGGCCGCGCGGGCGCAAGCCGAGTTGGCCAATCCGTAGGGCCGGCGGGCAAGACTATCAAGCCTGTGGGCGACAGGAAATCCCGATCCGGCGACGTGTCGAATTCGAGATCGCTTTGGCGTTGGATCGCCCGGGCCACCGTGCCGGGATTGGGCAAAGGGAAAGTCGCGCCGGGATCATCTGGGAGTGGGCCGCGCAAAATTACGGCAACCGTCAATTGCAAAGACGGTTTTGATAAAGCCGCCAGCCCGATTCGATGATTTAATGAAAAATGATGAGAATTAATGGAACAAAAGCGTGAAATTAACCTGTTGTTAGCGGGTTTTCCATTTAACTAAGGTTGTCAAGGTCCGCATGGTTGATCAGTTCATGCGCCCGGGAAAAAAATATTCAAGCCGGGAAACTGACCGCGTCACGGTTAAACATACGAGCGCGACGCTCGACATCGCAAGTGAGGAAGTGACCCATGAAAAAGATCGTTATTGCAGCTCTGGCCTTTGTATTTCTGGCGCCCGCGGCCTATGCGGCTGGCGAGCATGAGGGACCAGTCCGCGAACTGGTCAACCAGCAGATCAAGGGCTGGACCACCAATTCCACTATTGTTGCCGCGGTGAAGGCCCAAAACGACAAGCATGCTGGCCTCTCCCAGGCCGATATTGATGCGTTGGACAAGAAATGGCGCGCGCAAACCGGTGCCAGTTCGAAGCCCATGATCAATGAATTGCTCGGACGGCCGGCCTCGAAAAAGCTCGTCGAATACAGGAATGGCGGGGAAGGTCTGTTTACGGAAATTTTCGTGATGGACAACAAGGGACTTAATGTCGCGCAGAGCGACGTAACTTCCGATTACTGGCAGGGCGACGAAGCCAAATGGCAGAAGACCTTCCTGGCCGGCCCCGACGGCATGTTTATCGATGAAGTTGAATTCGACGAGTCGACCCAGACCTATCAGGCGCAGGTCAGTATTTCGATTATCGATCCCGAAAGCGGCGATGCGATTGGCGCGATTACGGTCGGCGTCAATGTTGAATTGCTGGCGAATTAGGATTTGCCGGCAATTATGAACAGCATTTATCCGCGTGAAAGATAGTCTTGAATAGAAGGAGTGTTCGGCATGAACACGATACCGACTGGTAATGCGGGCAAATCCGCCGTGTCGGGAGGGTTGAACAGCGACCTGGCGAAGCTGGGTTTCATGACGATCGGTCGAAAAATCGCGGGCATTGTCGCGGTGGCGGTGAGTGTCGGCATTGGTGGGATGACCTGGCTCAGCGCCAATGTCCAGGAAGACGATTTTCGCATGATGTCGGAGGAAAGCGGCGTTACGATCGCGAAAATGCTGGCTAGCGGCGTGGCTGGCGGGGTCAAATGGAAAAAAACCGACCGCATTGAGGAGGCGTACGCCGAACTGGTGGCTGACGCGGACTCAACCATTGCCAATATTGCGGTATGGGACAATACGGGCGAGATGCTGACTTCCTATAAGTCGGGAAAATGGCAGTCCCGCGATCTGAAGGATGTTCCTGCGCAGTGGAGCGGCAGGCTGGATGCCGGCGATACTGTACCGACCAACTTTGACAGTCATCTTGTCATTGTCACGCCGGTAACGTCAGGCAAGGAAAAAACCCGAATTGGCACCATGGCGATTGCCTGGAGCCAGGAAAAGCTGGACGAAAAAGTAAAGAGTGCGATCGGCTGGCAAATTATAGCCGGCATTGTTGTTGTGATTGGCCTGATACTTACGCTTGTAATAGCGCTCGGCCAAACGGTTACCCGTCCGGTCCGCGTGATGACCAGTGCCATGGCCAGTCTTGCCGAGGGCGACATCGACGCTGTTGTACCCGATCGGCATCGGCGTGACGAAATCGGCGGTATGGCCCGGGCGGTTCAGGTCTTCAAGGACAACGCCATCGATAAGTTGCGACTGGAGCATGAGCAGGCCGAGACGCATCAACGTATCGAAGAGGAAAAGCGCCAGACCGTGATGGTGATGGCGGACCGTTTCGAACGTCAGGTCAAGGAAGTCGTGGATGGCGTATCGTCCTCGGCAACCGAGATGCAGGCGACCGCCCAGCAAATGTCCTCGACAGCCGAGGAAACCAGCCGCCAGTCCGCCAGCGTGGCGAGTGCTTCCGATCAGGCGACGGCCAATGTGCAAACGGTCGCCGCCACCGCGGAACAACTCAGCGCGTCGATCGCCGAAATCGGCCGACAGGTCTTGCAGTCGGCCAGAATTGCCCAGAACGCGGTCGACGAGACCGAGGCCACCAACGATACCGTCAAGGGACTGTCGGAGGCCGCGGCCAGGATTGGCGAGGTCGTAACGCTGATCAACGATATCGCCGGCCAGACCAACCTTCTTGCCTTGAACGCCACTATCGAGGCCGCGCGAGCGGGCGAGGCCGGCAAGGGCTTTGCCGTCGTGGCGCAAGAGGTCAAGAATCTGGCCAACCAGACAGCCAAGGCGACTGAGGAAATTTCGGCACAGATTGGCGCCGTTCAGGAAGAGACCGCTAGTGCCGTTGGCGCGATTGGCAGGATTCGCACTATCATTGCCGAGGTCAATGATATCGCTACCACGATATCTTCCGCCGTCGAGGAGCAGGGCGTTTCAACGCAGGAGATCGCGCGGAATGTTCAGCAGGCGGCCAAGGGAACGCAGGACGTCAATGTGAATATCGAAAATGTCCGTAAGGCCGCCGATGAGACCGGTTCGGCGGCCGGACAGGTGCTGAATGCATCGCAGGAAATGGCTCGTCAGGCCGAAGGTTTGCGCAGCGAGGTCGACCGTTTTCTGCAGGAAATCAGGGTCGGTTGATTTCCTTTGGGCGAACCGCAATTCAAGGGGGGCTCTTCGGCCCCCCTTTTTTTATTCGCGACATGTTTGGTTGCCATGCATGTCGTCATTGACAAAATCCGTTAACGGGGCCAAAGGGGGATCAGTACCTTTAATCGGCGGACTGCCATGTTCAGGAAAGTTAGCGGCGACAAGCCGGACCGGGTTTCGTTTCTGATGATTCCCAATTTTTCGATGTCGGCCTTTACGGCCTTGATCGAACCCATGCGGCTGGCCAATTATTCAACGGGCCGCACACTTTACGAGTGGGAGATACTCAGTCGCGATGGCGAACCGGTTGCCGCCTCGAATGGTGTCCGGGTCATCGCCGACCGCGGGATTGCCGATACCTCGCGTCTGGATAATGTGGTGGTTTGCAGCGGTATCGATGCACAGCTCTTTCAGGACAATGTGGTGTTCGGCTGGCTCAGGCGCTGGGCGCGCGAAGGCGCGCATGTGGGCGCGGTCTGCACCGGCGCCCATGTTCTGGCCCATGCCGGCTTGTTGAGCGGTTATCGTTGTACAATTCACTGGGAAAATCTGGAAAGTTTTCGCGAGGCGTTCCCAGACCTCGATATTCAGCCAGAATTGTTCGAGGTCGACCGGGATCGTTTCACCTGTGCCGGCGGTGTGGCGGCCAGCGATATGATCCTCAATGAAATTGCCAGGCGGCATGGGGATGAGGTCGCCGCCACGGTTAGCGAACTGTTCATGCATGAGCGAATCCGCGAGGGGCATGATAATCAGCGTCTACCGTTGCAGGCCCGCCTACGCATCAGCCACCCCAGGCTGATCCAGGCGATCGCCGAGATGGAACGCAACGTGGAAGAGGCGCTGACCCGCGAGGAAATCGCCGCGCGGGTCGGCCTTTCCCGTCGTCAGCTGGAACGCCTGTTCCGTCGTTACCTGAACACCAGCCCGGCGCGCTATTACCTGCGGCTTCGGCTGGAACGCGCGCGGCTGCTGCTGACCCAGTCAACCATGCCGGTGACCGAGATCGCCTTCGCCTGCGGATTCACCTCGGCCTCGCATTTCTCGAAATGCTACCGCGACATGTTCACCCGTACCCCGCGCGACGAACGGCGGGTGCGCGGCGTGGCCGGTGACGGGGATGTCGCCGCGGCTGGTATTTAGTGCGGTTTCGATCGCCAAAGGGCGGCAAATGAGCCAAGCGGAGCAGGGCATTGGACGATAGCCGCATCCCTACCGAATTATGGGTCAAGGCGCATCTGCGGCGGCTGTCGGCGCAGGGGGTGCCGGCCGTGGTGGCGCGGCGCGGCGACCCCCATGGCGGCATGGTGATTCTGAAGGTCAACCGGCTTGATCTGGGCTGCCGGGTGCTGACCCAGACCCGCGACCTGGACGGCGTACTGTCCTGGATGCCCGCCCTGAAGGGCGAACTGGTGCCGGAGGCCGAGGCCGACGACTACATAGCCCGCCAGACCGCCCGCGACCGCGACCTCTGGGTCGTCGAGGTAGAAACCCGCGCCGGCGAGCACGGCTTCGAGGGGCGGGAGCTTTAGGGTTTCTTGCGCCTCACCCGCATTCCTTGGTCCACTGCTTGCCGTCTTTGGACCAGTCTTCTTGCGCGTTCTTGCATACGGGCCAGGCGGCCCAGCCCACATTATAGGCGTTCATTTCGACGTCTCCGACGTTCAGATGCTTCGGCAGGGTACTGCAGGACCTGAATTGGTCCGGATCGCATCCGATCACGGACAATTCTTTTTCCACGATATCGGGGACAAGGTCGCGGTCGGCGTCGATCGTCTTCCACTTGCCCAGATTTACAAAGGCCGTGGCGATACTCTGGTCGTCGCCATATTCGCTCATGCAGGAAATGGGGCCCGGATGCGTTCCGATCCGGTTATACCAGGCATTGAACTCTGCCCTGTGCACGTTTTCATGCCGCAGGGTCTGGGCATAGCAGTCAAAACCCTTCGCCGCCTTGCCGGTCGCTGGCGCCGCGCAGGATCCGGTGAGGACGGTGTCGGTGAGATAGAGTGCGTCGTCGGCATAGACATACTGGCCCACGATGGCCCCGCCGCCGCAGGATCGCCTGCCCGGGGCATAAATCGGGTCGATCCCGAACATCGCCGGGGTCTGCGCCCAGTAATAGAACCAGTTCGGCGTCACCCCCACACCCTTGCCCGGATGGTTTTTCGCAGCCGGCGGGAAGAACACGCGCACGTCTTTCTCTTGCAGGCATTCGCATTCGGCATCCGTGGGCTTCGCCGTGATTTTCTTTTCGCCGAAATCGCTGTTGCCCAGCGGCAGGCCATCGAATTCAAAACGGACGGCGGTATAGGCAAGGCCCGGCTGCTTATCGAGCGCCGATTCCCCGATTTCGTCCATATCCCACTCGATATCCGCGAATTCGCCCCTGCGCCCGTCAAGCCATAATTCGGCATTGGCATTGACCGTCAGTTTTCCAGTACCGTTGAAACTGTAATCCGTTTCGTTATGCGGACTGTCGATCAGTTCGATTTCGCGCAGGAAACAGAAACGGATGCGCCTGGGCTCGGAATAGTGAAGCTTACCGTCTTTCCTGCGATATACGGCCCGTACCGTCACTGGTGCCGTCTTTTCGTTGGCATCGAATTCAATTTCCGCGCTTGCGCCCAGTGTCTGCCTGACGATTCCGGGCTTGACGCCTTCGTACTGGATGTCGAAGGCCAGGAACTTGCCATCCGCGCCCTCTCCGCCGGCCGTGGCGGACACGACGACCTGCAAGGACGCGGCTTCGTCCTTCGCCAGGGTCTTGCAACTGCATGGCGGCGCATCCAGCGCGATATCAGGGCCCCGCTGCGGCTTCTGCCCAGCCGGCCACAGGGCTACATTCAGCTTGATGTTTTCGGAGTTTCCGGCGGGTCCGGCATAGGACAGGGCAAGACCGTCCTCCGGCAAGGGCTGTGGTCCGGTCTTCACGCCGCGGATCGTGATGGCGGCATCTGTCTGGATCGGGCCGGACTCGGGCGGGTCATAGTTATAGTCGGTCATGGTGCCGTTCACCGGGAAACCGAAGCTGAACCCCTGGAACCAGACTTCGAAATTTCCCTCATTGGGCCTGATCGTAAGGGAAACCGGCGTTTCCCCGCTGCCCGAGCCGCTTCCCGCCGCATCGACTTTCCCGGCCTCGGTCTCGCCGCGCATGCTTTCTTGTCCTTCGGCCTCGATTTTCGCACGGGCGGACCATTTCAAGCGTTTATTGCCGACATCGCTGTCGTCGAGTTGAACCTGGATTCGGCCTTTGTAGCTGGTCGTCATCACAATCCCGTCGGCATCCTGTTCCCGCTCCCCGGAAAAGGTTATTTCCCCTTCCCAGGCCTCGACCTCGGCAAAGCGCTCTGCGGGCTCCGCCTGGCTGGCGGTCGAACAGGATACAATGGCAAGAACAACTCCGGCGACGCCGCCGGCGCAACGAAAACTAATCATAAGGGGATCCTTTGTCCTGATCCTGCAAGGAAAGCCGAGCCACCCCCGGAAGGTTCCAGGCGCAGGCTCTTATAGGTATGCTAACAGTAGTTTTCTGAACATGGGATTAACGGGGCCGGCCCCGGTTCCTGGGGGTGGTACGGGGCGCCGCCGCTTGTTCGCGGGGCTTGGAGGATGATACCCAGGATGCCGGCGGGCGGCGATACATCGGTCCGGGCGCGCCCTCGAACTTTACTTTAGATAAGCAGGATCAAGCCTGTTTTACGCCCGACAGGAAGTTGTCCACCTCGCGGCGCAGGATTTCGGCTTGCTGGTATAGCTGGCCACCGGATTGCAGCACTTGACGCGATACCGTTCCGGCTTCGACCGCGGCATCCGTTACGCCGACGATGTTATGGTTGACCTCTTGCGTGCCCTGAGCCGCCTGCTGGATGCTGCGTGCGATTTCCTGGGTTGAGGCGCCCTGTTCCTCGACGGCGGATGCGATCGTCGTCGAGATATCGCTGATCTCGCTGATAATGCCGAGAATTCGCTTGATGGCGCCAACCGCGTCCTGGGTTTCCTGCTGTACGGTGGCGACCTGCGTTGAAATATCCTCGGTGGCTTTTGCCGTCTGGTTGGCCAGATTTTTGACCTCGTTGGCGACGACCGCGAATCCCTTGCCCGCTTCGCCCGCGCGCGCGGCTTCAATCGTCGCGTTCAGCGCCAGCAGGTTGGTCTGGCCGGCAATTTCGTTGATCAGACTGACCACATCGCCGATTTTTTGTGCCGAACCGGCCAGGCCACTCACCATGGAACTGGTGGCCTCGGCCTCATGGACAGCGTTTCCGGCGATTTTCGCCGCCTGAATGACCTGCCGTCCGATCTCCTCGATCGAGGCGGTAAGTTCTTCGGCCGCCATGGCGACGGTTTCCACATTCGTTGTCGTCTGGTTTGAAGCCGCCGCCGCCGACGCGGCCTGCGTTCCCGCCTGCTCGGCGGTCGCCGACATTGCCTGCGCCGTGTCGGCGAGATCCGAAGCGGCCGAGGTCACCGTTTGCAGCACATCGGTCACGTTCGCGTCGAATTTGCGCACCAGCATGTCTATATTCTGTGAGCGCTGCTCCTTGGCTTTCTGCTCTTTTTCCTGCGATTCCTGAAGTTCGCGCCTGTGCAACATGCCATCCTTGAAGACCAGCACGGCACGGGCCATATCGCCGAGTTCGTCCACCCGGTCGGTCCCCGGAACGTTGGTGTCCCCGGCTCCTTCCGCCAGCAGGCGCATGGCATCAGACAGGGCCAGCATTGGCGCAACCAGCCATTTCCGGTTGCCCCACAGGAAGCTGACGATGACGAAGAACAGCACCGCCGCCACCGCCAGCGAGGACTGCAAGGCAAAGGTACGGACTTCCTCGATCGCCGCATGGACCTCGTCGGCCGCGCTGCGTCCGGCGCTGGCCTGATCGGCGGTGGCCGCGTAATAACGGTCCCAGGCGGTTCCGATGTCGGCGATGCCGCCCACCACATGAAACGAGATCGCCAGGATGCAGATCGCCGCGCCCAACAATGCTAGCGACATCACTGTGCCGGCGGTTTTCATTTTCATGTTTTTAATGAAATTTTTAATGAAATTCATGTTTTTTGGTTAACCCCTTCCCCAATCAACAATTCCTTGGTCTCTGCATGGACGCGGGGGCACGGGATCGGGCCGGTGCCAAGCGGTCGCCTAGAGCCTCGAATTTGCAACCTCAATGTTATTGGTTCGGTTATTGCCATGGTCACAATAACTTTTAATCATTTCTGGTTAACTTATTATCAACGGAAATGAAATGCGGCGTGGTGGCGCAGCGACAAAACGGTAGTCAAACCGGCATGAATTCTTCCGTTCCAATCTTACGCCGCCGTAACCCCGCCATCCACCGGCAAGCCCACGCCGGTCAGGAAGCTGGCCTGCTCCGACGCCAGGAACAGCACCGCCCGGGCGACTTCCTCGGGGGTGCCGACGCGGCCCATGGGGATGGCCCTGGCCACGGCGTCCAGGCCTTCCTCGTCGGTTATGCCGGCGGCGCGGAATTCGCCGGTCAGCATGGGGGTCATGATTTCGGTCGGACAGACCGCGTTGACGCGGATATTCTCTTTCGCGTGGTCCAGCGCCATCGCCTTGGTCATCATCAACAACCCGCCTTTCGAAGCGCAATAGGCGACCGCGCGCCGGCCGCCCACCAGCGCCCAGTCCGACGCGATGTTGACGATCGCTCCGCCGCCCTGCTTGCGCATCGCGGCTATGGCGGCGCGACTCATGCGGAAGGCCGCGGTCAGGTTCACCGCAATGGTTTCATCCCATTGCTCGT
>Ga0224496_10002571_pt1 | contig 10752 bp, 6 predicted proteins | sample SF_Jul11_sed_USG_2_FD_168127 | JGI IMG/M metagenome (GOLD analysis project Ga0224496, IMG submission 168127) | Sediment microbial communities from San Francisco Bay, California, United States - SF_Jul11_sed_USGS_8_1 | ecosystem: Environmental > Aquatic > Marine > Sediment | place: USA... | reverse complement strand
AGGGAGGGCAGGCGAGAGCCTGTCCTCTACTCTACCCTAATTTTTTCTGTTTTTATAGGAGTATATGCTGGTTAGTGGGCGTTGCGCGGGTGGCGTAATTTTTCGGCGGCGAGTCGAGCCTGTTGGTCGGCGGGGTTGATGCGCAGGGCTGCCTCCAGGGCGTGCAGGGCTTCCGGGTAGCGGTGAGCGGCGATATAGGCGAGGCCGAGGTTGTACCGTATGTCGCCATCTTCGGGCTGCATGGCAACTGCCTTTTCGAATTCGGCAATGGCCAGTTCGGTCTGACCGCGACCTGCTAGAAGAGAGGCCAGGTTGACCCTGGCCCTGACGCTGTCTGGCTGGAGGGCCAGGGTTTTTTGGTAAAATGTCGCTGCCCGGTCCAGCTGCCCCTTGGCAACACAAACGTTGCCGATGCTGGTGTAGACCTCGGCATAGTCGGGTTTCAATTGCAGGGCCGCGAAGTATTCAGCCAAGGCTGCGTCCCAGTGTTGCTGGTCGCGGTAGATGTTGCCGAGATTGACATGGGCGTTGACGAAATCCGGCTGCAGCCGGAGCGCATTCTTGGCCTCGCGCAGCGCGTGATCGAGCTGACCGCTTTCCATGAGTGCGACACTGAGGTTGTTGTGGACGCGGGCCTTGTTCGGTGATTTTTTGGCGCAGTCGGACCACAAGGCCACCGGATCGCGCCAAAGCTGGTTTCTGGCCCTGGTCCAAAACGACCCCAGGGCAATGGCGCCGCAGAGCGCAATTATGCCTGCCCATCGCAGCCGACCGGGGCGGGAGCATGCGGCAACCAAGGCCAGGGCGAGAAACATGGAGGGCAGGTAGGCGCGGTGTTCAAAGATGATTTCCAGGCCGATCACCGACGATTCGATCACCAGATTGCCCAGAAACCAGAGAATCGCAAACGAAAAAAGGCGGAATTTTTTTGTCGAAACCGTTGCCGTGGCGAAAAGGAGGAGGATGGCCAGCCCGGCCAAGAGGGTGGTGGCGGGGTTTAGAATCGACCTGGAAAGAGCGAAATCATAATCCAGGTTGAGCCGGGAGGGGTTTGGGTAGGCCAGCAGGGAAAGATAGTGCATCACCACCCGCCACTCGGTGAGCACTCTTTCCCACGGGGTGAAGTCGCGGTACGCATATGTTTTGGTTATCGACTCCAGCGGGCTGGCGCCCAGAGAGTGCCAGGCCAGCAGCGCGGCGAAGCCGGTAACGGCAAGCAGAATGGGGGCAGAACGCTTGAGCCAGCGCCGGTCAAGATCTTGGATAAAGTACCATTCGAGGAGCACGGTCATCACCGGCAGGGTGGCGGCGATTTCCTTGCAGCCCAGAGCCAGCAATCCGGCAAGGCCGGCGGCAGCGTGCCACGGCCACTGCCTGTGTCCTGGCGTGGCGAGGCGTCCCCGGACATAGAGCCAGAGGGCGAGCACGTAAAACATGGCGGCCATGCCGGTCATGCGCTGCACAGTGTAAGTCACTGCCTGGCTATGAACCGGATTGACAAACCACAGCAGGGCCGCCGCCAGGGCGAGTTTGGCCGGGTGCGGGTAGCGGTTCTGCAGGGCCGGGGTTTGCAGTGTTGCCTGAAAGAGGAGGAAGAGAAAAAAACCGGTGAGAATATGGCAGGTTATGTTGAAAATATGGTAGCCGGCCAGGTTGTACTGATGCCAGTAATAGTTCAGGGCAAAGCTTAAATTGGCCACGGGCCGGTTGGGCTGCACCTTGTTGAACGCGGCATCGAGGAGTGCTTGTGGGGTGGGGCTGGTGACCCGTAGTGGCAGGTTTTCAACGATATTGCGGGTGTCGTCGAAATAAAACGGCACGTCAAGGGTGTTGGCGTAAAGCAGCCATCCCAAGCCGGAAAAGATGGCGACAACCAGCCAGTAATGCCGTTTCGTTATTGATTCCATAGCGATTTTGCGTCCCGGCTGCTTCGGGGAATAGTGGCGTCGACTCCATCGGCACTGGAACATCTGCGTTGCCTTATGGTACCCAAAGAACTGCTAAAGACAAGTGTTGCTTTCAGGTCGGCGGGCGTCTTCGCCAAAGGAGGCGCCCGTCGGGGTGGTTTTTCATTGATGAAGCAATTTACGATTGCGTTAAAGTTGAGTATCGTGACGGCAAATATTCTGTACGCTCTTTGGCGCCACCGGCGTCAAGCTCTCTTTTCCTTTGACGGAGTGGTGCTCGGCCATGGTAAAGTTGCAACGCAAAGTAATTCTTACCGGTTACCGTGCCTGCGGCAAGAGCGTGGTGGGGCGGCTGCTCGCCCATCGGCTGGGCGTCGATTTTCTGGACATGGATAAGGAGATCGAGGCTCGGGCGGGTGCGACCATCAGTGAAATGGTTGCCGCCCACGGCTGGCCCTATTTCCGGCAACGGGAGCAGGCGCTGTTGGGTGAGCTGGAGGCCCGCGACCGGCTGGTGATCGCCACCGGGGGGGGGGCCATCATGCATCAGGCGGAGTGGCGCCGGCTCATGGCCACCGGCCTGGTGGTCTGGCTCACCGCCGACATCGCCACCATCTGTGCGCGGCTTGCCGCCGACAGCGCCAGCCCGGGCCAGCGGCCGGCGCTCACCGGCGACTCGGTCATCGGCGAGATCGAGTCGGTGCTTGCCCAGCGCACCCCCCTCTACCAACAGGGATCTCATCTGCGTGTGGACACGGCTGGCCGGACGCCGGAGAAAATCGTCGCCGACATCGTCGCGGCGCTGGCGGAAACGAAGGACTGATTTTGAAAATGCAGGGAACTCTCCAGTTTGGGACGAAAAGCTTTTGAATCGCCCCAGGCATTTATAATCTCTCCAGCAGCGGTGTGGCTGGAGACACTCAAATATAGATAAGGGAAGAACATGGCAGGCAATACCTTTGGTTCGGTGTTCCGGGTGACCACCTGGGGCGAATCGCACGGCACGGCGGTGGGCGCCACCATCGACGGTTGTCCCCCGGGGCTTGAGTTGACCCCGGAGATGATCCAGGTGGAGATGGACCGGCGGCGTCCCGGCGGCGGCGGCGCCGCGAGCCCCCGCAAGGAGCCCGATCAGGCGGAAATTCTGTCCGGTGTCTACGAGGGCAGAACCACCGGCACCCCCATTTCCCTGGTCATCTACAATAAAGACGCGCACAGCAAGTCGTACGATCACCTCAAAGAGATCTTCCGGCCCGGGCATGGCGACATCACCTATCTGAAAAAATACGGCCTCCGCGACCATCGCGGCGGCGGCAGGGCCTCGGCCCGGGAGACCGCCGCCCGGGTGGCGGCCGGCGCAGTGGCCAAGGTGTTGCTCGCCCAGGCCGGCATCACCGTGACGGCCTATACCGTGGCCCTGGGCGGCGTCAGGGCTCAGCCCCAGGACATGGCCACCGCCTTGATGGCGATCAGCGAAAACCGGTTTTACTGCCCCGATCCCGAGGCTGCCGAGCGCATGGAAGCGCGGGTGGCCGAGGTCAAGGCCCAGGGCGATACCTTGGGCGGCATCGTCGAGATCGTCGCCACCGGCTGTCCGGTGGGGCTGGGGGAGCCGGTCTTCGACAAGCTTGACGGCGCCCTGGCCGGGGCCCTGATGTCCATCGGGGCGGTCAAGGGGGTCGAGATCGGCGCCGGCTTCGAGGCCGCCGAGCTCACCGGCTCTCAGAATAACGATCCCCTCACCCCCATGGGCTTCGCCGGCAATCGGGCCGGCGGTATCCTTGCCGGGGTGTCGAGCGGCGCGCCCATCGTCGCCCGGGTGGCGGTGAAGCCCATTCCCTCCATCGCCAAGGAACAGCATACCGTGAATCTCGCCAACGAACCGGTGTCCATCAAGATTGGCGGCCGGCATGACATCTCGGCCATCCCGCGCATCGTGCCGGTTTGCGAGGCCATGGTGCGTCTCACCCTGGCCGATTTTCTGCTCCGCCAGCGGGCCATCCGCTGCCAGGATCGGGAGTGGTGAGCAGGAAAAGCGAGACGGCGACACAGTTATCAGGAGATATGGTTATGGCGGCAGGTGGCGGCACGGCGGCGATCAAATCGGTCTGGATGGTGACTCGCGAGTACGAAGGGCTGGCGGGTGCCGGCGGCGTCAAGGATGTGTCGCGGCAGCTGGCCGCGGCGCTGGCCCGCGCCGGGCGGGCGGTCACCGTGATCATGCCGCTTTACGGCTTTATGGATCCCGAGCAGCTTGGCTTCAAACGGTTGGGCGGCCTGAGCCTGCAGGTCGACATGGCCTATGTGGGAGTGGAGCGGCGGGAAGCGGTTTTTTTCTGGGAGCGGCGGCTTGAAAAAGTGCGCATCGTGCTGGTGGATGCCGAGCGATTCCGTGAAAAACTTGGGGTTTACACCTATACCGCGGCCGAAGAGGCGGTCGATCCCCTCCATGTCCGCGGCTCGGGCCATTACGATTACTTCGCCATGAATGTCCTGCTCCAGAAGGCGACCCTCGACCTGATCCTGGCAACCGGCCAGCATCCCGACATTATCCACTGCCACGACGGTCATACCGCCCTCATTCCGGCCTTGATCCGTGAGCGGGAGGGGTACCGGGCTTATTTTCGCGCCACCGGTCTGGTGGTCACCATCCATAACGCCGGGCGCGGCTACCACCAGGAGGTGGGCGATCTGCCATTTGCCGCCGCAGTCACCGGCCTGCCGACCCGGGTGATTGCCGCCAACCTCCTTGAGGGCGGCTTCGATCCGTTCCTGGCCGCGTCAACCTACGCGGTGATGAACACGGTGAGTGAAAACTACGCCCGGGAGCTGCGGGAGACCGATGATGACGAGCTTACAGGTTGGCTGGGCCACGAGCTGGGCAAGCGTGGGGTGATCCTCCAGGGGGTGACCAATGGCATCGATCCGGCCACCTTTGATACCCGCAAGCCCAAGCCGCTGGGGCTTGCCGCCGCCTACGATCCGGCCACGGGCGACCTGGCCGGCAAGCGTCAATGCCGCCGCGACCTCTTGAGGGCGTTGGCCGGTGGTTCGGTCCCGGGGGTGACCCAGAGCGGCACCCTGGCAGAGCGGCCCGAGTTGCCGCTTTTCACCTTGGTTGGTCGGCTTACCGCCCAGAAGGGGGTGGACAAGCTCCTCGACGCTTTGGAGCATCTCCTGCCCCTTGATCCTGATTTTCAGGTGCTGATCCTCGGCAGCGGCGATAAGGAAATCGAGGCGGGGCTGGTTCGGTTGGCCGGACACAAGCGCAATCGCGGCCGGGTCTGCGTGCTGCGCGGCTATGCCCAGGAGTTGGCGAGCCGGATCTATGCCGCTGGCGATTTTTTCGTTATTCCATCCCGTTACGAGCCCTGCGGGCTGACGGATTTTATCGCCCAGCTCTTCGGGTCCCTGCCTGTTGTCCACCATGTGGGCGGCCTGGTCAAGGTGCGGGACGGCGTCACCGGTTTTGCCTATGCCGACCACACCTCCGCCGCCCTGATGGCCACCATGCAGCGGGCGCTGCGGATCTTCCGCCAGGAGCCGGTCAAAATCACGGCCATGCAGCGGGCCGCCGTTGAGGAGATCAACGGCCATTATACCTGGGACGCGGTGGTGCACCGTTACCTCGAACTCTATGGCGAGGCCCAGGGCATGACGGTATGAGAAAGGCCGTCGGACTCCCACGAACAGTCTACAGCCGCAACAACCTCAAACAAGGAAGTAGCAATGCAGCCTGCCGCCAACCGATGGGTGGCCAGCCGTCGGCATCTTTTTGTCAGAAATCTGCTTAAGGAATTTTTCGAAACGTTTGACACCTTTGTCCGGATATACGAGCATTATATAAGCTGTGACGAGGCCTCTTTCGAGGAAATCGACCGGCTGGTGGGTACCGAAAGCCGGAAAGGGTTGTTGTGGCAGTTGAAGGACAGCTGCCATCGGCTTTGGCGCGACGCCGACCCGAAGGAGGATCTCCACGGCCGGTTACTCGACTGGGCTCTCGGATCGCTCTTTCACGAGGCGATGAAGCTCAAGGAAAACGCCTATATGTACCAGCATTACCGTCCCCTGGCCGAGGAGCTGCAGGTGGACCAGCCGGCCGGCAGTATTCGCTTCTGCGGGGTCGAGGGGCAGCGTTTCATTGAGCGTACCAGTCGGGAAATCCGGCGGCAGATGGAAAACATCGCCTCGTTGTTCAACCGCGGCAGCTTCCTGTTGCGGTTGATGCTGGTGGATCAGGCAGGAAATCCGCTGCTGGTCCGTTTTCTCCTCGAAGAAGAGGCGCGACTGGGCGTGTTGTGGGGTGAGAGCCTTGACGCGCTGTTTGCCGAAATGTATCCCCTGATGCCTGAAACCGGTTACTGCGTGGCGGCGGCCAGTTATCTGAACGATCAGTGGTACGAACAGGCCAGCCAAGCCTATCAGCGGGCCCTGGCGGTGAACGATCACTGCGAGGAGGCGCACCGTCAGCTCTTTCAGTTGCGGTCGGTTCTAAGGACAGTTGCGGCCGGTTGACGGAAGAGCGGCGCCGCGCAACGCGGGTTGCCCAGAGGACAAATGGGCTGGCGGCCAAGCCCTCGTTTTCGATCGAAAAAATTGTAATCGACCCGGCTTGGGACGGAAAATTTTCATGTCGTCCCGGCACTATAACTGTCCAGCCATGCTGCTGGCCAGTTTCAAAAAATTCGGTTTGTTCTTGACGAAGACAAGCTCTTAAGGAGGCATTTCATGTCTGTAACAGTCGGTATCAACGGTTTTGGACGGATCGGTAGAAACATTCTGCGCGCCCTGGACAAGGATCCGGTCTTCAAGGATATCGAGGTCAAAGCGATTAACGACCTCACCGATAACAAGACCCTGGCCCATCTCCTCAAATACGATTCGGTCATGGGGGTCTATGACCGCGAGGTGACCGCCGATGACAAGGGCATCGTCATCGACGGCCGTCACGTTGCCGTTTTCAACCACCGCAATCCGGCCGACATTCCCTGGGGCGACATGGGGGTGGACTATGTTATCGAGGCCACTGGCCACTTCACCGACGGCGAGAAGGCGAGCGCTCACCTGGACGCCGGCGCCAGGAAGGTGGTGATCTCTGCCCCTGCCAAGGGCAATGTCAAAACCATCGTCATGGGGGTCAACGAGCACGAGTACGATCCCATGGAGCATCATGTCGTCTCGAACGCCTCCTGCACCACCAATTGCCTGGCGCCGGTGGCCAAGGTAATTCTCGATCGTTTCGGTATCAAGCGTGGCCTGATGACCACTGTCCACGCGTACACCAACGACCAGTCCCTTCTCGATTTTCCCCACAGCGATCTGCGCCGGGCCCGGGCCGCTGCCGTCTCCATGATTCCCACCAAGACCGGTGCTGCCGCCGCCGTCTCTCTGGTCCTTCCTGATTTGAAGGGCAAGTTCGACGGCATGGCTATCCGGGTGCCCACTCCCAACGTGTCGGTGGTGGACGCGGTAATCGAGGTGGAGCAGGAGGTGACGGTTCCCGAGGTGAACCAGGCGCTCAAGGAGGCGGCCAATCGCTATCTCGGCTACACCGAGGAGCCGCTGGTTTCCATCGACTACCAGGGCAATCCCCACTCCTCGGTGGTGGACGCCCTCTCCACCAAGGTGCTGGCCGGGACCATGGTGAAGGTGCTGAGCTGGTACGACAACGAGTGGGGGTACTCCAACCGGGTGCTCGATCTGATCCTGCTCATGGAGGCGAACAAGCCGCTGTAAGCGGCAAAGAGAGGTTCCGGGTTCTCCCGGTTCAAAGGTTCAGGGCTGGCAGAAAAGTGCGAGTTGTTGATCCTCTGACCTCTAAACCGGAAACCGTTGAACCTTCTACGGCGGATGGGGCCTTGGGCGCCATCCGCCGCTTTATCTTCCTTTTCCCCCGCTTCCCTTTGCCGACAAACGAAAGCGCGTTCAGGCCGACCATGACCGACAAGACCACCTTTGTTATCGAATCCGATGCCCTTAAGGCCAACCTGCGGGAAACGGCGGTCACCGAGGTGACCATCGACCCCGCTTTCATGCTCCTCTCTGACGTTGTCAGGGATTATAAGGGGATCCTTAATAATCTTGAGGAGTTGCTCTACGAAATCAGCCATCCCTTTCACAATTGGAACCTGATTTTGCCCAAGCTCCGTGCCTTTGTGCTCAAGAATGGCGGTCATTTCCGGCGGCATGCCAAGGGGCCCCAGGCCGTGCCCCTCTTTGCCTCCATTTTTTTTGCTGCCATCGCTGAATCACGCAAAAACGAGGCATTGCTTGGCCAGGCCATCGAGGGACTGCTTGCCTATATCGATAATTTGGTCGGTAGCCTGGACCCGGCCACCCTGAACGATTATGAACCGGCCCTGGCCACTTGCGGGGCGCGTCTGAGCGAACTCGACGACCAGACCCTGCTCCACGTGGTGCAGGGTCATCATCCGATGAAAAAAATCGCCATCCGGCTCCACGATTTGGCCAAGCGCCAGAAGCCGGAAGAGGGGGAGTATGACCTGCGGCCCTTGGGGCGCCTGCTCAAGCGGATTTTTGCCCTTAACTATCGCTACTGGCTGGGCGAGGAGGATCCGCTGCCCTGGCTCACCGAGCAATGCGCCGACATGTGCGAAGGCTGGGAAGCGGGCAAGCTCTTCGGCGCCATTTCCCATGAGCGGCTTCGCGAGTATCTGGCGGCGCTTGAGGCAATCGATATCGAGGCCCGGCCCGAGGACGTGGCGAGGATCCTCGAACTTCCCTCCCACATGGATATCGTCCGGCTCTACAAGGAGATTCCGGCCCGGCTGGTGGAGGTGAAGCCCGTTGCCCCCGAACCGACCGGTGACGACCGTTTCGCCGAGAACCGTAAGCTCCTTTTCCTCTTTCGGATCATGGATACCGCCGGCCTTGCCCTGATCCACGAGGAATCCCTGCGTGAGATCAACCGCAGCCTGGTCCACCTCATCCGCCAGCAGACCTTCGAGGAGATCGAGAGTTTTCTTCTCACTACCCTGCAGCTTTTGAAGGAAAACGTCAAAAAATACCCCCACACCTCGCTGCAGTGCATCCAGGTGCTGGGTTCCGAGGTCTTTGACCGCGGGAACAGCCGGTTGGTGGAAACTTTTCTCTGGGAGACAGTGCGTTTCGGCTTCCAGTACGCCAACGTCGCCGGCGTCGACGAGGACTGGCAGCCCCTTGCCAACCCGGCGCATCTGGCCAATATCCGGGTGTGGCTGAACCTGATCATGCAGGAGCCCAAGTGGTGTTCCACCCTTTTTTCGGCCCTGATCATCAACCTCAAGCTCTCCGGCACCTGTATCAAGGATACCGACCTTTTTCAGCGTGATATCACCAGGTTGCTGAACCATCCCATCGAGCCGGTATATAATTTGGTCAAGCAGTTCGCCAAGCTGCTGCCGGTCTTTTTTAACGAGATCGGTGCCGAGGGGGTGCTGCGCGACGTTTCCACGGAACTTGACGAGATCCACCGGCGCAAGGATCGGCTCATCCACTTTCTGCGCAAGCAGAGCCATGTGGAGAGCAGCAACCTCATCGTTGATTTCATCCAGGCGATCTTCGAGTTTTGGGGCAGCCTTGACAAGGAGGTGCTTTCCGCCTATCTGCCGCCCGAGGTGCTCCAGCAGGTGCAAACGCAAGGCCCCTTTGTCGACGATCTCCACCGGCTGATGACGCGGCTGCTGGCTGAAAAGGACATTGAGCGGGTGGAGGATCTCCTCGACTGGGAGGACCAGCGCCTTGGTCTGTGGCTCGACGGGCAGAAGGATCTCGCCGAGAGCGAAACCCGGCGTTTCCGCCTCCTGGTCAGCATGTACCGGCTCCTCTACCAGAAGTACAATCTGGGTTTCCAGGAGATTCGCCGCCAGCTCGAACAGGCGGTGAACAGCGGATTCCCGGAGATGGAGCAGCTACTCGCCGACCTCGAAATCTGCGACACCTTCCAGTGCCTCAGTGCGCTCCTCGACCAGCTGGAGTCACTCAAAAAAATTATCCTGAGCCCCGAACAGTTCGAGGCCAAGGAGGATATCTACTACAAGCGCCACATCGCCGTGGATATCCCCTCGGTGTACGGCCGCTATCGGGAGCGGAAGTTCGATGCCCTGGGCCTCACCTTCCGGCTCGAAAACTTGGCCAACATCTATCTTGAAAAGCTGCCCAAGAAGGTGAACCTCTCCTTCATCACCCGGGCCACCTTCATTCGGATCATCAAGTGTCTGCGCTTCTATCTGCGGGCGCTCAAAATCGACGGGATCACCAGCCGGCAGCTTGAAACCTACATGTCGCTGCTTTCGGGGTCGCTGGGCATCAAGCGTTTTTCCTACACCCAGTACCTTGATATCTTCCGGGGGCTCTCCGAGGGGGTGAAGACGGTGATCTACGCCTACTACACCAATATCCACGAGAACAATCTGTCGATCATCATCCCCCAGGTCGGCGCCGGCACCCTGCTCACCAAGTACCGGGGGCTCTGGGACGACGCCGATATCGACAGCTCGGTGCACAGGCTGTCGGAATCCTTTCTGCGCGACCTTATCGCCACCACCTTCGGCCTCCAGCATCTCGACAACTTCATCTCGCGCATCTATCAGACCCTGGAGAACCAGAAAGAGTTGCTCGGCGAGGAGAGCATCGATCTCCTGATGACCTACAACCCGGAGCGGGCGATCAGCTTCCTCCACCAGCGCAACCCACGGGCCAACAACCTGATCCTGCTCGGCAACAAGGGCTACAACCTCACCCTGCTGGCCGGTGACGACAAGCCGGTGCCGCCGGGATTCATCGTCACCACCGAGATCTTTCGCTGCTGGCCGGTGGTGAAGGGGTTTGCCAAGGCGCGGGAGGA
>Ga0224496_10002569_pt1 | contig 10759 bp, 11 predicted proteins | sample SF_Jul11_sed_USG_2_FD_168127 | JGI IMG/M metagenome (GOLD analysis project Ga0224496, IMG submission 168127) | Sediment microbial communities from San Francisco Bay, California, United States - SF_Jul11_sed_USGS_8_1 | ecosystem: Environmental > Aquatic > Marine > Sediment | place: USA... | reverse complement strand
CGCCGCCCTGATCGAGGCCGGGGCGATCCGCTTCCAGCCGATCTTCCTGACCGCGGTGGCGGCGATGATCGGCGCGGCCTTTATCCTGGCCGATCCGATCTTTCAGGGCCTGGCGATTTCGCTGGTGTTCGGGCTGGCCTCGTCGACGGCGCTGACCCTGCTGGTGATCCCCGCGATCTATATCGTCTTCCGCGACGACGGCTCCAAACTGCCGGGAGAATAATGGAACGGCTTAATTACTCGGCCTTTACGATGGACGTGTCCCAGCCTTCGAACTTGGCGTCGCAGGCTTCCGCCAGGTCCATCAGGTCGAGGCAGGTTTCGTCGATGGTTTCCTTATCCACCGGCATGTCGAGCCAGATTTGCAGCTTGTAAGGCATTTCCCCCCCTTCGGGGGAATGCGATTCCTCGCGGATTTCATAACCGGCGGCCTCAACGGCCTTCCGAAAACGTTCCCTGGAGTTTTCGTCGGCGAAATTAATCCGGAAGTCGACCTCTCGCGAGATGGAATGCTGGTCGCCATGCTCTTCCAGGTTCCGCAGAACCCCGTCATTCATCAGCCCCTGCATCTCTTCGGCGTTGGGATAAAGAATCTTGAAATAGTCTTTCCATTCCGGGTCCGCCTTGGCATTGAACTGGAAGCGATAGTCGCTGAACGCCGGCAGTGCCGCGCTGACTCTCTCCTTGGCAATGGTCGCGTTGGGAACGTATGAAAAGAATACCACCATGCCGCCGCTGGTGATTCGGCCCACATAACGGCCGCCAAGTTCCTTGCCCACGATTCGCGCCACCGCGTCTTCTACCCCGGCGACGGGGCCGTCCAGTTCCTTGCGGCTGGGGAATCCGTCGGCATCGGCCTGACGAAGCTTCATCGCCAGCAGGCACAGATATTTGTCATTTCCCTTGCCCGACGGACGCGCATCCACGTCGAGTGAAATGAGAGCAGGCTTCCCGTGCTCCAGCCGAATAAACAGATTCCAACCCATCGCCATATCAAATCTCCACTTTCATGCCCGTTTCATATAGGGGCGAACGCCGGCGGGAAAGGGCCAGAGACAGAAATATCTGTGAAAATATGACCAAAAATAGCCCCTCGGCGGCGTATCGGCGCCTCATTCCGGCTGATTTCTGGCCGTCCGGCAAAAAATCGGCTACCCTGTCTGTCTGAAGGAGATAAAGATGCAAATCGTTATCGAACAAAAGGATTTCAGAAAACTCACACCTGAAACCCAGCGCGAACTAATCACAAAATTCGCGGACCCCAAACTGCTTCAGCCGAAGCGGGCCATGCGCCCGGCCGAAACGAACTGGAAAATACCGGTAGATCTAAACAGGGACCTCGCGCAGCGACTGGTCCATGGTCTGTCGGAAAATCACTGCAAACGGCTGGAAATTTTCGCCAAAAACAATGGTCGCGCCCGAATGTCGGAGTTGCTGGCCGTGACCGGCGACAGCCACTGGCGGGCGCTGTCGCTGTTCGAAGGGGCGATGACCCGCCGCCTGCGCCGCCTGATCGGCGATACGGAAAAGAAGGCGCACCTGATCGGTTGGGATTACGATTCCACCGTCTGGGACAAGGATCACAAGGAAATCCAGGACGGCGTCTATTACGTAACGCCAAAAACAGCGGAAGCGCTGAAGTCGATCTTTCCGGACTAACCCGACTTCAGTTATTCAGCGCAACGGCGCCCGGGCGGGCATGAAAATACCCGTTGGACGGCGGTGCGAAGGCGGCCACGGTCTGGATTATGCGCCGCGCCCGCGGCAGGTCGCGCTTGCCCTCCAGCAGATCGCGCCAGACGTGAGCGATCGCCACCATATCAACATGGTGAGGTGACAGGCGGAATCGAGTGACCCCGATCCCGATCAGGTCATCGATCTCGGCGCTTAATTCCACGATGGAATGCGAAAGGGTCTGAATGCCGTTCACGGCCAGGAAATGTTCGTTGTCCAGCGTGTCCACCGCCATGCCGTCGGGATCCCTGTCGCAGACATACTGACAGCCATCCTTGTGCAGCCCGTGCGCCCGCGCGTGATAGCAGCGCGCCGACAGCGCCAGCGGCAACCGACCGAACACCTGAACTTCCAGTTCCGCTTCACCGGCCGCTTCCGTCAGTCGGGCGATGGCATCGCGCGACAGTTCCGGGGCCAGGCAAATTCTTGTGGCGCCCCGCGCCACCAGCCATCTCAGGGTATCCTCGTTATAGACATTGACCAGCGGCCCAATGGCATGCGGCCGGCCCTGTAAAAACGGCAAAGCCGTGATGTCGTTGGCTTCGACCAGGCCCTCGCTGGATTCCGCGAGCCCCTTGGTCGCCGCCATATCCTTCTCGTCGGCGATCAATCCGTAACCGGACCAGACGACCTCCTTGCCGGCGTCCGCCAGCTGCCCGGCCGCTTCAGCCAGAGTTCCACCCAGTAGCGGCTCACGCTTCTGGCATACGACTTCTCCCAGGCAAACCGTGTCGACCGGGGCCAGTTCGGCAATTCGCCCATAGAATTCGGCGACCTGATCGGCCGGCCAGTTGAACAGCAAGGGACCGAGAGTCAGCTTGAGAGAATCGCTCATCGCCAACCTTTCTCATAAGCGCCGGTTGATTGCTGCCCACCTTCGGTGATCGACGCCAGATCGGCGGTGTCGGGCTGTTCGCCGCGCGCCGCCGCATCGACGGCGCGGCGAAAGGCGGAAACGACCTGTGCGACATAGGCCTTGCCGCGCTGGCGGCCTTCGATCTTCAGGGCGGTAACGCCCGCCTTCATCAAATCCGGCAAGATGTTCGACACATCCAGCGAGACCGGCTCCTCGAACAGATAGGAATCGCGACTGCAGGCGCGGAACCGCCCCTTGCACAGGGTGGGATAGCCCGCGGGCTCACCCTCGCGAAACTTGTTGATGGTAAAGTCGCCAAGCCGCGAGACCAGCTGCCCATCACGCTCTTCATAATGGATGTGCTCGGCCGGCGAACAGACACCGTTCATATTGGGCGACTCGCCGGTCGCGTATGAGGACAGCAGGCAACGCCCCTCGGCCATCACGCACATGCCGCCAAAGGCGAACACTTCCGTTTCCACCTCGACCGCATCGTTGATCCGGGCGATCTCGTCGACCGTCAGCACGCGAGGCAACACCACGCGTTTAACCCCGAATTCATCGCAATAGAATTTGATGGCCTGCGCATTTGCCGCCGAGGCCTGAACCGAAAGATGCCGCCTGAGGTCCGGATGGTTTTGCCGGGCATAATCCAGCAGCCCGATATCGGCCAGAATTACCGCCCATGCGCCAAGCCGCGCCGCATCATCCACCGCCGCGCGCCAAGGGCCGGGATTGCCGGCTCGCGGATAGGTGTTGATGGCGACCAGCACCTTCACGCCCTTTGACCCGGCATATTTTATGCCGTCGGCCAGCTCGTCGCGGCTGAAGTTCAAGCCGGGGAAATTACGGGCATTGGTCTCGTCGCGAAATCCCAGATAGATCGCATCGGCACCGGCATCCACCGCCGCGCGCAGCGAAGCGGGCGTGCCGGCCGGGCAGACCAGTTCCAGAGCACCGCCGGTCAAGACTGACGCTCCCGCCGCCGGGTGGGCATGTTGGCGACGGTTTCATCGAGGTCACGCAATTTCGCCTCCTGGGAATCGCAGCGCCGCTGCACGGGGGCGACCAGTGCCGCCCGCAATGTTTCAAGGTCGCGCTCGGCACGCCGGTAGAGCATGCCGCCGGCCCGCAACAGGCCGCGCGCGGGCCCGCCAAACGGGCCCAGCGGCCGCAACAGATCCTCGGTCAGCGCGATATCGGCGCCGTCCACCGCGTTCCGCAAGGCAACCACCGCGCCCATGTCGCCCTCGACGGCCAGCGCCCGGGAAAAGAACAACGCATCGCCATCGACGCGGCCTTCCAGCAGATCGATCAGGGCCGGCAACGAGCCCTTGATGGTGGCCGCGACCGGCGCGGCCGGCTCCTCGTCCTCGCCAAGTATTCGAAGGCGCGGTGAAGGCAGGGCCGCACTAAGATGGAAACGGAATGGCAGGTCCACCGGATCGATCAGAAAATCGCGATTGGCCAGCCCCTCCAGCCGCTCGAATACGCTCCGGTGGCCACGCAAAAGGGCCGCCATGGCCAGCGAGGCCGCGGCCTGCAAGGCCGGCTTCGGCGCCGGGCGCAAGGCGAAGCCAAGCAACAGAACAGGGGAAAGGGCCGGCGCCCTTTGGCCGGGCTGGGACATGGACAACCGCCTCCACAACAACAAAGGATGCACGGAATGCGCAACGGGGCGAGCATAGGACGCCTCACCCCGCACGGCTTTGACTCAAGTCAAACGCTCAGCTCTAGCGGAATTGCGTAACCATCTGGACAGCAGGCCGTGCGTGGGCGAAAAATATACTCCGCAGCGCAACCATGGAGTTGAAGCGACCCATGCCGACCCAGAATCCGGAACAGGAAATGTCGAGTGAGGAACGGGAATATCCGCGGGGCATGACCGAGGACGGGCCGAGACGGCTCGGACCGTTCAGGTTAGCCATCAACGTGGGAGCTGCGAGCTTGTTCATCTCAATGATGTCGATTCATTTATGCTCGCTCCTGGTCATCTGGCTGGTGCGGACCTTGACGGACGTGGAAATCGATCAGCATAGCGTTTCCGCCAACTGGGTACTTCCGTGGGGTGGGTTGGCGTCAGTCGTTATTGCCGTTCTGACCGCTGTTCTCTGGGTCATGGGCCGGAAAAACAACGATCTCGAACTGCTGGCAAACAACGACCCCGAACCGCTGGTGGACCTGGAGGCTGGCCGGGTCGTTGAGGAAGTTTACGAATTTACAGAAGCCCTGCGGATGCAGGAACAGGAGCATGGCGGTCTGATATATTTTTTGCGCACCAACGACGGCAAGGTGCTCGTGCTTTTCGACCATGAAAGCCAGGATATCGGCGTTCAGGGAGAAGACCCGTTGACCAGCAGCTTCAAGCCACGCGCCCGGCTTACGATTGTCCGGGCGCCGGAAACACGGTTGGTGATCGACAGGACCTTCTCCGGCGAACCGCTCGACGCCGGCAAACCACTCGACCTGTTGGCGCCGCCGAGCAAATGGCCCGAAGACGATGAGATTTGCAATATTCCCTGGGACGATCTGGAAGCCGCATTCTGCCGCTGACCGTCACCAGGATTTTCGCAAGCCTCAGCTCCACGGGAACGGGCTGTGCGATACCGGATGCAGCTTGCCTTCGGCGTAGCGGGAGAAGCGGAAGGGTTCCAGCAGCGCGCTTTGCTTGCCGAGCAGTTCCTCGGCCACCAGCTTGCCGACGCCGATCATCTTGTAGCCGTGGTTGGAGTCGGCGATGATATAGGCGTTCTGGCAAAAGCGGTCGAAAACGGGGAAGGAATCCGGCGTGAAACAGCCGATTCCGCCCGAGGCTTCCTTTTTCCACTTGCCGACCTGGCCCGAGAACCGCTCCTGGCAGAAGGCCAGCGCCGAACACCACATATGGGCGAAGTTGTCGTCGACGATGAATTCCGGCGATTCCGCGCCGTAGGGGTCAACCTGGACCTCTTTGGCCGGCCGTTCCACCTTGTAAGGCGCGGCGCCACCCTGGATCCCGCCGAAATTGAAGTCCGGCTTATAATAGATGCCCCACAACTCGTCGGTGATCAGCGATCCGTCGACGTCGGAAAATAGCGGCGCGTCGGTGTCCACATGGATCACCGGCGGCATCTTTCCGTCGTTGGTCTTCTGCATGTTCGGGTCGACCGCCAGCGTGCCTTCCTCCAGGCACCAGTAGAGCCACATCGGGATATTGTCATGCATCGCCCCGTCCGCGCCCTTGATCGAAACGGTATCGGGCAGGTCAAGCATTTCCCAGAAACTCCGCACCCAGGGGCCGGCGCCGATCACCACCTCGTCACATTCGATCGCGCCGCGGTCGGTCTCCACCGCCTCGACAGCGCCAGAGCCGCTGGCCCGGCGCAGGCCGGTCACGGTCGCGCCGGTCAGGATGCGCACGCCCTCGGCCTCGGCCTTGGCGGCCAGCCCATACATGGCCTTGGTATTGTTAGCATAGCCGCCCTTCTTTTCATGCAGGACGGATGTGATGCCTCTGGCCCGCCAGTCATGAAACATTTCCTGCATGTATTTCATGCAGTCGGCCTCGCCCTCTATGAAACTGGATTCATAGCCGATCGCCTTTTGCTGATCATAGATCGTGGCAATGTCTTCATGCATCACTTCGGGGCTGATTTGCATATAGCCGACCGGGTGGTAGGCAAAAGCTTCGGGGTCGCTTTCCCAGACCGCCACAGAATGCGCCATCAGTTCGCGCATGGCCGGCTGGAAGTAGTTGTTGCGCACCACGCCGCAGGCGATGCCCGATGCGCCGGCGGCTATGCCTCCCTTGTCGATGACCAGCACGTCGCCGCCATCGCCCTTGCCGGACGCCTTCAGCCCGGCGGCCAGATGCCAGGCGGTGGACAAGCCGTGGATGCCGGCGCCAATGATGACGTATTTCGACTTCGTCGGAAATGCCATGAATTCTCTCCTGCGGCGAACCGAACGCCGATCCATGCGTCGGCGACCGAAACGCTACAACGGAACCCGATGGCGATTTGGTTTTTCCCGACCACCGTTATCGCGCCACCGACCCAAACGCATTGCTAACAATCGGCGCAGCCCCGCAGGTCGTTGTCGTTGGCGTACAGTTGCGACAGCGCGACCGGAAGCTCGATGTCGTTGTCATTGGCCACCGCCAGCCGGCTGATATCGTCAGCTACATCATGCAGAATGCCACGGTACAGGCCGATATCCGACAACGTGCGGTCGTCCATCTCGCGCAGGGTCAGCCAGGTCGAGCGGCGGATGTTCCAGCGCTCGAAGGCCCTGACCAGGCTCTCGAGGATGGGTAGGCGCGGCGGGGAAGGTTCCACGATCCGCAGATTGTCGGGGGTTTCGACACCGGCGGCGCGGGCGATACTGCGTGCAAGAATGTCCAGCATGATTGAGTTCTCCTAATAGATAAATTCAGGTCTTCGGCTTTCGTGCTTGCCAGATAACGCTGATTTATTCCTTTTCACAAACGACGATATTTCATAGGATGAATTAGTTTTTATAATCTACGGGGAAAACCATGTCCCGCCGCATAGCCCCTCTGAACGCCCTGCGCGCCTTTGAAGCGGCTGCCCGTCACCTGAGTTTTACGAAGGCGGCGGAAGAGTTGCATGTGACCCCCGCCGCCATCAGCCACCAGATCAAGGCGCTGGAGGATTATTGCGGCACGCCGCTGTTCCGCCGCCTGACGCGTTCGCTGTTGCTGACCGACCAGGGACAGGCGGCATTACCGGCTCTGCGCGAGGGGTTCGACATGCTGGCGGCGGCCTCGCTACAGCTTGCCCGGCGGCGCGACGACAATATCCTGACGGTCAGCGCAGCGCCCTCTATCGCGGGAAAATGGCTGGTCACGCGGCTGGAAAGATTTCGCGCGCGCCATCCCGACATCGACGTACGGCTGGACGCCACCAACCGGGTGACCGATTTCGAACGCGACGGCGTGGATCTGGTGATCCGCTATGGCGGCGGAAATTATCCCGGCCTGCATGTAGAGCCGCTGCTATCGACATCCGTGTTCCCGGTATGCAGCCCGGACCTGCTGGCAAACGGGCCGCCGCTGAATGTCCCCGAGGATCTGGCCGCCCACACGCTTTTACATGTTGATTGGGCGTCGCAAAACGCCACCTGGCCCAGCTGGCGCATGTGGCTTCTGGCCGCCGGAGTGAAGGGCGTGGATGTGGAGCGGGGCCCACGCTTCAACGACGCCGGCCTGGTCATGCAGACCGCCATCGCCGGCCAGGGCGTGGCGCTGGGCACCGACATACTGGTCGCCGACGATCTGGCCGCCGGGCGGCTGGTGCGGCTGTTCGAAATCTGCGTGCCTGTCGATTTCGGCTATTACATCGTCATTCCGAAGGAAAAAACGGAAATCCCTAAGGTCGCGGCCTTCGCCGGATGGCTGCATGAAGAAGCCACCCTGATGGGCCAGGAACCAATTACCCCATGATCGCGCGGCGCAGCATATTCAGGCCGGCAATGAACAGAACCACCAGAACCGCAATGCGGAAACTATCGGGGTTCAGTTTTTTGCGCAGCTGCTGACCCAGCCACATCCCGAGGAATACGGCCGGTGTCGCCAACAGCGACCAGCCCGTCAATTGCAGCCCCAGCACGCCGAATGCCCACAGGGTAATGATAAGGACAATACCGCCATAGGCGTAGGTAACGCCGATCGCCGCAACGAACTCGTCTTTCTTCAACCCCAGCAGGAACAGGTAGATGGCGATCGGAGTACCGAAGAAACTGGATACCCCGCCGGAAAAGCCTGAACATAATCCCATCAATGGCGCCACCCAGCGTTCTTGGGCGGCCGACATGACAGTATCCGGCTGATAGTGGGCCATGGCCACGAACATGACCGTCAGAACCCCCAGCATGCCGATCACGATCCGCGGTTCCGCCCAGGCGAGCACGGCAACGCCGGCGATCATCCCGATGGGCTGTGCCGCCATCAGCGGCCAGGCCCTCCGCACGACCTGACGCCATAACCCGCCCTGCCAGCCCTGCCATAAATTCGAGGCGATGATCGGAAAGGACATGACCGACACGGCCACCGGCACCGGAACGAACAAAGTCATGATCGGCACCGCGACCAGTGGCAGGCCCATACCGATCACGCCCTTGACCAGGCCGCCGGCCGCCAACCCGCCGGCAATGGCCAGCAACATCATCAGGGTAAGGTCTTCCAAAGCGGTTCCTTCCAGGCGGCACGCCGAATCGCCAGTGTTTGGCAAAAAACGAGATATAATGTATGAAATTTCGTTATGCTGAATCGACCGAGCACCCGGATTGCATAACGCCGCAGTCCGGTTTTGGCAATAATTCCAGTTCATGAGGAGGCCGTTGGTCGTGATCAAGGACGTGCGGGAAGGCGCCGCGCAAGACCGCAAACACAGGCCCGGATCGCCGGAAGACGAGCGCGCCCACGGCTCGGCGCTCTCCAAGAGCATGGCCGTGCTGGACCTGATCACAGCGGAGGGCCGCCCGATCGGCCTTGTCGAGGTCACCGAACGGCTGGGCCTGGCCAAGCCCACCGCCCACCGGATCATGCGCCAGCTGGAAGACGAGGGCCTGCTGCGCCGCGAACCCCTGCGCGAGCGTTACAGTGTCGGCCCGCGCCTCTGCACCCTGTCTATCAACGCGCTTTCCAGTGCGGTTCAAGGCGGAGCAATGCATGCGATCCTGGCGGATCTGGTGGCGAAGATCGGCGAAACCTGCAATATCGGCGTTCTGGACCGCACGGAAGTCGTCTATGTGGACCGCGTCGAATGCAACTGGCCGCTAAGGCTTCAACTGACACCGAACAGCCGCGTCCCCGCCCATTGCACATCCAACGGCAAGCTGTTGCTGGCTTTCCTCGAGGCCGGCGCCCGCGCCCGGCTGATCGCCAACATGGCGCTGGCGCGCTATACCGAATTCACCATCACCGATCCGCAACGGCTGGAACGGGAATGCGAGATGATCCGTCGCGACGGATATGCCGTGAACAATCAGGAGTTCAATCTCGGCCTGATCGGCCTGGCGGCGCCGATCCGCGATAAAACGGGCCGGGTGGTCGCCGGGTTGGCCACGCACAGCCCGCTGCCGCGGCTGGACCCTGACGCCATGCGGGCGCATCTGCCGGCGCTGCAAGATGCCGCGGCGCGCATGGAGTCGGCGTTGTGGGAAAACCCCGGGGAAGGATGACAGGCATGGCCGGCGGCATATTGAAGGAACCCGCCGCGGGCCACCGCGTGAAGCGCATCACCCTGCACCGGCTGCGTGCGCCGTTACGGACTCCCTACAAGCTGTCCTTCGGACCGGTCGAGGCCTTCGACACGATCCTGGTTGAAATCGCCGGCGATGACGGGCGGGCCGGTTTTGGCGAGGCGACCTTCCTGCCCGGCTATTCCGAGGAGACGATGGAAGGCGCCTGGGGCCGCGCCACCGCGCTGGCGGAACAGGCGGCGGGGCGGACGACCGACGAGGTCATGGGGCTGGCCGCCACCCTGCATCGCGAGGGCCCCTTCACCGCCACCGCCTTCACCACTGCCTGCGAGATGCTGTCCGGCCACCCGATGCTGACGCCGCACCAGACCATTGCCGTTCCCCTGCTGGCGATCGTCAACGCCGACGACCCCGCCGGCTACGAGGCTGAAATCGAGAGCCATCTGGCGGCGGGTTACCGCACGCTCAAGGTAAAGGTCGGCTTCGATATGGAACCGGATCTCGCCCGGGTGGAGCGAATCTGTCGATTTGTCGCCGGGCGCGCGGCGATCCGGGTAGACGGCAATCAGGGCTATAACCGCGAAGAGGCCCTGCGCTTCGCCGCCATGCTGGACCCCGGAGGAATCGAACTGCTGGAACAGCCGGCCGACGCGGGCGATTGGGAAACCGCCGCTGACCTGGCCAAGGTCGCCCGGGTTCCCATGATGCTGGACGAGTCGATTTTCAACGTCGCCGACGTCGAACGTGCGGCCGAACTGGGCGCGGCGCGCTACATCAAGTTCAAGCTGATGAAGGCCGGCGGCATCGACCGTCTGGCCGCCGCGCTGAACCGCATCCGCAAACTGGGTATGATCCCGGTGCTGGGTAATGGCGTGGCCGGCGAGGTTGCCTGTTGGATGGAAGGCTGCGTGGCGGCAAGCATGATCGATAATGCCGGCGAAATGAACGGGTTTCTGAAACCCGCCA
>Ga0224496_10002568_pt1 | contig 10761 bp, 9 predicted proteins | sample SF_Jul11_sed_USG_2_FD_168127 | JGI IMG/M metagenome (GOLD analysis project Ga0224496, IMG submission 168127) | Sediment microbial communities from San Francisco Bay, California, United States - SF_Jul11_sed_USGS_8_1 | ecosystem: Environmental > Aquatic > Marine > Sediment | place: USA... | reverse complement strand
CCGGCGGGTGGCGGGGGCTGGATCAGCAGCGAAAGGATTGCGAGACTCGCGATCAGCGCCGTGCTCCACAGACGCTGGTGGCGCGTGGCGGACGCCGGCCCTGGCGCGAGCGGCGCGCCGGGCGCGGCGGGGAGCGGCGCCCCGGATGTCCCGCGCAGCCGTTCCATCGCGAGCACGATGCCGAAGAGCACCACGCATCCCCCGATCAGCGTGGCGATGCCCTGGCCCGTGTGCTCCAGTGCCTCGTCGGGGTTCGGCATCAGCGCAATCACCGCGATGCGCACGCCATTCAGAGCGAATGCGACGAACGGCGCCAGCAGGAACAGCGCGAGGGTCTCGAGCTTGCGCAGCCCGAAGAGCTCTTTCATGAGCAGCGAGAGCAGCATCAAGATCTCGATGCTGCGCATGCCGCTGCAGCCCTCGATCACGTTGAGCAGGTGGCGATCCCGGAAGATCAGGTCGGCGGAGACCGTGGCCTCGATTCCGATCGCTTCGAGCAGCCAGGCGGAGTAGCTGGAGGTCCACAGCTGGAGCTTCCAGATGACCGCGTTGTACAGCGGCGGGGGAAGCGTCAGCACGAACAGCAGCATCAGCAGCGGAAGGGCGAGGACGCGCCGCGCCGCCGCGCCGCCGCGCAGGGTCGCGAGTCCGACGCCCGCCAGCGCGAGGGACGGCGCCAGGAGATCCGAGGCGCGCGCGTAGATCGCCCAAGCGAGCAATGCCGAGGCGGCGCCGAAGCTGAGTGCGATGAGCACGGGAGAGCCCGCTCGAAAGGGCACCGCGCGCAGCTGGGGCCAACGCCGGAACACCACCCAGGCCGCGAGCGCCACCACGACGAGGCCGCTGCCGGCACCGGGCAGAAACATCCAGCGCTCGAACTGCTGGTGCAGATCGCCCCGCGCGCTCTGCGCGGTCAGCAGGCTTCTGTAGGCGAATGCGAGCAGCAGCGCGTTCCCGACCAGGAACGCGCCCTTCGTGAGGCGTGCGCGAGCGACGAGCGTGGAAATTTTCGTGAATCCCCCGGGGATGGCGTCATGCTATGGGGTGCCGATCCGAGCCGGCGATCGAGCGTACCAAGATTGCGTGCGCAGGCACGACACGTCGTGTCTCGCGCGCATGGATTACTCACCTGATTCGCCCGTGTTGGGCATCTGCATCACCTCCCGGACATCCTCTGCGCCGGGGCTCGGTTCTTGCTTGGGAGCCCCGCCGACGCCAAGGACCTTGCCGAAGGGGACAGCCCCGCTAACTTGCGCGCCCGAAGCCTTCAGGAGATTCCCCACATGCGTCCCATACGACTCCCCATCCGGAGATGGTGCGTTCCCGTCGCAGCGGCCCTGCTGCTCGCGAGCGCGACCGCGCCCGCACAGACACTCGCCCAGGCGGTGGACGTGCGGACGAAAGCCAACGCGGAGGGGCTGGAATCGCAGCGCCGCGTCGATTCGTTGAGCGACGAGACGGAGAAGATGCTCACGGACTATCGGATCACGCTCAAGCAGATCGACGCGCTGCGCGTGTACAACCACCAGCTCGAGCTGCTCATCTCCTCCCAGGAGGAGGAGATGGCGTCTCTGCGCCAGCAAATCGACGACGTGGAGATCGTCGGGCGCGGCGTGACGCCGCTCATGCTCAAGATGATCGACGCGGTCGACGCGTTCATCTCGCTCGACGTGCCGTTCCTGAAGGAGGAGCGGAGCGAGCGCGTGGCGAATCTCCGCCACCTGATGGATCGGGCGGACGTATCCAACGCCGAGAAGTACCGCGCCATCGTGGAGGCCTACCAGATCGAGAACGACTACGGTCGGACCATCGAGGCGTATCGGGGCTCGCTCGAGGAAGGCAAGGTGGTGGACTTCCTGCGCGTCGGTCGCATCGCGCTCGTCTACCAGACGCTCGACGCGGATGAAGCCGGAGTCTGGGACCAGGCGTCGCGTCAATGGGTGAAGCTCGATAGCAGCTATCGGTCGTCGATCAAGGAAGGGCTGCGCATTGCGCGAAAGCAGGCGGCGCCCGACCTGATCCGGCTGCCGCTGCCGGCTGCGCAGGCGGGAGGTCAGGGCTGATGCAGTCGAAGATTCGGGGTTTCGTGGCGCTCGGCATCGCGGTCACCGCGCTCGGCTGGAGCGCGCAGGCGCAGCAAGCCGCGACCAAGACGAGCGAGAGCTCGGCCGAGGCGGCGGCGCCGGTCGTGCCGGCACAGCCGCAGGCCACCTCCCTCGACCAGCTGCTCGGGCTGGTGCGCGCCGAGTGGAAGGACGAGAGCAAGGAGAGCAAGGAGCGCGAGGCGCGCTTCCTGCGCGCCAAGGAGGAGCAGGCGAAGCTGCTGGCGGACGCGCGCGCACTGAAGGGCAAGCTCGAGGATCGCAGCGAGCAGCTCGAGGGCGTGTTCGAGGGCAACGAGCGCACGCTGGCCGAGCTCACGAATACGCTGGCCGAGCGCATGGGAACCCTGGGCGAGCTGTTCGGGGTGGTGCGCCAGGTGGCGGGCGATGCGCGCGGCAATCTGGAGAGCTCGCTCGTGAGCGCGCAGCTCGCCGGCGATCGCGTCGAGTTCCTCGAAGGGCTCGGCAAGAGCAAGGCGCTGCCCGCGATCGCCGACCTCGAGCGGCTGTGGTACGAGCTGCAGCGCGAGATGACCGAGCAGGGCAAGGTGGTGCGCTTCCAGGCGTCCGTGCTCAACCTGGATGGCGCAGAGGAAACCCGCGAGGTGGTTCGCGCGGGCCCCTTCACCGCGGTCTCGAACGACCGCTACGTGCTGTGGGAGATCGATGCCGCTGGAGCGGGCAAGCTGCGCGATCTGACCAAGCAGCCGCCCGCGCGCTACGTGAACACGGTCGGGGATTTCGAGCGTGCGAAGAGCGGGATCGTCTCGCTGGCCGTCGATCCCTCGCGCGGCTCCCTGCTCTCGCTGCTGATTCAGACGCCGAACCGCTGGGAGCGAATCCAGCAGGGCAAGTCCGTGGGCTACGTGACCATCGTGCTCGGCATCATCGCGCTGATCATCGGCGTGGTGCGCTGGTTCGTGGTGACGATCACGGGGCGCAAGGTGGCCGCGCAGCGCAAGGCGAGCACGCCGGATAGGGGCAATCCCCTCGGCCGCGTGCTCAGCGTGTACGCGGAGAATCGCAACGCGGACGCTGAGACCCTCGAGCTCAAGCTCGACGAGGCGGTGATGCGTGAGACGGTCCGCATCGAGCGCTTCCTCTGGCTGGTGAAGGTGGTGTCAGTGGTGGCGCCGCTGCTCGGTCTGCTCGGCACCGTCACCGGCATGATCCAGACCTTCCAGGCGATCACGCTGTTCGGCGCGGGCGACCCCAAGATGATGGCCAGCGGTATCGCGGAGGCGCTCGTGACGACGATGATCGGGCTCATGGTGGCGATTCCGCTGGTGCTGCTCCACGCGCTGGTGTCGAACGGCACGAAGGGGATCGTCGACATCCTCGACGAGCAGAGTGCGGGCCTGATCGCCACGCAGGCGGAGAATGCCGGTGCCGGAGCTTGAGGCCGTAGGAGCGGTTCGCGACTTCCTCGAAACCGGGGGAGACGTGCTGCTGTACATCGGAGTCACCACGCTCGCGATGTGGACGCTGATCCTCGAGCGGTTCTGGTACTTCCGCAGGATTCATCCGGGCGAGGCGAGTCGGGCGCTGAAGACGTGGAACGGCCGCCGGGACCGCAGCTCGTGGAACGCCCATCAGATTCGACGGCTGCTGGTCTCCGACGTGCAGACGAAGCTCGACAAGGGCCTGATCATGATCAAGACCCTGGTGGCGCTGTGCCCCCTGCTCGGCCTGCTCGGCACGGTCACGGGCATGATCGAGGTGTTCGACGTGATGGCCATCGCGGGCAGTGGCAACGCCCGCGCGATGGCCTCGGGCGTGCAGAAGGCCACGATTCCCACGATGGCGGGCATGGTCGCGGCGCTCTCCGGCCTGATGCTGAGCATCCAGATCGAACGCTTCGCACGCGCCGAGGGAGAGCGGGTCGCGGACCAGTTGACCATCCATCACGAGTGAGGGCGCCATGCGCAAGCGACGTTCGCGAGGGGGAGAAGACGAGAGTGAGATCAACCTCACGCCCATGCTGGACGTGGTGTTCATCATGCTGATCTTCTTCATCGTCACGGCATCCTTCGTCAAGGAGTCGGGCATCGATGTCAACCGACCCGACGCGGCCACGGCCGAGAAGAAGGAGCGCGGCAACATCCTCGTGGCGATCTCCGGAAACAACCAGATCTGGATCGACAAGCGGCAGGTCGATCCGCGCGCGCTGCGCGCGAACATCGAGCGGCTGCACGCGGAGAACCCGCAGGGCGCGGTCGTCATCCAGGCTGACAGGGAATCGAAGAACGGCCTGCTGGTGAAGGTCATGGACGCGGCGCGTCTGGCAGGAGTCTTCAACGTATCCATCGCGGCCGAAGTCACGGACTGAATGGGCCCCCGACACTTCATAGCTTTCCTCGCTGCGCTCTTCGTCACCTTCGGGCTGTTCTGGGTGATGCAGGCGCTGATCGGCGTGAAGTTCGAGCTCGATGAGAGCATGCGCGGGCGCGTGATCGACTTCGTCCGCCTCAAGCGCGAGAGCGAAATCGAGGAGAAGGAGCGCAAGCTTCCGGACAAGAAGCCGCCCGAGGAGCCGCCGCCGCCGCCGGATCTGAATCTCGCGCAGAATCTGCGCCCCGACTCGGATATGGGCGAGGTCATTCCGCTCTTCGACAGCGGGATCGAGCTCTCCGGGGGCCCCACCGTCGGCGGTGCGGCCACGGATAGCGACGTGGTGCCGCTCGTGCGCGTGCAGCCGCAGTATCCGGAGCGCGCGCGCCAGCGCGGGCTCGAAGGCTGGGTGGAGGTGGAGTTCACGATCAGCACGGCGGGAACGGTCAAGAATCCGCGCGTCACCAACTACTACCCGAGCACGATCTTCAACCGCGCCGCGTTGCGCGCGATCCGCAAGTGGAAATACAACCCGAAGATCGAGGACGGGCAGCCGGTGGAGCGACCGGGCGTGAAGGTGCGGCTCACGTTCGAGATGGACCAGTCATGACAGGGGTCCCGGCGATGCAGCGTGTCAGGGATCTGCGCGGCGGTGGATTGCGATTCTGCGGGATGCTGCTCGCGCTCGCGGTGTTGGTCTCGGTGGCGGCTGGAGCGGCGCAGTACACCGTCGACGAGCGCACCAGCAAGCGGCTGACCATGGTTCAGGAATTTCTCCAGGCGGAGCAGTACGACGAGGCCGAGCAGATCCTCAAGGGCTTTACATTGGTGCGCCTGAACGCCTACGAGCGCGCGATCGTCTTCCAGATGTGGGGCTACGTCGCCGCCGGCCGCGAAGATTACGAGGCAGCGGCGAGCTACTTCGAGAAGTGTCTCGCCGAGGACGCGCTTCCCGAGGAATCGGCGATCAACATGCGTTTCAACATCGCGCAGCTCTACATGGCGCTGACGCGCTGGGACGACGCGATCGCTGCCCTCGAGCAGTGGTTCGCTGCCGTCGAGGCGCCGAATTCGAACGCCTACTACACGCTGGCGATCGCCTACTACCAGAAGGCGGAAGAGGACGACCTGCCGGAGTACAAGGCGAAGGCGCTCGTGCCGGCCGCGAAGGCGGTCGAGATAGCGACCAAGCCGCAGGAGCGCTGGCTGCAGCTGCTGCTCGCGCTCTACATGGAGAGCAAGGACTACAAGAGCTCGCTGCCCGTGCTGGAACAGCTGGTGAGTCTGTATCCGAACAAGTCCTACTGGATCCAGCTCTCTGCGATCTACGGTGAGCTCGGGATGGACCAGCAGTCGCTCGCGGCCCAGCAGCTCGCCTACCTGCAGGGTCTCCTCGACAAGGACAAGGAGCTGCGTCGTCTGGCGGAGCTCTACCTCTACTACGAGCTTCCGTACCGGGCGGTGAAGGTGCTCGAGAAGGGATTCGAAGAGGGCAAGATCGAGGAAGACAAGAAGTCGCTCGAGCTCTACGCCAACGCGCTGCTGGCGGCGCGCGAGTACGAGACGGCGCTGGAGCCGCTCGAACGCGCGGCCAGCCTCGCCGAGGACGGCAATCTCTACGTGCGTCTCGGGCAGGTGTACGTGACCCAGGAGGAATGGCAGAAGGCGCAAGACGCCTTCGAGCACGCGCTGGAGAAGGGCGAGCTGCGCAACGCGTGCAGCTCCCAGCTGCTCCTCGGGATCACGATCTACAACCAGGGCAAGCGCGGCCCCGCGCGGGAGTGGTTCCAGCGCGCAGGGCGCGACGAGGCCTGCGAGACCGCGTCGCAGCAGTGGATCCAGCACCTGGACCGGGAGAGACAGAGCGAGCTGGGCGGCTGAGCCGAGCCGTCTTGCCGCGCTAGACGCTCGGCGGGCTGCAGGCCGTCACGATTTCGCACTCCTCCGATCCGGAGTTGCGAAAGCGGTGGGGGCGCGAGCTCTCGAAGTAGTAGGCGTCGCCGGGGCCGAGCGCGTAGCGCCTGCCGTCCACGGTGAGCTCGAGGCGGCCGCGGATCACGACGCCCCCTTCTTGTCCGCTGTGGTGCAGGGCAACCTTGCCCGTGTCCGCGCCCGGCGCGTAGCGCTCGTGGAGAATCTGCACGCTGCGGCCGGCGAGCTCGCGACCTACCTGGCGGTAGGAAATCTTGCCGCGGCCGATCTCGATCAGCTCGTCGGAGCGGTACACCACCGGCTCCGGATCTCCCGCTTCGGCGGCGAAGAACGCCGAGAGATCCATCGGAATGCCGTCCAGGATGCGTTTGAGTACCGCGACCGACGGATTCAGCTTGCGCGACTCGATCAGGGAGATCGTGGCGTTGCTGATGCCGCTGCGTTTGGCGAGGGCGCGCTGGGAGAGCCCACTGCGCTCGCGCACCTCGCGCAGCCGGGGACCGACGTCCGGATTCATGTGAGGCTCCGTTAAGGTGTTGAGGATCGCGAATGTAGCAAAGTATTAGCCCATATAAAACGAGTACTTGCAAATATGAAAGAAAAGACTTGTTGATCTCCTTGAACGGGGCGAGACTCTCCCCGCGTCGTTTCGCGAGGAGGAATCGCCGTGGGCACGCTGCTCGACCGCCACCGCAAGGTCATGCCGTCCTGGATCGGGTTGTACTACGCCGAGCCCATCGAGCTCGCGCGCGGCGAAGGGCGTCACGTCTGGGATGGCGACGGGCGCCGCTATCTCGATTTCTTCGGCGGCATCCTCACGACCATGACGGCGTACAACCTGCCCGAGGTCGTCGACGCCGTGCGCGAGCAGGCGGGCAAGATGCTGCACAGCTCGACGCTCTACCTCATCGAGCCCCAGGTCGCGCTCGCGGAGGAGATCGCGCGCCTCTCGGGCATCCCGAATGCCAAGGTCTTCTTCACGAACTCGGGAACCGAGGCCAACGACACCGCGTTGATGCTGGCCACGGCATATCGGAAGTCGAATCAGGTGCTCGCCATCCGCAACAGCTATCACGGGCGCTCCTTCTCCGCGATTGCCATCACCGGCAACCGCGCCTGGTCGCCCTCGAGCTTGAGCCCGGTCGCCGTCTCCTACGTGCACGGCGGCTACCGGCTGCGCAGCCCCTTTGGCCATCTGCCCGACGATCAGTTCACCGCCGCCTGCGTGGCCGATCTGCGCGACGTGCTCGAGGTGTGCACCGCGGGTGACGTGGCGTGCATGATCGCCGAGCCGATCCAGGGCGTCGGCGGCTTCGCCATGCCTCCCGACGGCTTCTTCGGCGAGATGAAGAAGGTGCTCGACGAGAACGGCATCCTCTTCATCTCCGACGAGGTGCAGACGGGCTGGGGTCGGACGGGCGAGAACTTCTGGGGCTACCAGGCCCACGGCATCGTCCCCGACATCATGACCTTCGCGAAGGGGCTGGGAAACGGTCTCACCATTGGCGGCGTGGTTGCGCGCGCGGAGATCATGGACTGCCTGAAGGCGAGCTCCATCTCGACATTCGGCGGCAATCCGCTCTCCACGACGGGTGCGCTCGCCAATCTGCGCTACCTGCTCGCGCACGATCTGCAGGGGAATTCGCGCAAGCTGGGCGCGCATCTGCGCAGCAAGCTCGACGCGATCGCTGCGCGACACGCCATCGTCGGCGAAGTGCGCGGCAAGGGATTGATGCAGGCCATCGAGTTCGTGCATCCAGGCGGAATCACGCCGTATCCCGAGGCGGCCGGAATCCTGATGGAAGAGACCAAGACCGCGGGTCTGCTGATCGGCCGCGGCGGTCTGTATGGAAACGTCGTCCGCATCGCGCCGCCCCTGACCATCACGCGCGAGGAGATCGACGAGGGCGTGGAAATTCTCTCCAAAGCCCTCGAGAAGACGGCGGCCAACGCCCCGTAGCACTCGCGAGCGCCCCGATCCCCACCGCCCCATGCACAACGAGGAACTCTCGATGGACACGACCATCTCGCACTGGATCAACGGCAAGCCCCAGGACGGCCAATCGGCCCGCTTCGGTTCGGTCTTCGACCCGGCCTCGGGCACGGAGATCGCGCGCGTTCCCTTCGCGAGCAGCGCGGAGGTCGATCGTGCCGTCGCCGCGGCCAGGGCCGCCTTTCCCGCCTGGCGGGACAAGTCGCTCACGCGGCGCACGCAGATCCTGTTCCGCTTCCGCGGCCTCCTGGAGGAGGCGCGGGAGGAGCTCGCGGCGATCGTCTCGCGCCAGCACGGCAAGACGCTTCCGGACGCGCAGGGCGAGGTGCAGCGCGGGCTCGAGGTGGTCGAGTTTGCCTGTGGGGCCCCGCATCTGCTGAAGGGCGAGAACTCGCAGCAGGTCTCGACGGGCGTGGATCTCGCGTCGGTGCGCGAACCGGTTGGGGTGGTCGGCTGCATCACGCCGTTCAACTTCCCGGCGATGGTTCCGCTCTGGATGTTCCCCATCGCCATTGCGTGCGGGAACACCGTCGTGCTCAAGCCTTCCGAGAAGACGCCGTCCGCGGCGATCTTCCTGGCGGAGCTCTTCAGCAAGGCGGGATTGCCCGAAGGCGTGTTCAACGTGATCCACGGAGACCGCGTGGCGGTCGAGCGCATCCTCGATCACCCGGACGTGGCGGCGATCAGCTTCGTCGGCTCGACGCCGGTCGCGCGCGCCATCTCCGAGAAGGGCACGGGCAACGGCAAGCGCGTGCAGGCGCTCGGAGGTGCCAAGAACCACATGCTGGTGCTTCCCGATGCGGATCTCGACGTCGCCGCGGATGCGGCGATCTCGGCCGGCTACGGATCTGCCGGAGAGCGCTGCATGGCGATTTCCGTGGTGGTGGCGGTGGGGGATGTGGCCGAGCGGCTGATTCCCAGGCTCGAGGAGCGCATCGCGAAGCTGCACGTGGGCCCCGCGGACGATCCCGCAGCGGAGATGGGCCCGCTGATCAGCCGGGAGCACCGGGATCGGGTGGTCGCGTACATCGATTCGGGCGTCGAGGAGGGCGCCACGCTCGTGGCCGATGGCCGCGGGCTGCGCGTTCCCGGCCACGCGGGCGGTTTCTTCGTCGGGCCCACGCTCTTCGACCACGTGGAGCCGCACATGCACATCTACCGCGGCGAGATCTTCGGGCCGGTGCTGTGCGTGGTTCGCGTCGAGCAATTCACCGAGGCCATCGATCTCGTCAATCGCAATCGCTGGGCGAACGGAACCGCGATCTTCACCAACGACGGCGGTGCGGCCCGCCGCTTCCAGCGCGAGATCCAGGTGGGGATGATCGGGATCAATGTTCCGATTCCGGTGCCGCTCGGCTTCTACTCCTTCGGCGGGTGGAAGGAGTCGCTGTTCGGCAGCCACTCGATCTACGGCCCCGAAGGCGTGCACTTCTACACGCGACCGAAGGTGGTGACCACGCGCTGGGTGGATCCGGTTCACCGCGGGGTGGATCTCGGATTTCCGCGGGCCGAGTAGGGCGGCGAACACCCGCAGAGTCCCCTGCGAGACAGGTGCGCGATGGCGTGCGACGCGATTCTCGACTCCTTGCCGGTTCGGCTCGCAGGCCGCGCCGCGGGGCATCGGCCGCCGCGCGATCCGGATGGCGTGCCGCGCGGCCATTCCCGGTTCCCGCGCCGCGGGTATCATCCCCACGCCGTCGCGGGACCGGGCAGGGGGATCCCCCTGTCGCGGTCGCGTGGCTGCGGGGGGCGAGCCCGCTTCGCAGGATCCCCGGGATTCGACGCGCCGGCGCGCGGCTGGCGCGGCTCCAGGAATGTCGTTCGCGGCGCCGCCGGCTGCGATCGCTGCGCCGGGTGGCAACGCTGCGGAATCCAGGTCGTGAGGCAAGAAGAATCTTGGCGACTGCTTCGCATCTTCCGATGGCGAGGATCGACGACGCCGATCGCTCGACGCGTGGCGCGCGCCGTAACTGCAGGAGATTGAAATGATCGTTGGTGTACCTCGCGAAGTAAAACAGGACGAGTATCGCGTGGGGCTGCTGCCCGTCGGTGCCGAGCTGCTGGTGCGAGATGGGCACACCGTGCTCGTGGAGGTCGGCGCCGGCGAGGGCTCGGGATTCGAGGACGGGCGCTACCTGGCCGCGGGGGCGAAGATGGTGCAGACCCCGGAAGAGATCTGGGGAGAGGCGGAGCTGATCGTCAAGGTGAAGGAGCCCCAGCCGCAGGAGATCTCCCGGATGCGCAAGGGGCAGGAGGTGTTCACCTACTTCCACTTCGCCGCCGACGAAGCGCTGACGCTCGGCTGTCTGGAGCGGTCGATCACCGCAATTGCCTACGAGACGCTCGAGGCGCCCGGGCCGCACGGACGCAACACGCTTCCCCTGCTCACCCCGATGAGTGAGG
>Ga0224496_10002567_pt1 | contig 10762 bp, 30 predicted proteins | sample SF_Jul11_sed_USG_2_FD_168127 | JGI IMG/M metagenome (GOLD analysis project Ga0224496, IMG submission 168127) | Sediment microbial communities from San Francisco Bay, California, United States - SF_Jul11_sed_USGS_8_1 | ecosystem: Environmental > Aquatic > Marine > Sediment | place: USA... | reverse complement strand
GGGAAGTCCCGAGGTCCGGGGGCTACTGGGGGCGGGAGCCGGAGTCGCGCACGGTGCAGGGGTTACTCTCGGGGATCGATGCCGATCCGCGCCTTGATGACGAGGAATTCTTCAGGGGGAATTGACGGACAGGGGACTGACCCGCTACCCTTTAATGCGACTTACCTAATGGAGGAAAGGAGGGTTCATGGCAGAAGGGGAGACACTCGCGAAACTGGAGGAGGTCATCGGGGAACTCACGACGCTGGAGCAGGTCGAGGAGGCGAAGAGCAAGGTCGTGGACATCTGGAAGGGACTGGAGGAAGAATCGATGGAGGCCAAGGGGGCGGCTACGGCCTACGCGAAGTTGCTCATGCAGGGCAACAAGCTCAAGGCGCTCCTCCCGAAGACGAAATCGACGCTGCCGGTGGAGGCCGTCGCGGAGGCGCAGCAGGCGCTCGATAAGGCGCTGGCCGAGGGGATGCTGGCCGTCACGGTGGGCTCGATTGAACCGGTCGTCAAGGCGGGGCATGCGCAATCCCTGGAGGAAGTGTTGGCGACGATCTTCGCGGTGCAGCGCCAGATGATCATGGCGAAGTATGACCAGGGGCTCTCGGGGCCGGGGCTGATCGCCTTCTCGATGCTCCTGGATCAGAAGATCAAGACGAAGATCGACACGCGGCTCAAGGGCTCGAAGGGCGAGGTCTATATCAAGGCGTACAACGACGCCGTGAGCAAGTACGGGGGGACGCCGGTCGCGCCGGTCGAGGCCGTCCCCGGCGCGGGGCCGCCGAAGAAGAAGAAGGCGACCAAGAAGAAGGTGGCGGACCTCCCGAGTAAGAGTACGTGGCACGACGTGTCGGAGGCGCTGGTGACGTTGGCGGCGGACAAGTTCATGCCCGCGCTCGCGGGGCAGACGGTCATTGAGATCTCGACCGGGGTGGAGAAGCTGATGGCGGCGTACATGGACGATGAACGGAAACGATGGACGGAGCAGGGGGTTGAGTGCTCGGACCTGCTCCTGCGCCACAACTATCTGACGCTGCTGCTGGATACCTACCCGACCGGCGAGGAGGTCGTGTTGCAGTTGGTGCCTGAGAAGGGAGTGCGGATCAGTCGGAAGGCGGAAGTGTTCGAGGAGCCCGTGCTTATAGCGAGTGTCCCGGCAGTCAACCCATAACGAAGGAGGAGCCATGTCTACGTACGAAGCCGACGATAGTCCGCGCAAGGATGTGCTGTTGTTGATCGAGGTGGCCAGCCTCTTCACCCGAGGGAACCTGACGGGAGCGCAGGGGCTGGCGATTCTGGAAGGCACGGAAGTGCTCCTGCGGGAGAGCAAGAAGGAGAACTCGGCAGGGGGCATGGTCGGAGCCCTGGCGACGATGTACGCCGATAAAGAACTGCCGGTGCCCCTGATGGAGGGGGTGATTCTCGCCGCGATGACGGTCAACGCGACGTTCTTCCGGGAGAACCTCTCCAATCAGATCGAACGGGCGGTCAAGTTCGTCCAACGTGAGGAGGTCAACCTAGAGCAACCGTGGCGAGCGATGTTGGGGGATCTCTTCACAGTGGTCTCCACGCGCAAGGCGGAATCCAAGAAGGCGTTGCGGCAGATCCGATTTAAGGATCAGGACGAGGAAGTCGCGGAAGCATGAAGTCAGTCACCATCACCACACAGAAGGAGCCATGAGCATGGAATCGTATGAAGCGCACAAGGTGCATCGAGCGTTGAAGCGGGGCGGGATTCTCGCCTTTCAGTTGAGCAAGTCCTTCGGGAGCTGGCAGTTCACCGGACAGCAAGGCGTGGACCTCTTGGAGCTGGTGAAGAAGGCGATGTGGGCAAACAAGGAGGAGGAGCCCTCGGGCGGGCTGATGGCGTCGTTGATCGAGCTGTACGGTGATGGAAATCCGCCGCATCAAGGGGTGGACGATGTCCTTGCGGAGATCTTCTACTATGCGAACACGCGGAGTGGCGTCGCCGGAGTCCTGGAGGAGGTCACGACGCTGATCCGCAACGAGGGCAAGACCGATCTCTCGAAGCCTTGGCGGGAGTGCATCATCCAGGTGCTTACGTACTGCCACAACACGGTGGCGGTCGAGAAGGCGGCGATGCAAGACCTGAAGTCGGCGCTGCGCGGGGTGGGCGAACCGGCCACGGCGGCTCCCGCGCCCGATGTAGAGGAGGGCGAGGAATGACCCCAGGGGTTGCCTTGCTGTTGGCGCAAGCTCGGCTCGTCGCGACGGTGCGCCGTTGGGATACGACGAAGACGATCAAGAAGTTGCGCGACTTAGCGGATGCGCTGGAGCAAGCGCAGCTCACCCTCGGGGCGCACAAAGCGGCTGCTGCGAAACCGAAAGCGGTCGCGCCGCCGCCAAAACTGAATGAGGAGGAATCGAAGTTGATCCAACAGGCGGAGCAGATCCTAAAGGACCTTTCAGGACAGCTCCTTACGGACCCTCCTGAAGAATCATCCCCGACAGACTGACCCCTCGACGTGCTCTCGTGGCCCCTGGGATGACCGGGGGCCTCTTCCCCTCTCCTGATACCCCTTCAATAGACCCCTTGGAACCCCAGGAATAGGGCTGCTTTATCCATTAGTCTCCATTACTGGGAGGACCCCCTACTCCAGAGGGAACTACTTAGTAAAGGAAAGACTTGACCACTAAGGGAAATCTGGCTATACTCTCACCATGATGATTGAGACACGAACCACGGAGGAAACGATGAAGACGAAGACGAAGACAGTCGGGATGACCGTGACTCTGGGAGGGGGCGTCTGGGGTGTCATTCTGGACCGGAAGAGGATCAAGGGACGGACCTACTACCAAGTGCACTGTGGCGGGGCAATGGGGAATCTCTGGTACACGCTGTTGCAGCTCAAGGCGTTTAACAATTTCGGGGGGAAACGATGAAGACCAAGACGATCAAGACGATCGACACCGCGTTGCTGTGCGTGAATGAGCCACTCCCGGATGGAACCTGGACCGCGTCAGTGAATGTGGACGGATGGGACGACGTGAAGCGCCTCCCGAAGGTGATCGAGATCAACGGGCGGCTGTATGGACGGACCGGATGGAACAGCGATTCGTTGGTGGCGTACTACCGGACGGATCGAACCTTTGGGCGAGCGGTTTAAGGAGGATCAGACCATGGACACAGTCAATTATACAGTGGTTCGACGGAATGGGATGACGATCACAGGACAGGCAAGCTCAGTAGATGAAGCCTTGGCAGAACTTGGACGAATGTCCGCAGATCCATTCTACAACCCTGGTTCACACGATCGGCGGATGCAAGCGTGGGAGCTGGTGTTTATCGGGTCGGAGAATGGCCCACTGCGAGAGTACAGCCTGATGTTGGGGATTGGTCGAGTAGGCGGTGATCTTTAACCTGAACCGAGCACTCGGATCATAGGAGGGCGGCGCACATGATGACCATGGCGGATATCGAGACCTTAGAAGATCGACTCGTGGCCCTCGCGGGGAAGCGAGTCTTCATGGAATACCGGAAGGCGAACGGCACCCGGACGGAACGGATCGTCAAGATCATTCGGGTGAAGGACCGGAAGGTGACGGTGTGGTGTGAGACGCGCAATGGGCTGCGGTCCTTCAATCTCTCCGGGATTGGGAACCTCCTGCCCCTGGCGAGTGCGACGAACAAGGTGGCGTAACCCTGGACCGACTCACAAGGAGAACAGCATGAGCAACATGAGCTATTGCCGATTCGAGAACACGAATACCGACCTCGCGGATTGTATCGAAGCGTTGGAGGGATTGCGCGGTGGTGATCAAGGGGCGCTGTCAGACAGTGAACTGATGAAGGCCAAAGAGTTGGTGGGGCGGTGTGCGGAGCTGATCGAGATGATTCAAGACGAGTCGGGAGAGGACCTGATGGAGGCCGGGTGGAACGCGCGGGATCGCATCATCGGGGGCACCCTGGACAAGATGAATGCTGCCGCAAAAGACGAGGACGACGAAGACGAGGAGGCGTAGCCATGGACATCGCGATCGCCGCACAACAGTTTGTGACTTCACTGGCCTGGGTGCCGGTGGCCGTGCTCGGCGTGTGTCTCGGGACCATTGGGCTGGTCTACGCGAAGAGCTGGTTTCAGGTGGACCGGCGTCCAAAGATGTGGAGGGATCAATGAAGAATCCGTGCGCGAAGACGCGCCCACCGGAGGACCCGTACGAGATCTGGAAGAACGTGGTTCCGGTGCTCGATTGCGATCCGGGAACCTGGACCTGGCACGTACTCAAGAAGTGGCAGCGCGACGACGACAAGCCGGGGGCGCGGTGGTTCTGCAATGTGGTGACGCCGATCATGCCCGAGGGAGAACTGGGCGACGTGTTCGTGGAGTTTATCAAGTCCGTGGCGAGGCGGATCAAGTAGGAGGAGCCGTATGGAGCTGTTCAAGTACAACGGGGTGTTCATCGCGAAGACGAACTTCGGGGAATGGGACGCGAAGCAGGCGGGGTTCACCTGGGACAAGATGACGAAGACCTGGAAGACCACCGATCTCAAGAAGGCGGTCGCGCTGGCCCAGAAGACCGGACTGACCTTCTCGGAAGTCGTGTCCTCGACGCCCCAGGAGGCTCCCCAGACGCCGACCGACCTGTGGCCGACCATTCATGAGGGACGGTACGCCCTGGCCTTCTACGATCAATTCCAGAACCAGACGGTGAAGTTCTACGCGGTGGACAAGCCCAAGGAGGGAAAGTGGGCCGGGTACACGTTCCTGAACGCCTTGGCCTCGGACACCCGACACCCGATTAGGAAGCACGAAGACAAGAAGTTGATCCTGGACCGGATTGCGGAGAATCCGATCGCCGCCATGCAGTTCTATGGGCAGCATATCGGCTGCTGCGGGTACTGCGGTCGGTCGTTGACGGATGAACTCTCCCGACATATCGGGATCGGCCCGATCTGCCGAGGGAAGTTAGGGGTGGCGGGGGAGTAAAGAATTGACTTGACCACTCCAGAAGTGACGTGATAAAGCGGGACCACTCAAGGGAATTTACCCAAGGGGGATTAGAATGGACACCTACACAGAACGGGGAGAGGGAGGTGACGTATGCAGCAGCTTATAATCGGAATCATTGTCGGGAGTGCCTTGACTGGAACCCTGGTCGGAGCCGCGCAGTTCTATGATCAACAGGGACAACCGGCAGCGCCGAGCGGATCGATCCAACAGTTCGACTACTTTCGGGGACGACAACAGCAGCTCGATGTGAACGCAATGCGCCGGGAAGCGGACCGGCAACGACTGAACAACTTGACCAATCCGTGCCGGTAGAAGAGGACGCCATGACGAACATTCTGTTTGTCTGCTCGTACGGGCGCGACCGGAGTGCCACTGCCGCCGCGATGTATCACGGCATCAATGATCTCAAGACGGATCATGGCGGCGTCCACCCGCAGGCCAAGCGCCCAGTGACGGCAGCGATGATCGACGCCGCAGACTTGATTGTGTGCTTCGAGGAGCATCACCGGAAGGGGCTGGAGCGCCTTGTGAGCAAGGTGAAGCTGGTCGGGAAGCGGAGTGTCGTGCTGAGCATCGCCAACCGGTACGGCAGGGGATCGATGACGCTTCAACTGTTGATCAGCGCCCGGATGCGGCAGCGGGTGCGGGAGCTAGGGGAGCCGACGGTCCGCATTCTCAGTCAACCACGGGAGACGCCATGAAGAAGATCTTGTGTGTCTGTACGGCCAACTTGCAGCGCAGTCCGACCTTGGAGGCGATGCTCAACGCGACGCCAGAGTACGAGGCGCGGTCCGCAGGGACGCATCCCGCGCCAGACAGACAGGCCATCACCGAAGAGCTGCTGTTGTGGGCGGACCGGATCATCGTCTTCGAGGATCAGCATCGACGCGACATCCGCACTCAGTTCTGGATGGTGTATCCGCAGATCGAATCGAAGATCCGCGTCATGCACATCCCGGACGACTACAACTATGGCGAGACGCGGCTGGTGCGGGCGATTCGGCATCGGTGGATGACGCTCGCGAACGTCTGGCTGATGACGCCAGGGAAGAAGGAAGAGTTCACTGAGGGACGCCCGTTCTGCGCGGACGAGCGGCGCAACCGAGACCACTAAGGAGAGGGGAACATGAACACCGAACCCAACGCACGCAGCGAGTTTCGACGCACGACGTTCGAGTTGACATGCTGGCGCGGCCATCGGTGGACCGTCTCGGGGTACGAAGAGTGGGGCGGCGGCTTCCTGAACAACGAGAACGAGGCGCAGTGTCCGACGTGTGGAGCCTGGGAGGGCGAGGCGGAGCCCATGGAGGAGACATCATGATCATTCGATACGGCGCGGTGAACAACCGCAAAAAGGATGGAACGGAGGGCATCCTGTGGACGATTGAGCAGCAGGAGATCGAGGACGGGCGCGTGGTCAAGGCGCGGGGGATTGCAGCGACTGTCGGCAAAGAGCTGGCGGAACGGATCTGTGGCGCATGCGCCGACACCTTCCCTGGCGGCATCACGGATGAGTTCAATCATGGGACATCACCAGAAAGAGAGGTGGAGTGTGAAGACGTTCAGCGTGACACGGACACGCATCGAGAGTCAACGGGTGCAGGCGGACTCGACGCAGGCGGCGCTCGAACAAGCGCAGCTCCGACCGTCGATTAACTGGGGCGACCTGGCAGAATCATTCGAGGTCCAGGACACGGACGGAGGGACGGTGCTGGATGTGCGGCAGGAACTGTTGGAGTCCTTGGAGGGGATCTTCGAGCATTGCGCGTTAGTGCATATCCGATGGGGAGACCACTGCAACCAGCGCGAGGCGGACGCGGCCATCGCGCGAGGACGTGCCGCGATCGCCAGGGGAAGACAGGTGATACGGCGCACGTCGTAACTGAGAGGAGGAGCCATGTTGAGTGAGATCGGGACGGTACTAGGGGACGTGAAGTCGTTTGGACCAGAGACCGGGAAGGCGCTGCTGATCGTGCTCACGTCCGTGAACGAACGGTTGCGGAAAGGAGGGATGACGCCGGAGATGGAGACGACGCTGACGCAGTACCGAGACCACTTACAAGGGGCGCTCCACTTTGGGGCCATTCATCAGAGCATTGTCATTCGGAGATTGGAGGAGCTGCTACATGACAGCGGAGGAGCCAAGTCTTAACCTCGTGATTCACGCAAGGTTTCAACTGAAGACGCTCGACGACTGCAAGACCGTGCTTGAGGCGATCAACGAAGCGGTGGACTCCCTGCGAGCATACGGAGCTGCCGACGGGGAGCTGACCATCGACCGGACGTTAAAGGTGGAGCTATGAGAAGCCAGCACTACGACCAGAGCGGGAAGCCGATGACGATGGAAGCGTGGGTGCAGGCCTTCGAGAACACGAACGCGCGGATCATCGGACAGCAGTTGGTGGGCTATGGCCCCGGCAAGAAGTGGGTCTCGACGGTGTGGCTCGGGCTGGATCATCGATGGTCCGAGAGCGGCCCGCCGCTGATCTTCGAGTCCATGGTCTTCGTGCGGGGATACTCCACGCTCAGGCGTCAGCCCCACTACTGCGTGGACATCTGGTGTGAACGCTACGCGACGAAAGAGGACGCAGAGAGGGGCCACCGGTGGCTGGTGTGGCGATACCGACAGACCCGACGACAACGACGAAGGAGGCTACAGCTATGAAACTGTTTGCAGTGGATCATCAACTGGGCGTCTCGCTGGTCCGGGCGACCACGGAGGAGAAGGCACTCGCGAAGGCCAAGCGGCTGTTGGGCGAGAACGCGGGACCGTATCGGTGCCGGGAGGATCAGGAACAGCAGATTGCCTGGGCGCAGGCGATGGGAGCGGGGGAACTTTAACAACGGAGGGGATCGTGGGAAACGCCGGAGCGTGAGCCCTCGACCGGGAACCAGGAGGGGCTATGGGCGCAAGCAATACGGAACTGACAGAGAAATACAAGGGATTGCTCCAGGACCCCCTGGAGGCGGTCAGGGTGGAGCACTGCAACCACAAACCCCACCCCTTCATGATCGGACCGGCCCACGTGGCCGACGCCGCCGATCATCACGGCGGGATGTTGGGGGAAACGACGATGAACACGATTGGCTGCGTGTGGCAGGACGACCGGTATGACCGTCGCTGCGGGAGGCTCCTGCGCGAGCACACGTCGGACCACGTGCTGTTCGTGAAGGTGACGCGGGACTGTGCGAACAAGGAGGTCGCGCGGGCGCTCTTCGCGATCAAGGAACAGATGCTGGCTGACAAGTTGGACGGCGTGGCGTTCTTCCAGACGCCCTACACGATCGCGCCGCCAGAACCAGAGGAGGCACGAGATGCCCTCGATACGAACCAGTAGGCAGGTCGAGTTTATCGGGTGCGAGATTCTGTTCTCATTGCCGGAGTGGGCCGGTGAGGATCGCTTTGAGTACACCCAGGCTCACTACTTCGGGCCAGGGCATGCGTGGGCAGGGAGTTACGATCGGACCACCATGCACAACCGGCTGGACGATGCGCTGTTTGCCGAGACCGGCTACAGCGAGCTGTGCCTGGACCCGCAGGGGCTGTGGGTCAAGTACGAGATCGCGATCACGGGAGACATCCTCGGGAACATGCAACGCAAGCGGGTGGAACTAGAGCGGGTGCTCGCTCACTGGCGCGACTGGCAACCAGACGAAGGAGATTGAGCGAATGGCGCAGGCACGACCGTGTCAACATTGTGGGAAGGCGCGAGGAGACCATAAAGCGAAGACGCTCCAGTGCCCGGTGGGGATGAAAACGCGGGTGGGGTATTGCAGCTACGGAGCGACGGTCTATGAGCCGCGCGCGCGGCGGATTAGGAGGGACACGCCATGAGTGGGATTCGACTCCATCCGAAGTACGGGGTAAACCCGACGATGCCGGTGTGCTTCTTCTGTCGGAAGGACACGGGCGAGGTCGCGCTCCTCGGGGCAGGCTACAAGGGCGAAGCGCCGCGCAGGATGGTGATCAGTCGGGAGCCGTGTGACTGGTGCCGCGAGAACATGCGGAAGGGCATCGTGCTGGTGGAGGCCGTCGATGGGCCAGGCGATCCCAGTCCGACTGGAGCCTACATCGTCATGAAGGAGGACGCGGTGCGGCGGATGCTGAAGGAGCCGCTCCTGTCTGTGGTGCTGAAGGCCAGGCTCGCCTTCGTGGATGCGCGGACCTGGACCGACACCGGACTTCGTGAGGCCTGCATCCTGTACGACGAGAAGGGGAAGGGCCATGCCTGACGAGGCGCTGGGTACCTGCTACGAAGACGCAGGACGACTCGTGGCCTTCGCGGTCCCGGACGAGGGCGCGATCTTGGTGCATGGCACCATCTTCACGAAGAAGTTGGACCGGCGCATCGATCATGCGTGGGTCGTGCTCCCGGCAGGGATCACGGTCGAGGATGGCACGGGCGACTCGGAACATCTGACGATCGAGGCGGTCGTCGATCTGTCGCTCCCGCTGAAGCACCGGATGATGCCGAAGGCGCTGTACTACGCGGTCGCCGAAGCCGAGGAGCAGGTCCGCTACCGGCAACGGGAGACCGCCGAGAAGATGATGGCGCACTTGCACTGGGGGCCATGGCACCTGGGCGGCGTCGATGGGACTGGACGGACACTCCACGAGATTCGACAGCACCTGAAGCAGAGGAGGCGGCCACGATGATCGGATTTTCGGTGTATCACTTTGCAACGCAGATCCACAAGAAGGAGGCCTGGACTGCGTGGGGGTTTCTGATGGGATTCATTCGCCAACACACCCGGAAGTGCGTGGCGCAGAAGTGTGAGCTATGCGAGGCCGTCAAGGCGACGGCCTGCTACATCAACCAACAGCGGCAACTGAAGACCCGGCAGTCACTCGTGACGACAGATCCGGGCCGGGGGCCGCAGAGCGAGAGTCTCTACACAAAGGAGCCAGACCTATGAAATACATCTTAGTGCTGGATCGCGCGGACGAACAGCGCATGCACCAAGGGGAAATGATTCCGATTCCTGGGCAAATCGAAACCTTCATCACGATGGAGCCCAAGCGGGGACGCGGGGAGGTGCAGGTCGAGGAGACGCCTGCGCGGACGCGAGCCCAGCGAGCCCAACTCCCCTTAGTGAAGTGCACCGACTGCGGGGAAGCGTTCCGGGGGAAGGTAGGGGTCAGCACGCATTCCCGCCACTGCTACGGGGGGAAGCGCCGGGCGCTCCAGGCTCCCACTCACAACGGAGCGACGTGTAAGTATTGCCGACGGAGTTTTCGGAATGTGCAGGCCCGCAGTGCGCACCAAGGGGCCTGTCCGTACAAGACGATGAAAAAGGAGGAGACCGCCCATGCGTGATATGACTCACTTTCGACGGTGCTCAGGGTGCGGGAAGGTCTACCATCGGGTGAACACGATCGATGTCTGGACGTTGCGGATGCCGGGGCGACGGCTCGGGTGGATCAAGAACAAAGTGAAACTCTGCAATGCGTGTTGCTCGCAGAAGCAGGCCGAGCGGATGATGGCGGTGGCGCACGTCCCCATCCACGCGCGGATGGTCAATGCGACGAATGCTATGAAGGCTGCGCCGCTCGCGGCGAAGGGGTCGCGCACCGAGTGAGACATCGAGGAGGACCGGAGGGACAGTCAACGACGTGAAGGAGGAGAGGCGACGTGAATCCAATAATCGACTTTGAGCGCGAACTGGTGTTGGTGTTTCGAGGGGAACTGCGGAAGGTCAATGAGCTGCTCCCGGAAGCGGAGCGGAGCAATGGCACCGCGTGCCGCGTGGCGGCGGCGGCCATGAGTCAGAAGTTTATGCCGCAGTCGGAACTCGGACGG
>Ga0224496_10002566_pt1 | contig 10764 bp, 10 predicted proteins | sample SF_Jul11_sed_USG_2_FD_168127 | JGI IMG/M metagenome (GOLD analysis project Ga0224496, IMG submission 168127) | Sediment microbial communities from San Francisco Bay, California, United States - SF_Jul11_sed_USGS_8_1 | ecosystem: Environmental > Aquatic > Marine > Sediment | place: USA... | reverse complement strand
AAGGTGGCCCGGGCCACTTGCTCCCGCAGGGGCGGGTCGTTGACAATGATCAGTTTCCAGGGCTGCGAGTTGGAGGCCGACGGCGCCAACCGTACCGCCTCGACCAGGAGGGCGATTTTTTCATCCTCCACCGGCCGCGCCTGATAACGCCGGACACTCTGCCGGGTGGCCAGCAATTCGGTAAAGGTCATGGGGGTCCCTTTGTCGGTAAGCGGTTTTTGGGGGGCGTCAATCCCGGGCAAACATTTTCCGGCCCGCCTATTGCCGGTTGCCAGACGACTTTTTTTAACGTATAAGAAACGCGTTGTGTAGCAAAAAAAAATCGGCCCCGCTGACCCGGCGGCTTAATTTTCGGCAGGAGCACAAGAATGGCAGGTATTAGAAGCACCATGGATATGGTTATGGAGCGGGCCGCGAAGATGGCCTCCTCTTCGGCCGCCGTCCCGGCTTCGGAGGAAATTGTCAAGCAGGGCATGCGGCTGGCCGCCGCCTTCATGCGCAACGAACTTGCCGACCTGGCCACGGAGCTAGACGCCCACCCCGCCGCCGACCAGCCCGCCCTGCGCCAGGGCATGGCGGAAACCCTGTTGCGCAACCTTGGTCTGCCCCGGGAGGATGAGCAGCTACAGAGTGCTGACTTGGCCATCCGCGGCTTGCTGGCCATTGGCGGCAACGATCAACAGCTCCAGGTAATCTTCCAGGAACTGCAACCCCTGCTGAAGGGCTATCGGGAACATAAAAAACAGTTGCGCGGCCAGCTGGAAGAATCCTTTGCCCAGCAGGCGGCGGCAATGGAGGCCCAACTGGCCAAGCAGACCGGGGTCTCTATGAAGGTGCCCCCGGCCCGGCACCCCAGGTTTGTGGAGGAGTGGGAGCGGTTGCGCGCCGAACTGGACTCCAAGTACGGCCAGGTGCTGGAACATCACAAGAGTCTGGTTAGACAACGTTTTTCATAAGGAATCGTATGGAAATCGAAATCCGCATGGATGTAAGCGAGGTGAACAAGGATGATTACCCGCAGATCGAGAAAAGATTCAAAGCCTGGTATGAGGAGGGGGCCGAGGTACGGTACGACAAGGCCTGTTATGGCAGCCTTACCCCCCTGGAGCAACCCTTCAGTTTCCGGGTCGATCTGGGCCGGGTCGACACCATCGCCGCCATTCGGGACCTGCATGGCCGGCTTTACCGTTTCGGTGTTAAGGTCTTTGTTCACTTTTTGCACTGATCGCAATGACGCTTGAACAAATACGCCGCGGCCTGAAACGCGACAAACTGGACGCCCTGCTGGTCAGCCAGCCGGAGAATCGCCACTACCTCTCGGGCTACACGGCCCACGACAGCTCGATTGCCGAAAGCTCCGGGGTGCTGCTGATTCCGGCCACGGGCAAACCGATGCTGCTCACCGATTCGCGCTTTCTCTTGCAGGCCCAAGCGGAGGCGCGCGATTTCACGGTGGCGCTCTACCCCAACGGCCTGCTGGCCCTGCTCAAAAAACTGCTGCCCGGCCTCGGCGTCAAACGGTTGGGCTTCGAAAGCCACTGGACCCTGCACTCCTTTGCCGGCAAGCTGGCCAAGACCGCCAAGGAGCTTAAGATAGAGTTGGTGCCGCTCAGCGGCCTGATCGAAAAGGAACGGCTCTGCAAGAGTAAGGCGGAGCTTGAAAAGATCGCCGCCTCGGTAAAACTGAACGAGGCGATTTTTCAGGATGCCTATAAGGCCATGCGGCCCGGTCAGACCGAGCGCCAGGTGGCCAACCATATCGAAACCCTGATGCGGGAGCGCGCCCAGGGCCCCAGCTTTGCCACCATTGTGGCGGCCGGTCCCAACGGCGCCCTGCCCCATGCGGTGCCCTCCGACCGGCCGATTATGGAAGGCGAGCCCGTGGTCATCGACATGGGGTTGATCCTGGACGGCTACTGCTCCGACATGACCCGCACCGTGGTGCTCGGCCAACCGGACGCCAAAATGGTGGAGGTCTCCCGCATTGTCCGCCAGGCCCAGCTGGCCGCCACCAAGGTCATCCGGGCCGGAATCACCGGCCGCGAGGTCGATAGGGTGGCGCGTCAGGTGATCGGCGCGGCGGGGTACGGCAAATATTTTGGCCACGGCCTGGGCCACGGGGTCGGCCTGGCGGTCCACGAGGGGCCGTCGCTCAACCGCCGCAACCGCCGGCAATTGCGGCCCGGCATGGTGGTCACCGTGGAGCCCGGCATCTATCTCGAAGGCTGGGGCGGGGTGCGCCTGGAAAACATGGTGGTGGTGGAAGAGACGGGCGCCAGACTGCTGAACCGCGACACCACCTGTCTTGACCTTTAAATCTTTCCCCTTGTCACGCCGCCGAGCACCGCAGGCAGTGACGGAATAGACGCTAAAACTGTCTGAGCCCGAAGGGCGAGTTTTTTAGCGTCCCGTCACTGACGAGGAGCACAGGGAATCCCGCCGAAGGCGGGACAAGTGATCGGGGTGCCCTTTCTTTTGGTTCGTTTTCTTTGGGCAAGCAAAGAAAATGAACAGATCACGCATAAGCGGCTTTGCCAACCTAAAAGTGGCAAACAACCTCCAATGACAAGGATCACACATGATTGCTCCCCGCAAGGATAGCCGGGCCAACGACAAACTGCGCCCCTTTACCATCGAAAAAGGCTTCCAGCCCCACGCCTATGCCTCCATCCTGATCACCATGGGCGGCACCCAGGTAAGCTGCTCGGTCAGCCTGGAGGAGAAGGTCCCCCCCTTTTTAAAGGACAGCGGTCAGGGCTGGATCACCGCTGAATACGGCATGCTGCCCTGCGCCACCCATACCAGAACCCGCCGTGAGGCGGTCACCGGCCGGGGCGGCCGCACCTATGAGATTCAACGCCTCATCGGCCGGGCCCTACGGATGATGGTGGACCTGAAACGACTCGGCGAGCTGACCCTGCGGGTGGACTGCGACGTGATCCGGGCCGACGGCGGCACCCGCACCGCCTCGATCACCGGCGCCGCCCTGGCCATCCGCGACGCGGTGCGCCGCTTGCGGGAGGATGGCTTGGTGGATTCGGAGATTCCGGTGACTCCCATCGGGGCGATCAGCGTCGGCATGGTGGGCGATGAACCCCGCCTTGATCTGGACTATGCCGAGGACTCCGGGGCCGAGGCCGATGCCAACTTCGTGATGACCGGCGACGGCCGTTGGATCGAGATGCAGTGCACCGCCGAGGGCCGCCCCTTGACCCAGGAGGAATTCGACAATCTGGCCCGGCTGGCCAAGCGCGGCATCGAGGAACTGCTCTTTCATCTCTGGCAGGAGGGGCAATGAGCGATTCCCCCTTCCGGCTGATCAAAAAATCCTCCGAAGGCCCGGCGCGGCGCGGCGAGGTCCGCACCCTGCACGGCACCTTCCAGACCCCGGTCTTCATGCCGGTGGGCACCCAGGCCACGGTCAAGGGGGTCACCCCGGCCAACCTTAAGGATTTGGGCGCCCAAATCATCCTGGGCAACACCTATCACCTGTTTATCCGCCCGGGCCATGAACTGATCCGCCAGCTGGGCGGCCTGCACCGCTTCATGGGCTGGGACCGCCCCATCCTCACCGACAGCGGCGGCTTTCAGATCTACAGCCTGCGGGACCTGGCCAAGATCACCGAACAGGGCGCCACCTTTCGGTCACACCTGGACGGGGCTTCGCTGTTTCTGGGGCCGGAAGAGGCGGTCCAGGTCCAGGAGGCCCTGGGCTCGGACATCATGATGGTGCTCGACACCTGCATCCCCCATCCGGCCACCCGCAAGGAGACCGAGGAGGCCACCGCGCTCACCGGCCGCTGGGCCAAGCGCTCGCGGGCGGCGCAGAACGATACCGGCCAGTTGTTGTTCGGCATCGTCCAGGGCGGCATGTATGAGGATCTGCGGTCGCAAGCGGCCGAGGAATTGATGGCGATCGGCTTTGACGGCTATGCCATCGGCGGCCTGAGCGTGGGCGAGTCCACCGAGCAGCTGCGCGACATCACCGAACACACCGCCGCCCTGCTCCCCCAGGATTACCCGATTTATCTGATGGGGGTGGGCACCCCCGAGGATCTAGTGGAAAGCGTGGCCCGCGGCGTGGATATGTTCGACTGCGTCATGCCCACCCGCAACGCCAGAAACGGCATGCTGTTCACCTCAGCCGGGCGGGTGGTGATCAAGAACTCCCAGTACCGTGACGATCAACGGCCGCTGGATGAAAACTGCGACTGTTACACTTGCCGCAACTTCTCCCGGGCCTATCTGCGCCACCTGTACATGGCCAAGGAGATCCTCGCCTGTACGCTGAACACCATCCACAACCTGCACTACTACACGACCCTGATGGCCGAGATCCGCCAGGCCATCGAGGAAGATTGCTTTGAAAATTTTCGGCGCAGGTTTTATAGTGCCCGCAACTGACCGACCACAAACGTTCAACTAACCGTTAAGTCAAGGAGGATACGTTCATGATCAACATCGCCCACGCCGCCGACGCGGCGCCCGCCGCGCCCCAGGGAGGAATCATCTCCTTTGTGCCGCTGATCCTTATCTTTGTCATCTTCTACTTTCTGCTTATCCGACCGCAGCAGAAAAAGGCCAAGGACCACCAGATCTTTTTGAGCAACCTGAAAAAGGGCGACAAGGTGGTGACCAGCGGCGGTCTGCACGGCGAGATCACCGGCCTGACCGACAAGGTGGTCACCCTGGAAATCGCCGAAAACCTGCGGGTCAAGGTGGCCCGGCCCTATATCCTGGGCTCGCCGGCCTCGGTAACCGCGGAAAACGAACCCGCCAAGACCGGTGGCGGCTGAAGCGTCAAAGGCTGCTAGGCTTCATAGGTTATGAAGCCCCATTGTCCTCCCGGGAGCTGGCCCTTCTGAGCAAGGCATGCACCTCCCAGCGTGGCGGCGTCGGGTCAACCCGCAGGATCACCAGATCATTGGGGTTGGCCCGCGTCACCGGCTCGCCGTCTGTTTCCCGGCGCATTTCCCTTACGGTAATCGCATAATTCTGCAACCCCTGCCGATCCAGATAGAGGAGTTCATCTCCCACCGTGATCGGATTGCGGGCCTCGATCAGCGGCAGTTCATCGACCCGGCGCACCAGGCCCACCGGCACCGCCGCCGGCTGGATGTGGGGCACCGCATACTGCATTGACCCGGCCCCGGGCCGCCCGTCGAGAAAATTTTCCGTGTAGCCCCGGGAACCGATCATCTCCAATTCTCGCCGAAACGCCGGCGGCGGCCACTCGGCCGCGGCCGAACGCCCGGAATCGGCAAGGGCGTCCAAGGCCGCCCGATAGAGTCGCACCACGGTGCCCACGTAGGCCACGCTCTTCATGCGCCCCTCGATCTTCAGGCAGTCCACCCCGGCCGCCAGCAGGTCGGGCAGCCGGCCCAGCAGGCAGAGATCCCGGGAGTTGAAGATATAGGTCCCGTGCTCGTCCTCCTCCACCGGAAAATATTGACCCGGCCTTTTTTCTTCCTGAAGTTGATAACGGTAGCGGCAGGGATGGGCGCAGTCGCCCTGGTTGGCGCCGCGGCCGGTCAGATACTGGCTGAGCAGGCAACGCCCCGAATAGGAGATGCACAGGGCGCCGTGGACAAAGACCTCGATCTCGGCGCTGATCGCCTGGCGCACCGCGGAAATTTCGGCCAGGGACAACTCCCGGGCCAGGTTGAGCCTCCGCACCCCCTGTTCCTGCCAGAAGCGGGCCGCCGCCGGGTTGGTGACATTGGCCTGGGTGGAGAGATGGATGGCCAGCCGCGGCACCACCTGCCGGGCCACGGTCAGGATGCCGGGATCGGCGATGATCAGGCCGTCCACCCCGGCATCACCCAGGCTCCGCAGGTAGTCGTCGAGCCCGCTGAAATCCTCGTGGTGGGCCAGGATGTTGACCGTGCAGTAGACCTTGACCCCATGGGCGTGGGCATAGGACACCGCCTGGCCGATACCGGCCTCGGTGAAATTGGCGGCCCGGGCCCGCAAGCTGTAACGGCTGCCGCCCAGATACACGGCGTCGGCGCCGTAGAACACGGCGGCCTGCAATTTCTCAAAACTGCCGGCCGGGGCCAGAAGTTCCGGGCGCTTGAATGGTTTGGGCGCCGAGGGCTCGGCGGCTCCGGGTTGGTCGGTTTTTGTCATGGTTTTTTCCGGTCAGAGACGGTATCCTTCCGTACCCTGATACACTGAGATTAGGCCTGCCCCGCCGCCCGTTGTTAGCCGGCAACCAGGACCGCCACTATAACTGATCGCTATGTTGGATTGCTTAAAAAATAAGGCCGTGACCGTGGCCATGAGCGGCGGCGTCGACTCCAGCACCACCGCCGCCCTGCTGCTGGAATCGGGCGCCCGGGTGCGCGGGATTTACATGGCCCTGGCCCAGCCCGACCTGGAGCACCAGATCCGCCGCGTGCAAGGGGTGGCGGCTGCCCTGAACATACCCTTGGAGGTCGTTGACCTGCAAGCCCCTTTTGCACAACAGGTGCTGGGCTATTTCAAGACGAGCTATGCCGGCGGGCGCACCCCCAACCCCTGCGTGATCTGCAATCGCCGGATCAAATTCGGCCTGCTGCTGGACCGAGTGCTGGAGACCTGCGAATACATGGCCACCGGCCACTATGCCCGGCTGGCAAAGGCACCGGACGGCCGCGTCCGGTTGCTGACGGGGCTGGATCCCAAAAAGGATCAGTCATATTTTCTCAACCAGCTGACCCAGGCCCAGCTGGCCAGGCTCTGCTTTCCCTTGGGCGGCCAATCCAAGACGCAAACCCGGGAACAGGCCGCCGCCAAGGGCCTGACCGGCTTGCACGGCGCCGAGAGCCAGGATGTCTGTTTCCTCAAGGACCAGAGCGTGGCGCAATTCCTGGATGACCTGGGCATCAAGCCGGGCCCCATTGTCACCAGCGCGGGCCGCGAGATCGGCCGCCACCAAGGGATTCACCATTATACGGTGGGTCAGCGGCGCGGCCTGGGTATTCCGGATGCCACCCCCTATTATGTGGTGCGCCTGGAGGCCGATCAAAATACCGTGGTGGTCGGCAAGGAAGATGAACTCTGGCAAAAAACACTGCGGGTGACCGGGGTAAATTGGAGCAGCGGCACGGCGCCACTGCTGCCGCGGGAATTGCTGGTAAAGATCCGCTACCGCCATGCGGCAACCCCGGCCCTGGTCTCCGCCGACCCGGCGGGCGGTTGCCAGGTCGTCTTTGGCGAGCCCCAACGCGCCGTGACCCCGGGTCAGTTCGCCGTTTTCTACCAAGACGACGAGCTGCTGGGCGGCGGTGAAATCCTCTAACCCGAACCGGTAAACAACCCCAAACCATTATGCCGAAACTCCCGAAAAAAAACGCCCTGGCCGCGCCCCCCAAAGCCCCCCGCCGGGTGGCGGTGACCACCCTGGGCTGCAAGGTCAACCAGTACGAATCCGCCGCCTTTATCTCCGATTTCGAGGATGCGGGGCTGGAGGTGGTGCCCTTTACCCAGCCGGCCGATATCTATGTCGTGAACACCTGCGCGGTAACCGCCAAGGCCGGGGCCCAGTCCCGCCAGATGGTGCGCCGAGCCCTGAAGGCCAATCCGGGGGCCAAGCTGGTGGTCACCGGCTGCTACGCCCAGGTGGCCTCCCAGGAACTCCTGCACGGCGTCGAGGCGCCGATCTGCATCGTGGGCAACGGCAACAAGGACCGGCTGACCGCCATCGCCCTGGGCGACCGGCGGTGCGACCTGGAGATGTATACCGGCGAGATCAGCCGAAAAAAAGAGGTCTGCCCCCTTACGGCCCGCCGGTTTTCCGGCCGCACCCGGGCATATCTGAAAATCCAGGACGGCTGCAACAGCTTCTGTTCCTATTGCATCGTGCCCTATGCCCGGGGCCGCAGCCGCAGCCTGCCCGAGGCCCAAGTACTGGAGCAGCTCGACATCTTCGTGGACCAGGGCTACAAGGAAGTGGTGCTCACCGGCATCCATGCCGGGAAATACGGCCACGATCTCACCCCGCCCCGCAATCTGGTGGACCTGCTGCGCCAGATGCTGCAACGCGACCATCCGGCCCGCTATCGCCTGAGTTCGCTGGAGCCCACCGAGATCTCCACGGAGCTGCTGGCCCTGATGGCCGCCAGCCCGGCCGTGGCGCCCCATTTCCATATCCCCCTGCAGAGCGGCGACAACAGGGTATTGAAAAAAATGAACCGCTGTTACACGGCCGAGGACTTTGCCGAGGTGGTGGAGAGGTGCGCCGCCGCCCTGCCCGCGGCCGCCATCGGCGTCGATGTGCTGGCCGGCTTTCCCGGCGAGGACGAGGCCGCCTTTCAAAATACCATGGCCCTGCTCGAACGGTTGCCGATCACCTACCTGCACGCCTTTCCCTATTCCCGGCGGCCGGGCACCGTGGCGGCGGCCATGCCGGACCAGCTGCCCCGCCAGGTGAAACAGGAAAGGGTGGCGCGGCTGCGCGAACTGGATCATAAAAAGCGGGCCGCCTTTTACGAGAAGAACCTGGGCCAGGTGCGCCGGGTGCTGGCCGAAGGCACCAAGAATCGGCTCGGCCTGATGCATGGCTTCACGGAAAATTACCTGCCCGTCTATTTCGAGGCGGCCACCAAACAGGTGAACCGGTTTGTGGACGTGCGCCTCACCCGGCGCGACGACCTCACCATCCACGGCGAAGTCGTCTGACCGCGGCGCCCCGGGCTGGGCGATGGGTTACCATTAAATACGGAGCCGCAACGAGTCATCCTATGCATGGAGAAATTATTGCCATCGGCGACGAGTTGACCTCGGGCCGGGTGCTCAACACCACCAGCGGCCTGGCGGCCCGCCGACTGTTCGCTGCCGGCCACGAGGTCCGGGCCATGAGCATCATCGGCGACGACCCGGAGCTGATCGGGGTCACCTTGAAGGCGGCCCTGGCCCGCTCCCGGTTTATCATCGTTACCGGCGGCCTTGGCGCGACCAGTGACGACCTGACCAACCAGGCGGTGGCCACGGCCCTGGACCGACCGACCGTCTTGAACCGGGAGATGCTGGCCGGCATCTTCGGGGACCAGAAAAATTCCGGCGACGCCATGCTCGAAAAAATCGCCTGGCTGCCCACCGGCTCCGAGGTTCTGAAGCCCAGGGGCGGCATGGCCGGCCATCGCCTGGAGCATGCCGGGGTGCCGATCTTTTTTCTGCCCGGCGTGCCCCATGAAATGGAAGAGCTGCTCGAGGACTGCGTGCTGCCCGAGCTGGCCGCCCGCGCGGCCGGCGGCCCCGGCCTGGTGCACCACGAACTCTACCGGGTTTTCGGCCTCGGCGAGACCGAGATCAATCAACGATGCCTGGCGCTGGCCGCCAAAATCCCCGGCCTGGCCATCGGGTATTATCCGGTACACCCGGAGATCCATGTCAGCCTGACCTTGCAGGGCGCCGACCGCGAGGCCGACTTTCGCATTGCCGACACCCTACTGCGCCAGGCCCTGGCCCCCTACCTCTTTGCCAGCGGCGACCAAACCCTACCCACGGTGGTCGGGGCGCTTCTGACGGCCAACAACCAGACCCTGACGGTGGCCGAATCCTGCACCGGCGGCCGGCTGGCCGCCAACCTCACCGGCGTGGCCGGCAGTTCCGCCTATTTTTTGGGCGGGGTGGTGGCGTACAGTAACGAGCTGAAAACGAAATATCTGGGAGTCGCCCCCGAACTCTTGCAAGAACAGGGGGCGGTGAGCCGGGCCACGGCCCGGGCCATGGCCCGGGGGATCCTGACGCGGACCAACGCCGCCATCGGGGTCTCGATCACCGGCATTGCCGGTCCGGGGGGCGGCAGCACCGAAAAACCGGTGGGCACCGTCTGTTTCGGGCTGGCCACCGCCGCTTCCACCCTGGATTTCCAGTTCCGGTTTCCCGGCGTGCGCTGGCAGGTACAGGCGGCGGCCGCGCACCAGGCCCTGGAACTGGTCCGCCGACATCTACTGGATATTTTGCCGGAAAAGGAGTAATAAGGTATCCTCCGGTGCCCAAATAACCCAAGCCCCGGCCCAACAAGCCGATTTGCTTCCTAAAACAACGCTTAACAGGACAACCCCTCCAGGGAGAAACGCTCATGACCATTTCCGAAGGCAAGACCAAGACCCTCGACACGGCATTATTTCAGATCCAAAAACAGTTCGGCAAGGGCTCCATCATGCGGTTGGGGTCCGAGGAGCGGGAAAACATCCCGGCCATCCCCACCGGCGCCCTGAGCCTGGACATCGCCACCGGCGTGGGCGGTTTCCCGCGCGGCCGGATCACCGAGATCTACGGCCCCGAGTCGTCGGGTAAGACCACCCTGGCCCTGCACGTCATCGCCGAGGCCCAGAAGCAAGGCGGCGTGGCGGCCTTCATCGATGCCGAGCACGCCTTGGATACCCAGTATGCCTCCAGACTGGGGGTCAACATCGACGACCTGCTGGTCTCGCAGCCCGACTACGGCGAGCAGGCCCTGGAGATCACCGAGATCCTGATCCGCAGCGGCGCGGTGGACGTCATCGTGGTGGACTCGGTGGCGGCCCTGGTGCCCAAGGCCGAGATCGACGGCGAGATGGGCGACAGCCACGTCGGCCTGCAGGCCCGCCTCATGAGCCAGGCGCTGCGCAAGCTGAGCGGCGCCATCCACCAGTCCAACACGGCCGTCCTCTTCACCAACCAGATCCGCATGAAGATCGGCGTCATGTTCGGCAGTCCCGAGACCACCTCGGGCGGCAACGCCCTCAAGTTCTACGCCTCGGTGCGCATGGACATGCGGCGCATCGGCTCCATCAA
>Ga0224496_10002565_pt1 | contig 10765 bp, 7 predicted proteins | sample SF_Jul11_sed_USG_2_FD_168127 | JGI IMG/M metagenome (GOLD analysis project Ga0224496, IMG submission 168127) | Sediment microbial communities from San Francisco Bay, California, United States - SF_Jul11_sed_USGS_8_1 | ecosystem: Environmental > Aquatic > Marine > Sediment | place: USA... | reverse complement strand
ACAGGTGACCACCGCCACTTTCCGCAGGACATGGACCCGCCCCCGGCCGCCCCCCTCGCCGCGCACCTTGCAGCGCGGCTCAATGACATCCTTGACGCAGACGATCCGGCAATCCGCGCCGGGCTTGGCCAGGTTTATCTCCACCCGGGCCAGCCGCGCGTCATGCCGGCACAGGAAATCCTGCAAGGCCAGGGGATCGATGGACAAGGAAGAACCCGTCACCCCGGTTATCTTGCCGAAGCGCACATCCTCGATGGGGATGATTCCCAGTTCAAGCGCCATGGCTCCTCCAAGATCGATGGTGATTGCCGGCCCGGCAACCCGGCACCGGTGCATCTCCCCACAACTCTAACGTAGTCAGTGAAGGGAAAGCAAGGCAGTCGCGATTCCCGGCGGCGCCGGAAATGCCGTTTCATCCCCCCAAAATCCTACCCGCAGCGACCCGTTCCCGCGCAGCGAAATTTTTGCCCAGCAAAAAATATCATTGCCAAAGACGCCAGCGTCCTGTATGGTCGGGACAATTCTTAATTATCTGCTCGTGTTCAACACGTGCTGCAACAAAGCTTCCTTCCCGCCCGCGTTCTTCCTAAAAGAGACGCCACAGGCTGGAATAAGCCTGTGAGTGACTTTTTTCTTCATTACCACTCCACGCAGTAACCATAACAGAATCGGTTAAGATCACCGCCGCCATCGGCGGTTAGCCTTTTTTGCGTCCGGCAACCGGATAGGGCCGTTGTGTTTTCGGCCACCCATTTCCGCTGCCGCGCACCACATTCATGCCGTCGACAGCGGTTGCGGAATGACCCGCGACGTGCGCCACGGCACCAGAGGAGTATCAATGCCTTTCCAATCGTTTAACCTGAAACCCGAAATCGTCGCCGGCATCACCGCCTGCGGCTACACCACCCCCACCCCGATCCAGCAGCAGACCCTGCCCGCTGCCCTTGCCGGCCGCGACATCCTGGGCCTGGCCCAGACCGGCACCGGCAAGACCGCCGCCTTCCTGCTCCCCATCCTGCAGCGGTTGCAGGACGGCCCGCGCGGTTATGTACGCGCCCTGATCGTCGCTCCGACCCGTGAACTTGCCGAGCAGATCAGCGAAGCGGCCCTTGAGCTGGGCCGGAAAACCAAACTGCGCACCGTCACCATCTATGGCGGGGTGGGCAAGGGCGGTCAATTGCAGAAACTGCGCCAGGGAGCCGAAATCGTCATCGCCTGCCCCGGCCGGCTGCTCGATCACCTGGACGCCAAGTCCATGCAGATCAACAAGGTGGAGATGCTGGTACTGGACGAAGCGGACCAGATGTTCGACATGGGCTTTCTGCCCGCCATCCGCCGCATCCTCAAATACCTGCCCAGCCAGCGCCAGACCATGTTCTTTTCGGCCACCATGCCCCAGGATATCCGGGTCTTGGCCCACAACATCCTGATCGAACCGGTCACGGTGCAGATCGCCCATCAGAAACCGGCAGAAACCGTTACCCAGGCCCTCTTCCCGGTGGCCAAGCATCTGAAACCCTCGCTTCTGCTGGAGCTCATGCAGCGCCACGATACCGGTGGCCGGACCCTGATCTTCACCCGCACCAAACATGGCGCCAAGGGGTTGGCCCAGAAGCTTGAAAAAGCAGGCCACAGCGCCGACGCCCTGCAGGGCAACCTGAGCCAGAACCGCCGCCGCGAAGTAATGGAAAACTTCCGCACCGGCAAGGTCCGGGTGCTGGTCGCCACCGACATTGCCGCCCGGGGCATCGACGTGGCCGATATCTCCCACGTGATCAACTTCGACATGCCCGAAACCCCGGAAGCCTATGTGCACCGGATCGGCCGCACCGGCCGGGCCGAAAAAACCGGCCAGGCGTTCAGCTTTGCCAGCCGCGACGAACAGGACCAGGTGCGGGCCATCGAAAGACTGCTCGGCAAGCAACTGGAGCAGCACCAGCTCGAAGGGTTTGACTACTCGGTGCCGGCCCCCAAGAACACCGGCATGCAAAAACGCCCGGCCAGGCCGGGAGCAAGGCCGCAATCCCGCCCCTCCTCCCGGCCCGCTTCTTCGGCTCGGCCGCAGGCCAAGGCCAATCCCGGAGGCGGCCGCAACCGCGCCGCCTCCGGCGCCAACACCTTCGGCATCTCGGCGCAAAGGAAATCGGGCAACACCGCCCGTCGTACATCGTCCGGCAACCGGTAACGATTTTCTGACTTAAATAATGGACCGGGCACGCCGCCCGGTCCACCAACGCCCCTGCGCCGGATTGGCGACAGGGGCGTTTTTTGTTTTCTCCCCCCTCTCTCCTCCCCGAAAATCTCCGCCTGCTTGACCTAGGTCAAGGACTTTCCCGCCGCCTGACGGTAGGAAAACGCTTGTTAAGCTCGACGCTTTCCAGCGCACACACTTCAATCAAATTTGTGGAGAAGAGAAATGAGACAATTTTTAAAACGCCTGCCCTTGGTTTGCCTCGCCGGGCTGCTGCTGACGGCACCGGTCTCGGTTCTGGCCGAGGAAAGCAAATGCATCAGCTGTCACCGGGAGATCACCCCCGGAGTGGTAAAGGACTTTCTCAGCGGGGCCATGGGCAAAGCCGGAACCGATTGTTCTGATTGCCACGGCACCGGCCACACCGGCAAAGATGACACCGCCAAGGTTACCATGCCGACGGAACAGACCTGCCAGAAATGCCACGAAAAGCAACACGGCCAATATACCGAGGGCAAACATGCCCTGGCCTGGGTCGCCATGTCGGCCATGCCCACCAACGGTATCCAACCCCACCCGTACATCCAGGGCTTGAAAGGCTGCGGCGGCTGCCACAAGGTCGGAGTGCGCACTAAAGAGCAGCGGGCCGTTTCGCCGTATGGTTCCCCATGCGACTCCTGCCATACCCGCCACAAATTCTCCAAAGCCGAGGCCAGGAAGCCTGAGGCCTGCCGCACCTGCCACATGGGCTTTGACCATCCCCAGTGGGAGATGTGGTCCGGCTCCAAGCACGGCGTCATCTACCAGACCGAGGGCGACACCGGCCGGGCGCCCACCTGTCAGACCTGCCACATGGAGGAAGGCAACCACCGGGTCATGACCTCCTGGGGCTTCCTGGCCCTGCGTCTGCCGGAAGACGATGCCGAGTGGATGGGCTATCGGGCTACCATCCTCAAAGGTCTGCAGGTGCTTGATCCGGAAGGCAACGCCACCGGCCGCCTCGACGTGGTCAAGGCTGGCAAGGTCGCCCGCCTCAGCAAGGAAGAGTGGCAGTCCGAGCGCGACCGGATGGTCAAGGTTTGCAGCAAGTGTCACAGCAGCAAGTACGCCGAGACCAACCTTGCCAACGCCGACAACATGATCAAGGAAGCGGACAAGCTGATGGCCGAGGCGATCGAGATCGTCGCCGATCTTTACCAGAAAGGCATCATCAAACCGGAAGCCAACAAGATCGCCTATCCGGACCTGTTGACCTTCTACGATGCCATTACCCCCATCGAGCAGACCCTCTACGTGATGTTCCTCGAACATCGCATGCGGGCCTTCCAGGGCGCCTTCCACATGAACCCCGATTATGTGACCTGGTACGGGCTGGCCGAAATGAAAAAGGATCTGGTGGAGATCAAACATGAAGCCGAGCGGATGCTTGCCGCCGGCCACTGATTGTTGAAGCCGTTACGATAGAAAGCCGCCGGGAGCCAAATATTGACAGCCGGTGGCTTTTTTGCCCTTTCTCCGGCCGGATCTCGCGGCGCATCGCCGCCAATGCCCGGTCGCAACCATCCCTCTCCTTATAAGGAACCAACCAATGAAAAAAATCATCCTCGTCGCCCTGCTGCTGATCTGTTCGGTGGCCGCAGCCCACGGCAACACCCAGGAGAACCCGCTGGCCGGGAAGAATGTCACCGCCCTGAGCCAGGCAATCCAGTACTCCAACCAGGGCTTTGCCAAAAAGCCGATATTCAAGGGGGCAACTTACGACATTCTGCTCTTCGCCTTCCAACAAGGGCAGCAACTCTCCGCCCACACCATCCCCCTCGACGCCTTTATTCTGGTGCTGGAAGGGAAAGCCACGGTGATCATCGACGGCAAGGAGTATGAAGTGGCGGCGGGAGAAAAGATCTCCCTGCCGAAGAATCTCTCCCACGCCTTGACCGCCAAGGAAAACTTCAAGATGCTGCTGGTCAAGTAAACAGCAGGCCGCCGGGAACAACGGCGGCCTGCTGCCTCATCCGGACCGCCCCATCGCTCGGAACGCAGATCTTTCCGGGCGGTGGCGGTCCGGCTTCCATCGCCGCATTATCTCCCCTTTTGCCGAATCCGACAGAATTGCCTTGCCCCTCCGGGCCGGGCATGCTAAAAGTTCCCCCTTTTCCTTGAAATTCCGTGCGGATTCCGCATTCTTCCGCCGCCGCCACGGCCCCTGCGGGTTTGCGCCCTTTTTTCACCACGACCTTATTTGACGGGAATCGACCATGATCCACCTCACCAACATCAGCAAACAGCACGGTTCGCAGATCCTCTTCCAGAACGCCAGCTTTCAAATCCTGCCCGGGGTACGCACCGGCCTGGTCGGCCCCAACGGCGCCGGCAAATCCACCATCTTTCGCCTCATTACCGGCGAGGAAGAAGCGGACAAGGGCGAGATCTCCTGCGCCAAGAAGACGGTGATCGGTTATTTCTCCCAGGAGGTGGGCGAGATGGCCGGCCGCTCGGCCCTGGCCGAGGTGATGGCGGTGGCCGAAGATGTGATGCGGCTGGGCGCGGAGATGAAGGAGATGGAGGCGGCCATGGCCCAGCCCATGGCGGACGAGGAGATGGCCGCCCTGCTCGAACGCTACGGCGACGCGGTGGAGGAATTCGAGCATCGCGGCGGTTACGACCTTGAATCCCGCGCCCAGGCGGTGCTCACCGGCCTCGGCATCGGTCCGGCCGACTACAACCGGCCGGTAGAGGAGTTCAGCGGCGGCTGGAAGATGCGCATCGCCCTGGCCAGAATTCTCACCCTGAACCCCGACGTGCTGCTGCTCGACGAGCCCACCAACCATCTGGACGTGGAGTCCATCGTCTGGCTGGAGGAGTGGATCGTCAAGGAGTTCAAGGGCGCGGTGCTGATGACCTGCCATGACCGCGACTTCATGAACCGCATTGTCTCCAGGATTGTTGAGGTGGCCAACCGAACGGTGACCACCTACAACGGCAACTATGACTTCTACCTCCGCGAACGGGAGATCCGCCGCGAACAGCTCCAGGCCAGCTACCGCCGCCAGCAGGAGATGCTGGCCAAGGAAGAGGAGTTCATCGCCCGTTTTGCCGCCCGCGCCTCCCATGCCGCCCAGGTGCAGTCACGGGTCAAGAAGCTTGAAAAGATCGAGCGCATCGAACTGCCGCCCGAGCAACGGCTGATCAAGTTCGAGTTCGGCGACACCCCCCGAAGCGGTGATGACGTGGCCTATTGCCACGAACTGACCAAGACCTGGCCGCTGCCCGATGGCGGCGAAAAGCAGGTGTTCAGCGGTATTTCCGGGATGATCCGGCGGCAGGAAAAAATCGCCGTGGTCGGCGTCAACGGTGCCGGCAAGTCCACCTTTCTGAAAGTCCTGGCGGGGAAAACCGAGCCCACCGCCGGGGAGGCCACCATCGGCGCCAGCGTCAACATGGGCTACTTCAGCCAGCACGCCATGGATGTCCTCGACCCCAACCGCACCGTCTTCGACACCGTGCAGGACGTCCTGCCCCAGGCCAACATCGGCGTGATCAGAAACATCTGCGCCGCCTTCCTCTTCCTGGGCGACGAGGTGGAGAAACGGGTCAGCCTGCTCTCGGGCGGCGAGAAGAGCCGCCTGGTGCTGGCCACCCTGCTCGCCCAACCCCTCAACTTCCTGATCCTGGACGAGCCCACCAACCATCTCGATATCCAGTCCCGGGAGATCCTCCTCGAGGCACTCCGGAAGTTCACCGGCACGGTGGTGCTGGTCAGCCACGACCGCCATTTCCTGCGCTCACTGGTCAACCGGGTCTTCGAGATCGACCACGGCGAAATGCGGGTCTACGAAGGGGATTACAACTACTACCTCAGCAAAACGGCTCACCAATAGCTGCCGTGCCATGAAAATCCGCCGAAACCCGGAAACCTGCGGCCAAACCTGGGTAGAGTAGAGGACAGGCTCTCGCCTGCCCTCCCTCATCAAACCGTGCATGCGGTTCTCCCGCACACGGCTTTCCGATGTTCTTCACACCGAGGCATGCGCTGACTTCCAGCCCGCTGCTGTTGGGACTTTGTATAGCCCGTAACGCCGGTACAGATCCACACTCGGGAATCGACCTTCACCGATCCCCCGGTCTTTCACCTTGTGGCGCTTCATCAAATGTTTACGCATCCGTTGTTCCGCATGGTTTTTGACCTTCTCCATGACCTGATTCGAGTTCCGATAATGGAAGTAATTCACCCAGCCTTTCAGGCTTTGGTTCACGTTTCCTATCATCGCTTCCAAAGGGATGGGGGTCAGTTCCCGGCCCGTCATGGCTGTCAGCTTCGTCTTGATTTTCATCAGTGACTTGGCCGCTGGACAGACATGCGGATACGGCTTGCCAGTGCGTATTCCTCGACTCATCCGAATCGCAAAACCCAGGAAGTTGAAGCTCGCTTCAGTGGCGTTCACGACATGGGTCTTGGCCTCGTTGAGACTAAGGCCCAGTCGTTCCAGTACGTGGCGTACCACCTTCAGCGGTTCCTCTACATCTTTTCGGCACATCACGACAAAGTCGTCCGCGTATCGGACGAGGTGCGCTTGCAGCTTGCCTTTCAGGTGCCGCCGTTGCCAGATCCGATCAAGAATATGCAGATAGCAGTTGGCCAGTAGCGGGGAGATCACACCGCCTTGCGGCGTACCCTTCCGGTTGGCTTTGCCGCCGCCCACGGTCCTCTTCACTCCGTTACCGTCTTCACCGACGACCGGGGCTTTGAGCCATTGATTGATGAGGCTGAGAATACCCCCATCAACAATGCGTTCGGCCACCACGGCCATCAGCTTGGCGTGCGGAATGCTATCAAAATATTTCGATAGGTCGGCGTCGATGACTTGGGTGTAGCCGGCCCATAACGCATTGGCAATGTCATCCACGGCATCGTGCGCCGAGCGTTTGGGCCGGAATCCGTACGAATGTGCACAGAAATCGGCTTCAAAGATCGGTTCGATGACGAGTTTCACTGCCATTTGCGCTACCCGGTCACGGATCGTCGGAATCCCCAGCGGCCGCAGACTGCCGTCCGCCTTGGGAATCATTACGCGCCGCACCGGCTGAGCTCGGTAGGTCTTGTTTTGCAGATCACGGGCCAATTCCCGCAGAAACGTTTCTACCCCTTCGCTGTTTTCTATGGCTTCGAAGCTGAGCCCGTCAACGCCGGGACTGCCTCGGTTGGCACGGACAAGCCGCCAGGCGTGACTGAGGATGTCTTCCCGGATGATCTTGTCGTAGAGCACATAAAAGCGGTAGGCCGGCTCTTGCTTGGCCTTGGCATAGAGCTTCCTCTGAAGCGTCCTGATCTTATCCGGGGTTTTTAGCGACATGGCAATCCCCTGATCCTCCGCTCTTCGGTTGCATGAACAAAGCAGGGTCCCTTTCCTCGTCCGGGGTTATGTTGTCCCGCGAACTCAATCGGTACTATGAACCCCTCCGACTCCCGCCGGCAGCCGCTGCGCTTTCGTCTCCTTATACGCATCGGTCGGTGGCCTCCCCACCCCCGCAGACGGGTCTCCAGCACTGGGCAGTAAATCTTCGAGAACATGCCGACCCTGCTACCCCGGGAGTCGATTGACGCTACTTCCGTTATTCCAGCGCCCATCCAACGGCCTTCCCCTTCTGACCACAGGGTCGGCTTCTCCATTTCGTTTACGAGGCTACTCATAGGTTCACTTGCGTTACGGCCTGCTCTCTTGCTGTTTGGAAACTCACGACCCCGTGTTGCCACGACGCCGCTTCCTCATGCTACCGAGGCGTACGGACAACTCCCCGGACAGGACTTTAACCTGCTAGATTTACTGCTGTTACTGCGAACGGTCAAGTCTTGCAAAACAACACGATTCAAAATTGAATTTTACCCACCATCCCGTTCATAAAACAGAAACCTGCGGCCAGAAACCACTTCGCAAGAAGTCCTAAACAGTTTCCAGTCTTCGCGCAGCCCTTTTTAAAACGGCAGCTCTTCGCAGATCCGCCCCTGCGATTCGGCCACGTCCGGGCAGATCAATTTTCCGAGATAGACGTTGATGCCGCGCCGCAGGGCGATATTTTCTCGGGCGGCGGTTTCAACTCCCTTGCCGGCCAGAGCCTGGACCAGGGGCAGGGTGACATTGGTGAGGGCGAAGGTGGCGGTGCGGGGCACGGCGCCCGGCATGTTGGCGACGCAGTAGTGGAGGATGCCGTCCACCTCGAAAACCGGATCGGAGTGGGTGGTGGGGCGAGAGGTTTCCACGCAGCCACCCTGGTCGATGGCCACGTCAACGATTACCGCCCCCTTCTTCATCAACCCCAGCATCCCGCGGCTGATGAGCTTGGGGGCGCTTCGGCCCGGCAGCAGCACCGCCCCCACCACCAGATCGGCCTTGCGTAATTCTTCTTCCAGATTGTGACGGTTGGATATCAGGGTGGTAAGCCGGCCGCTGTAAAGCTCTTCAAGCCGGGTGAGCTGGTCGATCCTGAGCCCCAACACCGTCACCTCGGCCCCCAGCCCCACAGCCATCTTGGCGGCATTGCTGCCCACATTGCCGGCGCCGATGATGGTAACATGGCCCCGCTCCACCCCTGGCACCCCACCCAGCAGCAAACCGCGACCGCCCGCCTCTTTTTCGAGGAAACGGGCCCCGGCCTGGATCGCCATCCGGCCCGCCACCTGGCTCATCGGGGCAAGAAGCGGCAGCGAACCGTCATCGGGCCGCACCGTTTCATAGGCGATGCCGATGATTTTCTTCTCCAGCAAGACCTGGGTCAGCCCGGGCAGTGGCGCCAGGTGCAGGTAGGTGAAGAGGATCTGCCCCGGGCGGAGCAATTCGTATTCCGGGGCCAGCGGCTCCTTGACCTTGACCACCAGCTCAGCCCGGCCGTAGAGCTCGGCGGCGGTGGTGACGAGCTCGGCCCCGGCTTGAAGGTACTCCTCGTCAACAACGCCGCTGCCCAGCCCGGCACCACGCTCCACCAGCACGGTGTGGCCTGCGGCCGCAAGGCTGGCCACACCGGCCGGCACCATGCCAACCCGAAACTCCTTGTCCTTTATCTCCCTGGGAACCCCGATGATCATAGCCCCTTCTCTCCTTTCAGAGTTCGTGTACCCCTGACCGCTTGCTCGGCCGACCCGTGAAAAGATACCTCAACAAAACCGCCTAAAATTCAGTCTCCACCCGGAAACGAGAAATTTCGTTCGAGGGCAAGGCGCGCGGGAGGCGAAAAAGCGGAGCGTACAATGAGGTACGTGAGCATTTTTCGGCGACCAAGCAACGCCGCCCTCGGGCGAAAGGGCCGTTTCCGATTTACAGAGGAAGGATATGCACCTCCTTCTCCACCGGGTGCATGCCCTTCAACAGCAGGCCGTTACGGCCGTCGATGGTGATCGGGTCGCCGAACCGGATGACGTGGTCATGGATCTCGGCCCGCTCCTCCGTTTCATAGACCTTAAGGCTGTTGCAGCCCACCAGGCAGGTCTTGTCGAGCCGGATCGCCACCACCGACGCGTGGGATGTCTGGCCGCCGCGGGCGGTGAGCAACCCATCAGCCATGGAAATTTCCTTGATGTCCTCGGGTACCGTGTCCTGGCGGATGAGGATCAGCGGCGTGTCCGGGTCATCCTGCCTGAGCTGGCGGATGTTGTCGGCGGTGAACACCGCCCGGCCCGAGAGCGCCCCGCCGCTCACCCCGATGCACTTGCTCAACTGGTGGGCCGCGATATCCACCGAATCGGCGAGCACGTCGAAACTCTCGTCCTTCTTGATGGTGATCATATCGCGGGTCTGGAGGATATACAGCTCCTTGGCGCCGGGTCCCTCGAAGGTGAATTCAATCTCCTGGGGGTTCCAGCCCTTGTCGTAAACCAATTCGCGGGCCAGGGCAAGGAGCCCCTGGTAAATCTCCGGGAAACGGAGTTCCAGACTGTTTTCCTTGGAGCGGCCATCGATCTCGGCCTGTTCCACCGAGACCGGATAGGTGGTGACCAAGCCGCTGACGATATCCTCGCCCTGGTCGCCGGGGGCATAATCGCCCCACAGGGCCACTCGGCGGACCTTGCGGTAGGGGTGGGCGGTAAAGAGCACGCCGCTGCCCGACTGCGGCCCCTGGTTGCCGAAGACCATGGCCTGAACGATCACCGCCGTACCCCACGCCTCGGACATATCCATCAGGGCACGGTAATCGCGCGTCTTGTCGGTGTCCCAGGAATCGAGCACCATCTCCACCGCCCCCACCAACTGCAGCCAGGGGTCGTCGGGAATACCGATGCCGACGCTGCGGATGGTCCGCTGGTAGTCGAGCGCCAACTCCTTCATCTGGGCAGGCGTGAACTGCCGCTTGACCTTGACCCCGTGCCGGGCCTTAGCCGCATTCATCAGGGACTGGAACTCCTCACGAGCCACGCCCCGGGTCATGGCCCAGGACTGGAGGAAGCGGCGATAGTTGTCCCAGGCCAGATATTCCTGGCCGGTGGCAACGGCAAACTCCTCGACGATCTCCTGATTAAGGCCGACATTGTGGATGGTGGCCATCATGCCGGGCATGGAGACGGCGGCGCCGCTCCGCACCGAGAGC
>Ga0224496_10002564_pt1 | contig 10766 bp, 13 predicted proteins | sample SF_Jul11_sed_USG_2_FD_168127 | JGI IMG/M metagenome (GOLD analysis project Ga0224496, IMG submission 168127) | Sediment microbial communities from San Francisco Bay, California, United States - SF_Jul11_sed_USGS_8_1 | ecosystem: Environmental > Aquatic > Marine > Sediment | place: USA... | reverse complement strand
GTTCAAAGGCTCAATAATGGAACCGTAACTGTGCGATGAGGAGGGTCTTTCCCTCTATACGATAGACCATGCGATGTTCATCGGTTATTCGACGGGACCAGAACCCTGCGAAGGCATGTTTCAAGGATTCGGGTTTGCCGACTCCTGCGAAGGGCTCGCGCTGTGTTTCACGTATCAATTTATTGATTCGCTCCACCATCCGCTTATCTTGTTTCTGCCAATAGAGATAATCCTCCCAGGCCTCGTCAGCGAAGAGCAGTTTCACTTCGCGAGCTTTCGCTCAACGCCTTTACCCGTGTTTAATTGTGCAGCGGCTGAAAGAAGACGTTTGGCGTTAGCCGGTGTGCGTAAGAGATAAGCGGTTTCCTCCAATGCTTTAAAATCTTCAAGAGAAAGCATCACGACGGACTGCTCTCCATTGCGAGTAATAATCAAGGGTTCGTGGTCGTTGCACACGCGATCCATCGCGCTGGCGAGATTGGCTCGAACGGTCGTATACGTTGTGGCATCCATGATTTGACCTCCTATATGTACAGGATACTGTACAATGTTGATGGAAGTTTGTCTAGTTGGACCGTGTTGATTCTCTTGTGACTATCACCAACCCTCTTGCCTTTAGGCAATGGTGATTTTGGCCGATGAATCCAATGGATGGCGGGGGAGGATTGTTTAATTTGAGGAACTATACTATGTCTACTCACGATAAAAATCACGATCGTTATTTCCCCTCCAAACGAGATAGGTGGATTGTTGGGTTGATTTGGATGGGTATACTGGTGAGTGTGGTGGGCGGAATGGTGCCATTATTAGTTGCGGGAGTATCTTGGACCGAATTGCTCTTGGTGGGGAGCTTACTGGTGGGCATGGATTCGCTGATGTTGTGGGTATTGTACGGGACAGGTTACACCATAACACCTGATCGACTTTTGATCCGATGCGGACCTTTTGGGTTTTGCGTGCGATTAGATGCTATTGACTCTATCACTCCGACGAGGAGTCCTTGGTCCAGCCCGGCCTGTTCGTTGGATCGGTTGAAAATTGTCTATGGTGTTTCTCAACAGAGTGTGATGATTTCTCCTGCAGAAAAGTCAGGGTTTCTTTCCGCTATTGTACAACGGTGTCCCACCTTAGTCGTCCTTCACGACCAGGTTCGGAAAAAGACGGACCCTTCTTCCTCAGCCGTTGTTCCCACGACTCAGCCTCAGGTTACCGCGTAGTCTATCCACCGTTCTTCGATTTGGGGTGGATTGTTTACTTCTCCGGACAGGTTTGGTCCAAGATGTAATAGACCGGGCAGAAACCGGTAAATCCGCTCTGTAGTAGTGTGACCCCCAAGACGCCCGGAAGCCATAACCAGGCCGGGTTCACATATACACCCAGCAACACTCCCAGAGTAATCAATCCGCCTGCAATGCCATCATGGATTTGTCGTTTTCGATTCATGTGAGCATCTCCTCTAGGGTGGAAAATAGTGCTAAGGGGCGCCTTTTGGGGGACGTGAGACTGTGGAATGTTTATTTCATGTGCTGAGCCATGCTTACACTTTTTGTTGCAGAACTTCTTCAAGGGTGGCCGCTAATTCTTGAATAAGAAGCGGCTTGTGAAGGAGCCGGCGAATCCCCAGTTGTTGGGCTTTTTCAGGAGTCATGGTATGGCTGAAGCCCGTGTAAATGATAATCGGCAGGCTTGGATTGAGGTGGAGCATTTCGATGGCGAGCTTTTCACCCGTGATTTTCGGCATGGTTTGGTCGGTAATCACGGCGTCAAATTGATGAGGGTTGGCCTGAAAGATATCTAAGGCCGTGATGCCGCTGTTGCAAACCGTGACGGTATAGCCTAAGTGTTCAAGAAAATTTTTCCCCATCTTCGACAGGGCTTCTTCGTCATCAACCAAAAGGATATGGCCCTGTTGTTTCGGGTAATTAAAAAGCTCCGTTTGGTCAGAGGTCACAATGGGTGTGGCAGCGATATAGGGGAGGAAAATCGCGAAGGTCGTTCCTACGCCTACCTGGCTTTCCACCGTGATGGTTCCGCCATGAGCGACGATGATGCCATGGGCCACAGACAGTCCCATGCCGGTCCCTTCTCCCACCTCTTTGGTCGAAAAAAACGGGTCAAAGATTCGAGCTAGCGTTTGAGGCGGGATGCCTGCTCCCGTGTCAGCAAGGCTGATCCGAAAATAGGGGCCTGGAGCCAGCTCAAGGAGTTTGCCCTGATTGTCCTGATCCAACAGGAGGTGTTCGAGCTTCACCGTGATGCGTCCGGATTTTCCACGCATGGCATGTTCGGCGTTGGCAAATAGATTCATAAAGACTTGGTGTAGTTGAGTGGGGTCGGCCAACACCATGCCGAATTCGTCAGAAAAATCTTTGTGAATTTCGATGGTCGCGGGCAGGGTGGCCTGCATAAGGGTGAGCACTTCTTCAAGGAGGGGAGAAAGTTGTAGGGGTTGGTGTTCCGGCTCGGTTTGACGACTAAACGTGAGAATTTGTTTGATGAGGTCTTTAGCGCGCTTTCCAGCCACGAGCACTTGATTCAGGTACTCGTAGGCTTGGTCACTGGGAGCCACTTTTAGTTGGGCTAATTGGCAGAAACCCAGCATGGCGGTCAGGATGTTATTAAAATCATGTGCAATGCCTCCGGCTAGGGTCCCCATGGCTTCCATCTTTTGGGTTTGCCGAATCTTGGTTTCACTTGTTCGCATCTTATCTTCGGCTTTTCTACGTAAGGTGATGTCGGAAAAACTGACGACAGCTCCCACGATTTTCTCGTGTTCATGGATGGGGGTGCTGATGTATTCCACGGGGAAGGAGGTGCCGTCTTTGCGCCAGAGTAACTCCTCGTCTCCGCCATGAGATTGGTCCCTGAGGAAATCGCCATGGAGTGGACAGAGGTGTCGTGGATAGATGGTGCCGTCTTTCTTGGTGTGGTGCATGGTTTCATGCATTGGTTTTCCGAGCAACTCATCAATGTCGTAGCCTAGGAGTTTTGCTCCGGCCGGATTGATAAACGTGACGCGTCCATGCACGTTTAATCCATAGATACCTTCTCCTGCAGAGTTTAAGATCAGTTGATTCTGTCGACTCATTTTTTCCAATTGTTCTGACGCCAATTGGTGCTCATGAACTTCGGCTTCAAGCGATCGCTTTGTTTCTAGCAATGCGTTCGTGCGTTCCTTCACCGTTTGCTCTAAGGCTGAAGCAGAGTGTTGTAAGGCGGCCGATTGGGTTTTCAGCAGGCGAATCGTTTCCGTGACGGTGTACTCCAAATGTTCGAGATCACCCTTGCGTCGAATCGTTTCGGGTTCTGAAGCAACGGCTGAAGAAAAGGGCGTTCCTAAGCCAACACGAGTGGCCAGCGTGTGTTGTAGCTGATTAATGACGGATTGAAGAATGGAAGAAATATGGTTCTTCGACCAATAGAGGCTGAGAAGACCGGCACCGATGAGCAAGACCGTCATCAGGCTCATATTCAAGATTAATTGGAGCTCTTGTTTCTGGACGTTTTCAAGGGAAAAGGTCACGCGAATCCAAGCCTTCGTTTCCTTATCCCCGACGAGAGGGGCGACCATGATCAGCAGGGGTTCACCCTTTTCAGATTCTGTATAGCGTAAAACTTTTTCCTGCTGCTTCATCTCCATCCACTGTGAATCTTCAAGGACCAGACCGATGCGGCTGGGAATTTGTGAGGCCATGATCATATTGTCGAAGTCGATGACCTCAATGCCCACGATCTCCGGATCTGGCGGATAGCTCATCAGCGCTTCTTGGATCCGGAAGAGGTTATTATGGATGGCCGCCCATCCACCAATGGCAAAGGCCTGAGTAAAGGCCAACCCTTTGGTTTCAGCGGCATGGTAGAGCATGGCTCGTTGTTTGGAGAGCATGATGCCGGCCAAAAGAATCATGATGATGAGGATGATGCCCGACAGAAGGACGGTATGGCGAAATCTCAGGCTGCCCTGCCATTTGTCGCGAAAGCGAGAGAGAAAAGAAAATGGTGATCGGGAAGGGTCAAGTGTGGGCATGTCGGGAAAGGATAATGGAGATATCAAGGGAAGTAAATATCTGGGAGTGGTCGGCTGTATCTTGACCACCTCTAGGGAGAGGGCTAGACTCCGCCAATGTTGCGTTTCGGCCATGGAATGACTGCTTTACTGGTGTGTTTCTTGAGCCAGGCAGGTATGGTGTTGGCGGTTGAGGCAGGTGCCCATGTGAAGGGGACGGTTTCATTTCGTGGAAAAGTGCCAGTAGCGGAAACGATGCTGGTGACGGCTGATACCGGGCTCAGCGGGAAAGAGGCGCGGATTCAGACTGTTCAGGTGAATAAGGACACGTTGGGACTTCGCGATGTGGTGGTGAGCGTCAAAGGTATTCCTTTCCCCATTTATTACGGTGGCGGACCCACACGAATTATTGTGAATGCCAAGTGCGCCTTTGCGCCACGGGTGGCAGCGGGACGTTTTGGCGAGACGCTTGAAATTCAAAATCTAGATCCCATTCTTCATAACACCCATGTTGTGGTGGGAAAAAAGACGATAGTGAATGTGGCCCAACTGGCTGGCTCGCGGCCTATACCGAAAACCCTCAAACGGTCAGGCTTATACACAATTCGTTGTGATAAACATACGTTTATGTCTGGGGCGCTTCAACTGCCTGTCCTTCCAGCCGGTTCGTATACCATTGTTGTTTGGCATGAAACGTTGGGCAGTCTTGAACAAGACGTCACCGTTCCCTTACAAGGAACGGTCATTATCAATTTTGATTATCTGTAACGAGCGTTCGTCTTTCTCGTCAGGAATAGAACATGATTTACGACACTCAAGAACCCATCATCAAGATCCATTTCACGGGACCAACCCAGAAAATACATATGCGGTTGTGTCGGTTGGTGGGACGGGCCGTGGCCGACTTTTCCATGATCGAAGCTGGAGATACGGTGATGGTCTGTCTTTCCGGTGGGAAAGACAGTTATGCCATGTTGGATGTCTTGTTATCGATGCGGTCTCGGGCGCCCATCTCGTACCAACTGATTGCGGTCAATCTTGACCAGAAACAGCCGGGCTTCCCCGAGCATGTGCTTCCTGAGTATCTGACAAAGCTGGGCGTGCCGTTTCATATTGAAGAGCAGGATACGTACTCGATCGTGAAGGAATTAATTCCTGAAGGAAAGACGACCTGTTCGCTGTGTTCCCGATTACGTCGGGGGATATTGTATGGCTTGGCAGACAAGCTGGGGGCCACCAAGATTGCCTTGGGGCATCATCGGGATGACATGATAGAGACCATGGTGCTCAATATGTTCTTCAATGGCGCGCTGAAATCGATGCCGCCAAAATTACGCTCTGATGATGGCAAGCATGTGGTGATTCGGCCGCTGGCCTATGTGCGGGAAGCGGACCTAGCCAACTATGCGACCTTGCGAAATTTCCCCATCATTCCATGTGATCTCTGCGGGTCGCAAGAAAACTTGAAACGACAAGAAGTGAAAACGCTGCTCAAGGATTGGGAGAGCCGCTATCCTGGTTCCGGGGATAGTATATTTGCGGCGTTAACGAATGTGAGACCTAGCCAACTTCTTGACCGACACCTGTTTGATTTTTCCTCGTTAGCGCGGCCCGTTCAGTAACTCTCAATTTCAGGTTCTCGGCAACTGGACACCACCCGCGTTCCCTTCTATTCTTGAGTCGACTGACTCTGTCCTTTTCTCACTGTGTGCCGACATTGGTCGACTTGTCTGGTCATCCCACATGATTTACCTTCAATTACTCTTTCTCCTTATTGTGGCGAATGGGGCGCCTATCATCGGTCGGTGGCTGTTGAAGGGGTATTGGGGGATACCCATTGATGGTGGGGCTGTCTTCATTGACGGTCTTCCTCTTTTGGGAACATCCAAAACCTATCGTGGTATTCTGTGTTCCTTCCTGGCGACCCCTCTTGTTGCAATAGTCTTGGGGTTGTCATGGGACATTGGGCTGATGGTTTCCATCTTGGCAATGACGGGAGATTGTCTCTCAAGTTTTGTTAAGCGACGTTTGAACGTGCCTTCTTCTGCTATGGCGCTGGGTTTAGATCAGATTCCGGAAAGTCTGTTGCCCTTGCTGGGGCTGTGGCAGCAGCTTTCTTTAACGTGGGAAGGTATTGGGGCCACGATGGCCGGGTTTTTTATCGTAGAGTTGGGACTGTCAGGAGTATTGTACAAACTCCATATTCGCAAGCATCCCTATTAAGCGAATCCAAAATTTATGATGGAGGATCACCCTTCAGAATCTTCAAAGACCCCACTGATTTCCATTGGCGTCGCCATTGTCGTGGTGTTACTTGTGCCGGTGCTTCTCTATTCCGTTGGCCCAGAAGGGCCATTGAAAGTTGGGGATGTGGTCTTTGCGACAGACCGTCATCGCGTGAAGTTTGTCGACCCCACTCTTGCGCAAACCCAAGGGTACCAGGATTTTTGTATTCTGGAATCGCGGGTGCAGTTGGTGGTGCAGAACATCGATACCATGCCAGGCCGGTCGATGGTGGCGGAGCCTATTGGAGTGGAGACGAGCGAAATACCATATTGTCCACCTCGCACCTCTGTTTTTCTTCAACCCTATCAGGCGACATTGAAAGCCAATCTCTGGGGAGGCTTGCGTGATACGCTTTCCAATTTGGTGTCTGGGCGATAGTAGAGGGAAGACGGGAAAAACGAGCCATTAGGACTTGAGTTTTTCCGCAAACTGTTGCCGAAATTTGGCGATCTTGGGTGAAATGAGATAGGCGCAATAGGGTTGCGAGGGGTTCTGGACAAAATATTCTTGGTGATAGGGTTCGGCCATATAAAATGTGGATGCTGGAACGACTTCAGTCACAATGGGAGAATCAAAAATCTTGTCTTTCGTTAATTGTTCTATCACCCTTTTGGCCGTAGTTTCTTGTTCGGGCGAATGATAAAAAATGGCTGAACGATATTGGGTGCCGGCATCGTTGCCTTGCCGATTCAATGTCGTCGGATCGTGAGTCCCAAAAAAAATTTCCAAAAGTTCCCCAAAGGAAATCACGCTCGGATCGAACCGAATTTGGATAATCTCGGCATATCCAGTCGTTCCGGTACACACCGCTTCATACGTAGGGTTGGGACGTCCGCCGCCCATGTATCCTGACTCCACGGATTCCACGCCTCGTACCTGATCAAACACCGCCTCTAAGCACCAAAAACATCCCCCACCCAATGTGGCCAGTTCGCTTCCTGTTGATGGTGTTTGTGCTGTATCTGTCATGCTGGACTCCATTTTGTGTGAGACTCGCTGAAGGTCTTAGGCCATTTCTGATGTCAAAGAGTTATACCATGGGGCGTTGCCGCCGGCTACTGAATGTGGAGGCAATGTTTTTTGTGGTGAAACCATCATGCGGACTTCTTTGCTTTTTGCTAATGTGCGCATACTATGCGAGTGGTTTGGGCAACGGACATCCATTTGAACTTTCTTCAACCGCATGAGCGTACCGCCTTTTATTCGTCTATTCAGGATTCCCAGCCTAATGCGGTCTTTATCTCGGGTGATATTGCGGAGGCTCCTTCCTTGCGTAAGCTTCTTCATGAAATGCAGCACGCGATTGATGTGCGCTTGTATTTCGTGTTGGGGAACCACGATTTTTACCATGGGTCCATTGAAACAGTCCGGCGTGAAATTGAGGACTGGTGTCTGACTCAATCGGGACTGACCTATCTCTCTACTTCAGGGCTTATTGAACTCACACCCCAAACGGTCTTGATAGGGCATGATGGTTGGGGTGATGGACGGTTGGGAAATTACCAGAAGTCTCCCGTCAGACTCAGTGATCAAGAAGTCATTCGAGATTTTCAGGGCCTGGATCGCGATGCGGTTCTGGTCAAGCTTCAAGCGTTAGGAGATACGTCTGCCGCGTATCTCCGTGATGTGTTAGCCAGAGCGTTGGACTCGTATCAACAGGTCATGTGTCTCACCCATGTGCCACCCTTTAAAGAAGCGTGCTGGTATGAGGGAAAGATGGGCAATGACGATTGGTTGCCGTATTTCACCTGCCAAGCGGTGGGTGAGGTGTTACTGGAAGCCACGCAAGCTCAACCTGATCGCCAAGTAACGGTCCTCTGTGGTCACACGCATCATGCCGGTACCGTCCAGATGCTTCCCAATCTTTACGTGAAAACCGGTTCAGCTGAGTACGGTCAGCCTCATGTGGAAGAAGTTCTTACTATCAAGTAGGGGCTGTCTCTGAACGAAGTGAGTGTGTCAATGTCAGGGAACCGCAGAAAACTTTACACGAACCGTTTCTGGTCTTCCTCTGTTGGAACCCGGCAAGAGTCGGATTTCCCCATCCATTGATATCGATGGCGTGCCACCAAGTCGTAGAAGGGATCTCGAATCTGGCGAGGGATAATCATGAGAACCCCAAACAGGGACCAAGGAATTCCCAAGTGTCGAAGAATCTTGATGGCGGCGGTGGATTTCGTAAACAGTTTTCCCTGTTCGATTAACAGGAAGGTTTCGTAGTCTTCGGTTGAAAGTTGAAACTGTCGCAGAATTTCTTGGGCTGGCAGTGATTGGAGCGTGCCGAATTTGAAGAGGCCATGAGGGTCTCGGTCTAATACAAAGTTCACAAAAGCATTGCAAAAATTGCAGACCCCATCAAATACGATGACTCTGGCATATTTGTCCCACTCATGTGGGAGGACTGGTAATCCCTGTTTCACGTGGCGTACTTTTCCCTCCCCTCATACTTTGACGTGTGTTGATCCATCTGCAATGAATGATTCACCTCATTATAGTACCTGAGAGGCCTATCCCTTTTCAGGGATAGGGCCTAACTGGCTATGGAGGGACGAGGCCCGAAAATTTGTGATGCCTGAGCTTTGAGCCATGCGTGTATTGGCACGAGGTCGAAGAAAATGAGATAGACAAACGGAATTAACAGAAAGTTGACGTCCATTAAGACAAAAGTGGAAATGTGAAAGGTAATGACGCCAGCCAGGAACAGTGCACGCAGCTTCACTGATTTGATGAACAGAATCAATGGGAAACCGAGTTCGAATGCGAGCACCAGATGAGAGAAGATCTGAATAAGTTCAGGGTGTTGGGCCAGTTCAAAGCTTAAGCTGTTTTTGACGAGTTCCCCTTCACCCGTGACTCCCCACCGAACCGATCGTTTGATGAGCACTTCCTGAATTCTTCCCTCCCCGGCAAACCACACCCAACCGGATACTCGCACTTTTGCGATCACACTCCAAAAATAAAAGAGGGCGACATACAGTTGCATGGTTTTGATGGGCCAACTGGCTTCCCACTCCTGAATGCCTGGCGATGGTTGCTTGTATTGGGCATCTCGTGAGCAGACTTCCCCGCATTTTGAGAGGAGGAACAACATGAGTATTTGCATGGGGATAATATAGCGATGATGAACGTCCCCACTAAAACTGTCTCTTACCCCCTTTAAATAAAAAATACAAAGGATGACGACAATAATGGAGGTCCGTGTCCATTTCCCCATGATCATGGCGACCGTGGCGCCCATCAGGAGGAAATAGACGGCAAAGGACAGGGCGGGGATATGGTATTGAATCCCAAGCAGATGGAAGTACCAAATCGGCTCTATGAAGTAATACATGGAGCCGGCCGGGTTGAGGCTCAGGACTGTGACGAATTGATAGGTGTGGAAGAGCAGAAGTCCGCACCCGATATACATGCGTAGGAGGCCGAGGCTTTCCCCTGAAAAGCCAGTAAAGAAAAATTGATTCCAGGCCCGGCTGATCGCGTTAGAGAAGGCCATGTTCCCACCTTGGCAACCATTCGTCTTGCCACTCAATGAGGGCATGGCGGGTGGCAATTTCTGCTTTGCTGATATCCTGTTTCATTAAATCGGCTTTCCGGTAGATGCGTTTTTGGTAGTCTGCTTGAACTTTCACGATAAATTTCGGGTCTTCAGGTTCATGCTTCAAGGTTTTATTCAGGACCCAAAATATGCGCCAATCCCAATCAACCGAAAAATTCTCTTCCTCCTCACCTAATCCGCGGACAAAACGGTTGAAGGTACTTAAATTTCTATTGCCCTGTTTGTGCTTTGGTGGACCACCACCAAACATGCGCTGGTAATACAAGCGACGGAAGTTGGGTTTGGGAATATTTAAATCTTTGGGGGAAACGTAACTCGTTGACCCGTCCTTGTGGGTGACAAAGAGGCCCCTCTTAATTTTTTTCTTGTCCCAGACTTTCGCGGAAATGGTATCACGGGTCTTGTAATCGGAATACATGGGAACCCAGGTTATGGGAAACCGGTCAATGCGAAAAATTACTGCTGCCCATACGACGATCAAATACAGGACAAGAATGATATTGACCGTTCGTCGACTCAATGGAGGATTATCCTTTCGGGACAAAGTGAGAAGATAGCAGAGGGTTTTCCTTCCTCATAAAGGGAGGGAATGTTTGTAGACTATTATCCTGTAAAAAGTCGCACATCACAAGAATGAAAAAAAAGAAAAGGAGATGGTTTCCATTTTGGATTTCGGTATGATGAGTTTGGCTTGGCAATCAAGATATTCTTTGGGTGGAGGGTTCGCCTTTCTTGGATTCATAGGTTAAGGCAGTCAAAGGCATTTTCTACTGTATGATGTATTCTCTGCCACATCTTCTGCACCCTGTGTTGAGTCGTTTCATGCTTGTGGAACGGGAAGAAATTCATGCCCTGCTGTGGTCGTTTGCCTATTTCTTTTGTGTGTTGGCGGCCTACTACATTCTCCGTCCCGTTCGT
>Ga0224496_10002563_pt1 | contig 10768 bp, 7 predicted proteins | sample SF_Jul11_sed_USG_2_FD_168127 | JGI IMG/M metagenome (GOLD analysis project Ga0224496, IMG submission 168127) | Sediment microbial communities from San Francisco Bay, California, United States - SF_Jul11_sed_USGS_8_1 | ecosystem: Environmental > Aquatic > Marine > Sediment | place: USA... | reverse complement strand
GAGCACCCACGGCTCCGATGGTGTCGTGGGGATCAATAATCTAAACCTGATTACCGGTAATATTGGTAAGGCCGGTGGCACCAGTTTATCGATTACTGGCCAGTGTAATGCCATGGGTACCCGTGAGTGGTCATCCTGTTCCGGCCTGCCCGGTTATCGATATCTGGAAAACCCGGCCGACCGAAAAGAAATGGCGGATTTCTGGGGCATAGACGAGGAATTTTTGCCGACAAAACGCGGCCTGTTCCAGACCGATATTTTTCCGGCGATTGAAACCGGACAGATCAAGGGGCTGTGGCTGGTGGCCTCCAATCCGATGAGTTCCTTACCCAATTCCGAACGCATTCGTAAAACCCTGGAGAAGCTGGAGTTCTTCGTGGTGCAGGATGCCTACAGCGATGTGGAAAGTGCGCAGTATGCCAACATGTATTTACCGGCCGCTATCTGGGCCGAGAAAGATGGCTGCTTTACCAATACCGAGCGTCGTGTTAATCGCATTACCAATATCCAGCAACCCTATGCCAACTCAAAGCCGGATTTATGGATCTTTAACCAGTTAGCAAAACGTTTTGATCACTATAAGACAATGACGTTTCCGGAGACGGCAGAGGGCGTGTTCGAGGAAATGAAGGCCTTATCCAAAGGCCAGGATCGCACACTGGATATTTCCGGCATGAGTTACGAAAAAATTGAACAGCAACGCGGCATTCAATGGCCCTGCCGAGAAGGTGATGAAACCGGCGCGCAACGTTTATATGTGGACGGCAAGTTCCAGACCAAAGATGGCACGGCCAATCTTATTCCCCTGCCGTTTATTGACAACAATGAGCACCCGGACAATGAGTTTCCCTTCTGGTTGAATACCGGTCGCGTGGTCGAGCATTTTCATACCCGTACCCGTACCGGCAAAATGGGTAACTGTAATAAATACAGTCCCACGCCCTACATGGAAATGAACCCGGATGCGGCGGCAGATCTCGGCATTGAACACCAGTCCTATGTGCGCGTTGTTTCAAAACGCTCCGATGCAGTGGTGATGGTGCAGCTCACCCAACGTATTCCTTACAACATGGTTTTCATTCCGTTTCATTTTCATGATTGTGCCAACCGTTTAACCCTGGGCTTGCTGGATCCCTATTCACGGCAGCCGGCCTTTAAACAAAATGCGGTACGCATTGAGCAGATCGACCAGAAAGAAGCAGCACAACGTAATCTTGAATCGAGGAGTTTCTGATGTTCGAGCTAAGAAACGAAGAACGTGACTATGCATTTTTGAATGATAAAACGCATCAGCAAAAAAATCGTTATGGTAAATCTATCCAGCTGATAGATGAGGGTGATCAACTCGCGGGAAAGAGTTTAAATATAAATGGCGATGCCGGTATTGGTGAAAACCCCAATCGTTACAAGCAACACGGTTTTCATTTTACGGCCGATAACTGCATTGGTTGCCATGCCTGTGAGGCAGCCTGTAGTGAAAAGAACGATAACCCGGCGCATATTGCCTTTCGTTCCGTGGGCTATGTTGAAGGCGGTACCTATCCGGCCTTCAAGCGCCTGAATATTTCCATGGCCTGTAATCACTGCGATGACCCGGTTTGCCTTAAAGGCTGCCCGACGCGTGCCTATACCAAATTTGCCGAATACGGTGCGGTGTTACAGGACCCCGATATCTGTTTTGGCTGCGGCTACTGCACCTGGGTGTGTCCCTATAATGCACCGCAGCTCGATCCGGTGAAGGGCCAGGTGAGTAAATGTAATATGTGTGTGGATCGGCTAGAGGTCGGTTTAAAGCCCGCCTGTGTGTCGGCCTGTCTGGGTAATGCGCTGAATTTTGGTGTCATTGAAAATACCCCGGAAAATCGCCAGCAGGTGAGTGCGCAGATTCCCGGCCTGCCACGCACCGATATCACCCACCCGAACATTCGTTTCCAGCAGATTAAAAACCTGCCAGCCGAAATGACGCGTACCGACCATGCGGCGGTAAAATATCACAGGGATAAAGAGGACGGGATTTATAAGCCCACGGTGGATAAAAACAAGCGCCAGTCCTCGCGTAAATGGAGCCTGAAAAAACTGCGGTCACGTGAAGATCCGCTGGTGCTGTTCACGCTGATTTCACAGGCGGTGATCGGTTCTTTCCTGATCATGTTCATTGGCTCATTGTTGGCTGTTGAATCCATGACGGCAGTGGTCAATTCATCCGCCTATTTACCGATGCTGTTTATTATGCTGGCGATGGAATCCTTTGCGCTGATTATTTCAACCCTTCACCTGGGTAAGCCGCACCGTTTTTATCGCGCGTTTAATAATTTACGTTACTCACCGGTGAGCCGTGAAGTGGCAGGCATTGCGCTGTTTTTTAACAGCCTGCTGGCGCATACCTTCTTTTCATTGTTTGAGGCGTCGTGGGCACATTCGGCAGCAAGCCTGTTTGCCTGGGCCGCCGTTGTTACCGGCCCGATTGCACTGTATTTCATGCACAAAATTTACCGTATCGAGGCGCGCCCCTTCTGGAATCACTGGCAGGTGCTGACCGCCTTCTACGGCAATATGCTGAGCATGGGGGCATTGCTCACCGGCCTGGTGTTCGTGCCCGTATTCATCTATCAGGCGATGCCGGTCACGGCGCTGATCAGTAGTCTTGCGCTACTGATGTTGAGCGGTTTGATCATTGAGGCTTATGGTTATGTCTGTCATGCCCGTTACTGTCAGCGCTATGACCAGGAAGCAGCGGCGTCACACTTTGAACAGCAGACGACCTTTGGTAAGACCTATATCAGCAGGAATATTTTGATGGCGGTGAATCTATTTGCAGTTGCCATGCTGTACCTGTTGCCAGTTGATACCCAGCTGGCGCTAGTGATCGGTTCACTGCTCTCGGTCTCGGTGCTGCTAACGGCACTGGTCAGCCGCTCGCTGTTTTATGTACTGGTGGTGCCGACGACTATGCCCGGTGCCTTCTTCTGGAAAAATAAAGGCTTTGAGGAACATGCACGTGAATCGGGCCTGGCCAACATGCCACAGGTGGGTGTGATCCCCCTGGGTCATTGATTAGGAGAGACGAATGGACGTCAAATTATATTATCCCAATATGCAGACCAGCACCGTGATGGTCGATGGTGTAGAGCTGTTGATGTGTGGCGAAGGTTATTTGCTCGACCTGGATGCCTGGTCAGAGCAATTTGTTATAGAACGTGCTGCACAGGAAGGGTTAGAGCTGACGCATGAGCACTGGGAAGTGATTCGTTATATTCGTCATTATTACGATACTCGTGGCGTCCAGGCCCCGGTGCGGGATATGGTGAAACACTTTAAGGTCGTGTGGAGTAAGGACAAGGGCAATAGCCGTTACCTGCACGAAATCTTTCCCAGGGGTGGGCCGCAGAAACAGGGTAACCGACTTGCCGGCGTGCGTAAGCCCAAGGGCGAGCATTAATATAAGCAGTAATAAACCTCACCAGCTGATTGTTTTGTGATTTTAAAAAAATAAAAGAAAACGCAAATGAACGCAAATAGAAGTAAATATCGATTAATAATTAATACGCGTTAAGTATGACAATAAACTCTCAATCTTTATTTGCGTGTATTCGCGTTCATTTGCGTTTTCTTCTGTGTCACGTGAGCAATGGCAAAAGGGGCGGTCTCTGATCAAGCTTGAACTTGTCATGTCAAGTTTGTATTTGATTTGTTATCCATCAAATCATATCCAGTCTATACTCAGGCTATGGCACAACATCAGAACCCCTTCATTATTCCGATTCTCGATATTCTCAAACAGGCAACAGGCGACCTCGGTGAATACGATCTTATTAAAACCCTGGAGCAGCAGGGTTTTGATTTCCCAGTGGAGAATGATGGCTATGAAATGGCCCTGTTCAAAAAACACTTCATTACCATGAACGCCCTGTATCACCTGCAGGATGAATTATTAGCTGATGGTTATTATCTATCCATCTCGCCTTTACTCATTAAACTGGAGAGTGCCCAGATCAACTCCACTGGTCAGCAGTTGCAGGATGATGTCCCGGCTGAGGTACGTGATTATTATCTGGACTGGCAGCATTTTGAAAAAACCCGTAGCGATGATGTCAAAGCCATGCTGTCCGATTTCTGGAATCGCTACTATGCGGTCGATCAACGGATGGAGGCTTACCAGGTGCTGGGTATAGATGAGCAATCATCCCATGAAGAAGTGGTTTTAGCTTATCGACGACTGGCTGCTGAGTATCATCCTGATAAAGGGGGCGACAAGATACGGTTTATTGAAATCAGGCAGGCTTATGAAGTGCTTTGTCATGCTTTAGTGGCTGGTTGATAACCCTTGTTCCATTTGTGTTTACTGGCTAGTCCATCTATGTAAATATCAGCCCTGGCGGTCAATAAGATATGGTTATAATAATTTAGAGTTGGAGAGGGTGATGGACAGGAAAGATAATATGCCGATCTGGGTATTCCTGGGTTTAATGAATATTTACACACGAAAAGGCGGGCTTATTCTATTCTGGAGTAGTCTATTATTCGGCCTGATCTGTGTACCAATCAGCTATTTTGGGCTGGTTGAGATGATTGACTGGTCCTGGGTAGCCATGATGGCGGCCCTAAGTCTCTGGTACTGGATGAGTATTAAATGGGTGGATAAGCATTCTGACTGGGCATAGCCGTACCATTACCTGTATTAATTTATAGATACGGTCTGCTTATTCAGGTTCAAGTCCTGGTTTTGGGACTATAACTAATCAGGATTCAAGGGGAGCGTCAGTGGTTTTCAGGTGGAAAGCAAAAAATATAGTATATGACTTGGCCATTTCCCGACTAATTCAGCTAATTAGCCTGTTTTTCCTGGTGTCCTTATCACCCTTCGTCTCACATGCCGAACATGGAAAAACCGGCCAATATATTGTTGGTTTTGCCCAGGATACCCTGGCTAATGACTGGCGGGCAGCACAGGTCAGTCAGCTAGAGGCCGCATTTAAAAAATATCCCAACGTTAAATTTATCTATACGGATGCCAGGGGCCAGACTGCACGCCAGATCCAGGATATTGAAGACCTGTTACTGCAGAAGGTTGATGTGCTGATTACCAGTCCACGTGATGCAGCGGTTATGACACCTGTCATTTCACAGGCATATAAAATGGGGATCCCAGTCGTATTGATTACACGCAAAATATTAACAGATGATTATACGGTGCTGGTATCGCCCGATGATGAAGATATTGCCAGGCAAGCTGCCGCTTATATGGCGAAGAAGATGAATTACCGCGGAAATATTCTAATATTAAAAGGAATTCCAACGGCAACAACAGCTATAGCGAGAACAAAGGGTTTTCTAAAGGAGATAGGGAAATATAAAAATATAAAAATTGTATCCACAATAAATGGTAATTATTTACGTGCAGATACGATCAGGGAGATGGACGATATCATCGGTCAGGGCATTAAGTTCGATGCCATTTATGCACAGAGTGACAGTATGGCCTCAGGAGCAAGACTGGTCCTGGATAAGGCAGGGTATGATACAAAAAAAATGATCATTGTAGGTGTCGATTATATTAAAGAGGCAAGAGATGCTATTAGACGTGGTGAACAAACCGCCTCATTTGTTTACCCGACCTCAGCGGCTGAAGCGGCTAAACTTACGCTCGATATTATTGAAGGTAAAAAAGTACCTCGTTATGTAAAGGTGGAGTCACAGATGGTTACAAGGGAAAATGTTGACAAAATAACACCAATCTTTTGATTATGTGAAACTCTGTATAATATGAAATTAAAATGGAAAATACTGCTGTTATTGGTGTTGACGCTTAGTGCTTCCATGCTACTGGCGGGTGGGACGCTTAGTGTATTTATTGCACAGAATTATGATAAAAAGATCAATGAGTCTTTTAATCGATTTAATTTTGATTTTAAAAATGCCATTGATAAAACAAAAAATGATTTAAAATCAAGCGCGATATCACTTTCCTTGCGATCCAGTCTCATTTCATCATTAAACCTGGTTTCCAGTTATTCTGATAACGAAAATTATCAGCCTGTTATCTTCGATAAAGAAAAGACTTCGATTGCAGATATGCTCGTGCATCATGCACGAGCGGCCAAGATAGATCATATTAGAGTGTATGATGTTAATGGTGGCCTGGTTAGTTTTGCTGATAATGAACAGCGGCATATGTATGAGGGATTTGTAACCTATAACAACTCTAATGCAGAAATTAATTCTAGAAAGAGTAATGCTTCCACTGAATGGGGAAAGGTAGGCGATAAATACTGGCGTGAATCAATACTGCTGGGTGACCTGGCGCAGAGAGAAGGTGTTTATTTTAGCCTTTCTTCGCACGGTGTTGGCGTGGAAGTGGTGGTGCCTGTTAGTCGTGTATTCCCCGATAAAACCTCCAGCAAGGTAGGATCGGTTGTGCTTACGAAACTGATTGAAAATGAATTCATTGATTTCGTAGCAAAAGGGGATGCTACACTGCATGCAATAGTCGATGAAGCTAGAGTTTATGTGGGTGATGATATTGACCTTGTTGCAATCAAAGGTATTGAGTCAGCACCCAGGATGATGTCGTCAGGTTCGGAAAATAATCCATGGTTTAGTACGGCTTCGTATTTTATACAGGCCTATAGTATTGATCTTATATCAGGCAAAAAATTATACCTGGTATCTGCGTTGGATAAATCTATCGTTGATTCAGATATTTATGCCACCCAGAAGCTGGTGCTGTTTGTTTTTATTGTAGTGCTGCTGGTTGTGACGCCTGTAAGCCTGGTATTTTCGAGAAAAATAATTACCAACCCGGTGCACCAACTGGTTACTTATGCCAGGGCTATAGAAGATGGAGATTATAAGGCGCAGGTAGTGAAGTTGACCAATGATGAGTTTTCCATGCTTGCGCAGTCATTAGAGCATGCTGCCCATAAGATAAATGACAGGGAAGATGATTTATTGGTTGCCCATACTGTGTTAGAGGAGCGAGTCAAGTCACGTACTGATGATCTAAGGGCGACCAATTATAAGTTGGAGCAGCATATCCTGGAAAAACAGCATATTGAGGAGGCCTTGCGTGATTCGAGGAATATGCTGTTATTAATAATGAATAATATCCCACAGTATATATTCTGGAAGGATGTCGACTCTGTATATCTTGGTTGTAATGCAAACTTCCTCAAGGTTGCAGGTGTAGAAAGTGACGCTGATATAGTTGGTAAGACAGATTTTGATATGCCGTGGACAGAGGCTGAAACAAAGTATTACCAGGAGTGTGACAGGCGTGTCATGGCTGATAATAAAGCCGAGTTACATATACAGGAGACGCAGAGAACAGCAGAGGGTAAGACGATCTATCTTGATACTAATAAAGTGCCACTGCATGATGCAAAAGGTAAAGTTATTGGTGTTCTTGGCTCTTTTGAAGATATAACAAGTCGCATTGTTGCTGAGAATGAATTGCTCGATGCTAAGGAAAAGGCCGAAATGGCAAGCCAGGCCAAGTCTGATTTTATGTCACGCATGAGCCATGAATTAAGGACACCCTTAAATGCCATTCTTGGTTTTTCTCAATTGCTTGAGCTGGATGATAAAGAACCTTTAACCAGATTTCAACAGTCGAGCGTTGCAGAAATAGTCGCTGCGGGAAAGCACCTGTTGCATTTAATTAACGAAATACTGGATTTGACGAGTATAGAGTCGGGGCGATTAAGTATTAATCAGGATAAGGTGGACCTGTTGGCTATTGTTAATGATAGTGTGCAGTTGGTAAGTCATTTTTTGGAAAATCGTGGCTTGACGCTATCAATAGGAGAAAAACAAAGCTTCCATGTATATGTTGATGCTATTCGCTTAAGGCAGGTATGTGTCAATTTGTTGAGTAATGCAATTAAATACAACCGTAAAAATGGCAAGATAAATATTAATTTTACCCTCGAAGCCAATAACTATGTCCGTGTGTCTGTTTCTGATACTGGCCAGGGTTTGAGCCAGGACAATATTGATAAGTTATTTACGCCCTTTGAGCGACTGGATGTCGATAAAGATGCTATCGATGGTACAGGTATTGGTCTGGTTATCACAAAGGAGTTGGTCGAATTAATGTCGGGCGAGGTGGGTGTCGACAGTGAGCTGGGCAAGGGTAGTAGCTTCTGGTTTACCGTCCCGCTAGCTTTGGACAGCAGTGATGATGTACTCGATTTGCCAATGAATATTGGTGAAAAAGAAGAGCCCATGGTTATAGTGCCTGATGAAAAAACTATATTGTATATCGAAGATAATCTGGCCAATATCAAGCTGGTTGAAAAAATACTGGCCATGCGTCCCAATATTAAACTGGTTTGTGTAAATAATGCGGAAGAAGGTGTGCAGGTGGCACAAGATCTGGTGCCCGATCTCGTGTTAATGGATATTTCGTTGCCAGGCATGAACGGTGATGAAGCTGTTGTTGTGTTACGTAAAAATGAATTAACCAGCGCTATCCCGGTATATGCGGTTAGTGCCAATGCAATGAAAGAGGATATAGACTCTGCTTTGGATAAAGGCTTTACTGGTTATATGACAAAACCAGTCAATGTAAGTGAGTTACTGGATATCGTCGATTCCGTATAGTTAAATCGTTGTCTGTATCCTGGGGTTGGAGCTTTTAGTATTAAACGCAGGGTCACCAAGGGCGCGAACAACGCAAAGAAAATAAAAATCAATTGTGTTTAGTGTCTTAGCTGTCTTGTTTTTCCTGATGCCTTTTTCTCCTGTTGTTGTGTTTTTTCAGAAAAATTAGCCCGTCCTTTTAAGCCGCTTTGCACGAAGTCTGCTGTGAGAGCAGTTTCGGCTTCTTTCAGGTCACAGTCCAATATGTCAATTAAAGCCCGATAAAGAAGTTTAAACAGGCGCTGCAATTCGAATTTATGCGTTTGCCCCGTTTCTGCGTACAACCAGTCGCTCAATGCCATGAAATTATCAAAAGGCTGTGTAAGGAGAATAAGTGGCTTGCTATGGTTGAATCGCCCGGAGTTGATAATCATATCCCAGTATCTTGAGAATCGACTCAATCGTTGCATATCATTGAAGTCAATTAATTTATTGCTTAGTATATTATAGGGTGGCTCGGGGTTGAATCGCATATCGAATTCACTGGTATGTCGAATGATTGGCGTGCCCTTGAGTCGTTTCAAAATGCCGATCTGTATTTCATCCGGATTTATAACTGCCAGTTTGTTAAGGCTGTTCGAAAATGCCTGCATGCTCTCGCCAGGTAGTCCAATAATAAGATCGGCATGAATATGTGCATGAGTATTCCGGGAAATCCAGGTGATATTGTCATGGGATTTTTCGTTGTTCTGTTTTCTACTAATAAGCTGCTGTACATCCGGGTTGAGTGACTGGATACCGATTTCAAACTGCAGGCTATTTTCAGGAAACTTGACCAGGATCTCTTTGAGGGCTTCAGGCAGGTTATCGGGTATCAGCTCAAAATGCAGGAACAGGTCCTTGTCCATGCGTTGCAGGAAAAAATCAAGTATGGTTTTACTGCTTTCTGGCTTCAGGTTAAAAGTCCTGTCAACAAATTTAAAATGGCGGACACCCCTTTTATATAATGTGTCCATTTCTTCAAGGAATCTGTCGAGGTCAAAGGGGTAGGCGGTTTTGTCCAGTGCGGACAGGCAGAATTCACATTTAAATGGACAGCCCCTTGACGCCTCGACGTAGATGATCCTGTTATCTATGTCTGTCTGGGTGTAATGTTTGTAGGGCAGTTTTAATTTGTTGATGTCTGGTCTTGACGCGTGAATGATTTTATTTCCAGGTTTTTCACCATTTAATATTTTCTGGCATAATTGAAAGAATTCCACATCTGCCTGGCCGGTGATCAAATAGTCTGAATACTCGAATGCCTCCACATTTTCGAACTCGTAACTAACTTCGGGCCCGCCAATGATGATAATCGTCTGTGGCCTGATCGTTTTTATTAATTTGATAACGCGGGTGATCTGCTCGATATTCCAGATATATAGACCAAAGCCAATAATGGCCGGGGCGGATTTTAGCAACTGTTCCGCTATATCTATTGCGCGGCCATTTATATTATATTCGACAAGTTGTGTCTGGTCTTCAAGCTCCCCCATGTTTGCCAGCAGGTAACGCAGCCCCAGTGAAGAGTGGATATAACGCGCATTCAGGGTGGTTAATATTATTGAGCTATCTGTGGCTGGGGTATTCATTATGCTGTATTAAACTGTGCTGATGGGCTTAAGTGGATTCTATATGAGTGATGGCAGGATGGAAATATAATAACGAGCTAATTTTAGTGTTGGCACGGTATGGCTTTGGCAGGAAGCGTCCAATTTAATGTTTTAAAAGAAAACGCAAATGAACGCGAATATGCGCAAATAGATAGATTATTTTATTGTTGTCCGAAGGGAGTCTGAATGCATCAAGTATGTATGACTATTCATCCATGATTCGCTTTTATTTGCGCTGGTTGCGTTTATTTGTGTTTTTTCTACATAATACCAACGGCAACTGACAGGTCCAGTTATACCGAGTGGCAGATTTGAGCGGCTCTATATATCAGCATAAGATCATATATTAAACACTGGATTGTTTGTGGGTTTATACAGATAATGCCATATACAATAATATAATCCGAGTCCATAATAGCCCCCATGAAAGGTATAACCGTTGATTCAGAGTCGCGTGTCGTGGCTACACATTACGCTATTGTCTACTCACCGAGGCGTTCCAGGGGGCGTTTCGCCGAGACCTGTGTCGAAATCGT
>Ga0224496_10002562_pt1 | contig 10770 bp, 9 predicted proteins | sample SF_Jul11_sed_USG_2_FD_168127 | JGI IMG/M metagenome (GOLD analysis project Ga0224496, IMG submission 168127) | Sediment microbial communities from San Francisco Bay, California, United States - SF_Jul11_sed_USGS_8_1 | ecosystem: Environmental > Aquatic > Marine > Sediment | place: USA... | reverse complement strand
CGCTGTCGCCTTCGGCCCCGTCGATGCGCGTGGCCGTGCCCTTCATCGGCCGCGCCGCCAGCAGGCCGTCGTCGTGGCGCAGGAACAGCTCGGGCGAGCACGACAGCACGTGCGTGATCGCGCCACCGGCGGGCAGCGCGATCAGCGCGCCATAGGCCACCGGCTGGCGCTCGCGCAGGCGCCGGAACAGGTCGACCGGCGAGCCGTAGGCCTGGCCGTGCAGCCGGTAGGTGTAGTTGACCTGGTAGGTCTCGCCGGCGCGAATCGCCTCGTGGATGCGTGCGATCGCCTGCACGAACTCGGCATGCTCGACGCTGGGCTGCAGCGCCATCACGCCGGCCGCCTCGGGCGATTCCTGCCCGTCGCCCAGCCAGGCGGTGACCTCCTGCCGCGAGCAATGCCTGACGTTGTCGAACATCAGCACCCGCAGCGCCGAGGCATCGTCGGCGGCAAGCCGCTCGTGCCCGGCAGCGAGCAGTTTCGCGCCCCATTCGTAGTCGACCAGCAGCACCGCGTGCAGGCCGGCGCGCAACTCGGCGTCGACCTCGGCCCACAGCGCATCGAGCCGCGCCGGGTCGACGATGCGGTGCTCGCGCACAAAGCCGGTGCAGAGCCGGCTGCTCGGCCGCTCGGCCGTGGCGTCGCGGTCGTCGAGCAGGGCGAAGACCGGCGGATGCATGGCAGTTTGGCCCCGGGCGGAGCGCTCAGCTCCAGTCGTCCAGGTCGTGTTTGATCTTGTGGCGGTTGGCGATCAGCTCGTCGACCGTCGGCTCGTTGTTCAGCGCCCGCCGAATCGCCAGCTTGGTCGCCTCGTGGTTGGTGCGGTACATGTCTTTCTTGTCGAGGTTCGGGTCCTTCGCGCAGCGCGGGTCGATCCACACCAGGCAGATGATGCACAGCTCGTTGGCGATGTCCTTGGGGATCGTGCCGTCGATCAGGCAATCGACCACCGCGTCGGCCGTCGCGCTCTGCACCACGCCGCCGAACAGGTCGATGTTGGCCACGTCCTTCAGCGTCACCTTGGGCACCATGATCGTCGCCGGGCGCACCAGCTGGTTGCAGGCGCGGATCGCGAACATCGCGGTGTGGCCCTTGCTCTGCGCCATCATGTTGGCAAACGCCTGGCCGACCGGACCGTCGGTGCGGCCGATCAGGATCTCGGGCATCGCGTCGGTGAATTGGCCGTCGCGCGCCATCACGGTGGCTTCACCTGCGTGAAAGAGGTGGTTCTTGCTCATGATGTTGTTCTCGGAAAGATTGCAGACAAGGTGTTCGGTTCGGCTCAGGTCACCACGATCAGCTCGCCCTTGCCGTCGACGCCAAGGTCGCCAAGGTGGCGCTGAATGCGCCGCGCCGGCAACCCTGCGAACGGCCCGCCGTGGCGCGCCAGGTCGCGTGACAGCAGTTGCCAGAATACTTCGGCCGAGGCCAGCGCGGGCACAAAAGTCGGGCTGACATCAGGGCCGCGCCCGGCAAACACCAGCGTGCCGCGCCGCATGCCGTAGGCCGGGTGCGCACCCGCCATGCCACCGATGGCGACCGTGCCGGCCACCATGCGCGAGGCAACAAAATCGCCCACGTCGCCGAACACGACGGCCGTGCCGCGCCGCATGCGGTCGGCGAAACGCGCGCCCGCATGGCCACGCACCACCAGGCTGCCGCCGCGCATGCCGTCCATGCTGCCGGGCAGGGTGCTGGCAGCGAAATCCCCGACGTCGCCCTGCACCGTCAACAGGCCCCCGGCCATCTCGCAAGCCGCCAGCAGCCCGGCATCGCCGTGCACCTGCAGCTCGCCGGCACGCATGCAACCCCCGGCGTGGTCGCCAACGCTACCTTCGGCGACCAGCAGGCCACCGTCCATCTGCCAACCGACGCGGTCGCACGACGACAGATCGCCTTCGAGGCGCAGTTCGTCCGCCTCGCCGTCCTCGCGCGACACCGCAAACAGTTCGGCCAGCGCGAGCGCGCGGTTGCCCTGGCTGACCTGCAACCGCTCGATCTGCGCCACGCCCAGTCCAGCACAGACCGTCGGCGTGATGCCGCGCAGATCGATGCGCAGGCCATGGCGCTGCTTCAACATCAGACGGGTGCGGCTCATCGCGCGCCCTCCGGCGCCAGCAGCTTGTGCAGGTGGAAGTGGAAAGGGCCGAGCTTGCCGCCGTAGTTGCCGGCCGAGATGCGCAGCAGGCCGCCGGCCGCGCCAATCTCGATGCCGGCCAGCATGCCCACGCGCATCGCCTCGCCGACCGCCTGCTCGGTGAGCCCGTCGATCACGATCTCCATCACGCAGCGGATGCGCGCGTCGAGTTCGGTCTTCGCGACCAGACCGACCAGGCTGGGGCAAAAGGCATCGTTGGTCGAGGCCGGCAGCGAGACGTACTTGCTGCCCACCTTGGAGCCCGATCGCACCACGCCGCCGGGGAACGGCATGATCACGCCGCGCAACCGGCGCATCGCCGCCACCGCGGCCTCGGCGGCGGCCAGCGCCGCATCGGTGTCGCGCGCCAGCAGCAGCAGGTTGCCGCCGCCGACCCCCTTGGTCACGGCGGTCGTTTCCTGCGCGACGAACTCGCCGTCCATCACCGGCACGCGCCAGTAGCGCACGCCGGCAATCACCTTCGAGGTCTGCCAGCCGTCGCCGAAAAAGCGCAGGTTCTTGCCGAGCGGGATGGCCTCGCCCTCGTCGAGCCCCGCATACACGGCGGTCGTCGGGCAGGTCAGCACACATTGGCCGACCCGGCGCTCGAGCTGTTTGGCCAGTTCCTTGCCCGACATCGAAAACAGCAGCACGCACAGGCCCGGGCGGCCGTCGGGTGTCTCATCGGCAGCCAGCTCGCGCTCAATGCCGGCCTCGCAGCCGCAGGCGATCACCGAGGTGGCAAAGCCGGTCGCCGCCGTCGCCGCATGGCGGGCCCAGTCGAGGTTGTGCGCGGTGATCACGATGCGCGTGGCCTTCATCGGAAAGGCTTCGGCGAAGCCGTCGTCGATGACGACGCCATTGCGAACCATCGGCGCCGTCATGGCGCCGACCCGAAACATTCGACCGGCAGCAGCCGCCCGCCGTTGCAGCAACTGCACAATTCGTCATGCCCGATCGCGACGTTGTCGAAGTTCACCGACCCGTGAGACGCCATGTGCTTGCGCAGCAGCTTCTCGATGCCACGATCGTAGTCGGGCTCGACAAAATGGGTGCCGCCGGCGCTCACCGCGACAATGCGACCGGCTCGCGCGACCAGCGCACCGTCCTTGAAGACGAATTCGGGCGTGGTGAACATCGCCTCGCGGTCGCCCTGTTCTCGGTAGACCGTGATGTCGGCCGCGGCGCCGGCGCCCAGGTGGCCACGGTCCTTCAGCCCCAACAGCCGCGCCGGGCCGGCGCGCGTCATGATCGCGATCTCGGTCAGCGTCAGTTCACGCGTGATCGAGCGCAGCGCGGCATGCGCCGCCACGTCGGGGTGCAGCCTGGCGAGTTGCTCGTCGCGGAAGCTGCGGTCCATCAACAGCCTGATCAGGTGCGGGTAGCTGGTGAACGGCCCGCCGTTCGGGTGGTCGGTGGTCAACACCACGCGCCAGGGGTCGTTCACGCTGAGGAAAATCTCGAGCCCGATCGCCCACTGCAGCGCGTTGACATAGCTTTGCTCGCGGTAGCGGAACGGCACCACACCGCAGCCGGCGTCGCACTCGATGTCGGCGCCGATCCACTTGCGCGGGTGGCCCAGGTCGGCGTTGGCATGCTGGCGCATCGTGTCGCCCGACGCGGTGACGGTCTGGCCGAACATGATCTGGCCCACATCGATGCTGATGTTCGGATTTGCGTTCACCGCCTCGGCAAGCTGCAGCGCCGCCGACGAGAACTTCTTCGGCCCCTCGCTGCCATAGGCATGGAACTGGATGTGCGTCAGGTGGCCCGGCAGACCCTCGAGCGCGGCAATGGTGGCCAGGGTCGACTCGATGTTGCCCGCCACGCCGAGGTTGCTGCCGTGGATGTGCAGCGGGTGCGGCACACGCAGCTCGCTCAGGGCACGCGCCAGCGTGTGCACGATCTGGCGCGGCGTGACCTGCCAGTGCACATGGTTTTCGTCGACGTCGAGCTTGCGCTGATTGAACTTGAAGGCCGAGATGCCGCCCGGGTTGACGACCTTGACACCCATCGCCTTGTGCGCATTGATCGTCCAGCCCATGTAGTCGCGGATGCGCTGCGGGTCCTCGCCGCGCGCCATCATCTGCAGGAACAGCTCGTCGTTGCCCAGCATCACGTAGGCGCCGTGGTCGAGCACCGGCACGTCGCCCATCTCCATGTGCGCGTGGCGTGCATTGGCCGGCACCATCGCCGGTTCGAAGGCCGAGGTGTAGCCCATCTCGACGTAGCGGTAGCCGGTGGCCAGCGTGCCGGGCGTGCAGTTGCCGCACGAGTCGAGCTCCAGCGGGTTGTTCGGCCGTGCCACCGGGTTGGCATTCAGCCGATGGTCTTCGGGCAGCAGCAAGCGCGCCAGGTTGACCTTGCCGCCGCCGATGTGCGTGTGCATGTCGATGCCGCCGGCCATCACGATGCAGCCGTTGACGTCGAACTCCTGGTCGGCCTTCTCGTCCGGGTCGTGCGCGACGACGTGTCCGTCGCGCACGAGGAGGTCACGCCGCACGCCATCGACGCCGTTGGCCGGGTCGACGATGCGGCCGCCGCGCAGGCGCACGCTGCTCATTCGACGTTCCCCCTTGACGCGCGCAGCGCCCCCGTCAGCCGTCCAAGCACCTCGGCCACCGTCGGCAAGCCGTCGGGCAGCACGGCGTGCACCGGCATCAGCACCACACCGTCGCTGCGGAACAGATGCCCGGCACAACCGACGCCCGGTGTGCCGACTGGGATGAAGACCGCATCGCGTGCCTGCGTCGGCGCCATGCCCGGGTGGCCGAGCACGATGCAGGGCAGCCTGGTGTCCGGCGGCGCGGTGCCGGCCGGAAAGCTTTGCACCCACAACAGGCAGTCGACCGCACCGCGCTGCAGCAATCGATCAGCTTCGAAACACAAAGGCTCATGCTCCAGCCCGGCCGGCCCGGCACGCGAGCGCAAGGGCAGGCCCGACAGCCAGGTGAACACCTGGTTCACCGTCGCCGCGCCGTCGCCGCCGCCCAACGGCAGGGCCGCGGCGCGGGTGCTCCGGTTCAAGCTGTTGACGATGCGGTTGATCGCCTCGACCACCAACGCACCTTGCGCGGGCAGCGTGCCGGGCTGCCAGGCGATCACGGCGTAGCGGGCCTCCAGCAGGCGCCGAGCCAGGCCGACCAGCGCCGCCGAAGCGTCGCGCACGTTTCGCCCGCCCACCAACGCCGCCAGCAGGTTGACCGCGTCGTGCAGATCGCCCTGCAGCGCGACAGCCTCAGTGCCAATGCCGGGCAGGGCGCCGAACCCACCCAGGCCGGCTTCTGCGACGTCGCATGCGACGCCTTCGTCGACGGCATCGCCGAACAGCACCACATGCCGTGGCAGGATCGATCCGTCTTCGCGCCGCTCACCAACGCCGCAGCGCCTGAAGAACTCGGGAAACTGCGCTGCCGGCGAGGGGCCGACGCAGACGATCACATCGGCACGTTCACGCACTTCGGCCAGCGTCGTCGTGAAGGCACCCCGGTCCTGCATCGCACGCAGGCCGTGCATCAAGGCCGGGCCCTGCGCGGCGTCGCAGATCGCACCAGTATCGCAAGCCAGCCGGTACAGCGCACGCGCACCTGCCACGTCGGTGCCCAGCCCGCCGAACAACGGCTGGCGGCTGGCCGCCAGATACCCCACCGCGATGCCAATCGCGCGCTCCAGATCGCAGGCGACCCCGTCGACCTGCGGCTGCGCCGGCGACACGGCGCGCTTGAATTGCCCCAGTGCCGCTTTGGCACGCCCGCAATCGCTGCCCACCAGCGTCGGCGATGCCGCCCGCGCATCGATCGCAAAGCCATCGCAGTGCAAGGGACAGAACGGGCAGGTCCACGGCAACGCCCGGTCGGGCGCGGTCGCTGGTGGCTGGCTCATGCGGCTATTCTCATCGAAGCAAAACCGGTCCGCAAAGTCGGCATTCGCACCTTTGCACCGCGCGCTCGTTCAGCCCGCTTGCCCGGCATGCAATCGACCGTCGTGCAGGGCGCTGGCGACCAGCCAGGCATCGGCGCCTGCCGCCTGCGCATCGGCCAGATCGGCGGCATCGCGAACGCCGCCGGCGCCGATCAACATCGCCCGGGGCGCCCTGCGGCGCACTTCACCCAGCGTGGCCAGGTCTGGCCCGGCACCCGCCCCGACCTGCTCCAGCGTCATCACGATGACGCGCCGGGGCCAGAGCTGCACCGCGTCCCAACAGCCGGCATGGTCGAGCCGCTGGCCATCGCGGCGGTCGAGCGACAGCAACGATTCCGGTTCTTGCCGCTGCACCAGGTCGAAGCATTCCGCGAGTGCCGCAGCGCTGCACAGGCTCTCGCTGCCGAACACCGGCGCGACGCGGCCGGCCAGCGGGCCCAGCGCGGCCAGCACTGCATCGGCCGCGGCCCGGTCGGCAAATCCACCGTCGAGCCACAATTCGTCGATCTCGGGCAGGTTCCGAAGCAAGCCGCGCAGGATGTCGACCTGCACTGCGCCGCCGAGCAAGGCGTCGAGGTCGGCGACATACAGTTGCCGGGCGGCGCCGTGGCGGCACAGGGCACGCGCGATCGCCAGTGGCTCGCTGCCGGCGCACAGCGTGGACCGGATCGGCCGGTAGGTCTTGCGCTCGCCACGAACGGCGCGCACCACCTCGCCGTGCAGCAAGTCGATGACGGGGATGATGGGGGTCATGGGTCGGCGGGAAGCAGCAACGCAAAGCAGCAGCGGGAGTATCGCAGTGGTGATCGAAGCGCAACATCGCAACGGCACGGCCGCGGAGGACGCCAGCAGCGTGGTCGGCTGGGACGTCGGCGGCGCGCACCTGAAGGCCTGCCTGCTGCGCGGCGGCCTGGTCGCCGACGTTGCGGAATGGGCCTGCCCGTTGTGGCAGGGCCTGGACCAACTCGATCGTGCGCTCGACCAGGCCGCAGCACGTTGGCCGGCCCTGGCCGGCAGCCGGCATGCGATCACGATGACGGGTGAGATGGTCGACCATTTCGAGAACCGCGAGGACGGCGTGTGCCGCATCGCCGCACGCATGGCGCTGCGCCTGGGCGCGGCGGCGCGCATCTTCGCCGGCGATGCCGGCTGGTGCAGCGCCGGGCAGGTGCCTGCGCGCTGGCCGCAGATCGCCTCGGCCAACTGGCTGGCCACGGCGATGCAGGTGGCCGGCAGCATCGACGAAGGTGTGTTGGTCGACATCGGCAGCACCACCACCGACCTGATCGCGTTCAAGCGCGGTCGCGTGTGCGGCAGCAGCCGCAGCGACGCACAGCGACTGGCCAGCGGCGAGCTGGTCTACCACGGCGTGGTGCGCACGCCGCTGTGTGCGATCGCACCGCGCATCGAACTGCGCGGCATCGCCTGCAACGTGATGAACGAATGGTTCGCCACCAGCGCCGACGTGTACCGGCTGACCGGCGAGCTGAACCCGGCGCACGACCTGCACCCCAGCGCCGACGGCGCCGCCAAGGATTTGCCGGCCACCCGCCAGCGCCTGGCGCGCATGGTCGGGCTGGACGCGCGCGACGCATCGCCGGCCGACTGGCTGGCCAACGCGCGGGCCTGGCGCGCCGCGCAACTGGACGACATCGGCGGCCAGCTGCAACGGGTCTGCAGCGCACATCGGATCCCGGCGACGGCGCCGCTGGTCAGCGCCGGTTGCGGCGACTTCCTGGTCGACGCGCTGGCGGCCGCCAGCGGCCGGCCGTGCCTGCACTTCGGCCGCCAGGTGGCGCGGCTGTCGCCCGAGGCGCCGGCAGCGACCGCGGACTGGGCGCAGGTCTGCGCACCGAGCGTCGCGGTGGCGGTGCTGCTGGCGATGGAACCACGCTGATGTGGGTGGTCAAGCTCGGCGGCAGCCTGAACGCCGACCCCCTGCTGCCCGGCTGGCTCGAGGTGATCGCCCGGCACGGCGCGGGGCGGGTGGTGCTGGTCTGCGGCGGCGGCACTTTTGCCGATGCGGTGCGGCACAGCCAGGCGCAATGGCAATTCGACGACCTGGCCGCGCACAACATGGCCCTGCTGGCGATGGTGCAGACCGCCCATCTGCTGCGTGCACTGAACCCGGCACTGCATCTGCTGAGCGACGAGCGTGCGATCGCCCCCGCGCTGGCCGCCGGGCGCAGCGTGCTGTGGTCGCCCCAGGCCTTGCTGGCCGAGCGGGCCGGCCCGGACACCAACTGGGACGCCACCTCCGACAGCATCGCGCTGGCCCTCGCGCACCGGCTCGGCGCCCAAAGGCTGGTGGTGGTGAAGTCGTGCCATGTCGATCCGTCATCGTCACTGGGTGAACTGAGCCGCGCCGGCGTGATCGACCGACGATTCGAATCGCTCGCCCAGGCGCACCAGGTTCCTGTCGTCTTCATGCACAAGGCCGAGGCGGCCGGCCTGCAGTCGATGCTGCTGGGCGGCGACAGCCGGCCGGCGTAGCTGTTCGCACCCGGGCAGCCAGGCCCGCGCCCTCGGCCACACTTTGCCAGCCTTGGCAGTCGAGCGGCCATCGGCTGCCGGGGCGGGCCCAATCGCGGCCCTTAAAATCGCGCATTTCGGAGCACCCATGCCCACCAACATCCTGCAATCACTGCCCGTGGGCGAGCGGGTCGGCATCGCCTTTTCGGGCGGCCTGGACACCAGCGCGGCCGTGCACTGGATGCGCGCCAAGGGCGCCCATCCGTTCGCCTACACCGCCAACCTCGGCCAGCCCGACGAGGGCGATTACGACGAGATCCCGCGCAAGGCGCTGGCCTACGGCGCCGAGAAGGCGCGGCTGATCGAATGCCGCCCGCAACTGGTGGCCGAGGGCATCGCCGCGATCCAGTGCGACGCGTTCCACATCTCCACCGGCGGCGCGACCTACTTCAACACCACGCCTCTGGGCCGCGCCGTCACCGGCACCACGCTGGTGGTGGCGATGCGCGAGGACGACGTCAACATCTGGGGCGACGGCAGCACGTACAAGGGCAACGACATCGAGCGCTTCTACCGCTACGGCCTGCTCGCCAACCCGAAGCTGCGCATCTACAAGCCCTGGCTCGACCAGCAGTTCATCGACGAGCTCGGTGGCCGCGCCGAGATGTCGGCCTACATGAGCGCGCACGGCCACGCCTACAAGATGAGCGCCGAGAAGGCCTACTCGACCGATTCGAACCTGCTCGGCGCGACGCACGAGGCCAAGGACCTGGAGTTCCTGAACAAGGGCCTGCACATCGTGCAGCCAATCATGGGCGTGGCCTTCTGGCGCGAGGACGTGCTGGTGCGCCCCGAGGTGGTCGAGGTTCGCTTCGAGGAAGGCCAGCCGGTGGCGCTGAACGGCAAGAGCTTCGCCACCCCGGTGGAGCTGTTCACCGAAGCCAACACGATCGGCGGCCGCCACGGCCTGGGCATGTGCGACCAGATCGAGAACCGCATCATCGAGGCCAAGAGCCGCGGCATCTACGAAGCCCCCGGCATGGCCCTGCTGCACATCGCCTACGAGCGGCTGGTCACCGGCATCCACAATGAAGATACGATCGAGCAGTACCGCAGCAACGGCCGGCGCCTGGGCCGGCTGCTCTACCAGGGCCGCTGGTTCGACCCGCAGAGCCTGATGCTGCGCGAGACCGCGCAGCGCTGGGTGGCACGCGCCGTCACCGGCGAGGTCGCACTCGAACTGCGCCGCGGCAACGACTACTCGATCCTCGACACGCGCAGCCCGAACCTCACCTACCACCCCGAGCGGCTGACGATGGAAAAAGGCGCCGGCGCCTTCACGCCGGCCGACCGCATCGGCCAACTGACGATGCGCGACCTCGACATTGCCGACACACGCGACAAGCTGGCGGTGTACACCCGCACCGGGCTGCTGGGCAGCGGCTCGGATGGCGGCATCCCCTTGCTGTCCTCGCCCGGCGGTGATGACGCCGGGCATTGAAGCCGCGCAACCCGACCTCGCTGCCGACGCCGACGCCTGACGGCGGTCCCTGATCGCGTTGGTGCCAAGGGCGTGACGAACCGCCGGCAAGTTGGCACTGGCACGGCCGCATTGGGCCGGAGTGCATCGGCCTGCGAACAAGTCCCGCACAAGGTGTGGACAGGCTGCGCGCGCACTGTGGACATGTGCACAAACCGGTGCACAAGCAGTGAGTTGCCGGTGCACAAGGCGCGGAATCCGCATGGGAGAACACCAGACGTCTGGGCGCCGGATCACCGCGCCAGCGCAGATCGGCGCGACGGCACGGTGAGTCGTCGCGCGCCCGGCGAACGGCGCCGGTCTATGGTTGGAAACTTCGGCGGCTGCTCAGCCCCGTGCAGCAGTGCCGCACAGCGCCGGCCGCGCCGGCGACAAGGCCTCGGGCGTGATCTCTAGGTCCTGCAGGTCGGACGGCAACGCGCGGCCGGCAATCAATGCTGCCGCGGCGCGCGCCGCGCCCGCGGCGGTCTGGATGCCGTAACCACCCTGGCCGGCAAGCCAGAAGAAGCCGCTCAATCGTACGTCGTAACCGGCCACCAGGGTGCGGTCGGCGACGAAGCTGCGCAGGCCAGCCCACTTCGAATGGATGCGGCGGATCGACAAGGTGCTGGCGCGCTCGATGCGATCCACCAGCACCGCCACGTCGTATTCGTCGGGCTGCGCGTCGCACGGCGGCGATGGCGTTTCATCGGCGGGCGGA
>Ga0224496_10002561_pt1 | contig 10770 bp, 11 predicted proteins | sample SF_Jul11_sed_USG_2_FD_168127 | JGI IMG/M metagenome (GOLD analysis project Ga0224496, IMG submission 168127) | Sediment microbial communities from San Francisco Bay, California, United States - SF_Jul11_sed_USGS_8_1 | ecosystem: Environmental > Aquatic > Marine > Sediment | place: USA... | reverse complement strand
GCGAGATCGATTCCTTATGCGCCACGTTCAGGTCGCCGCAGAGTACCACTGATTTTTTTTCACCCAGTTCGTCCACGAAGCGTTGCAGGTCGCGGTTGAATTCGAGCTTGTAGTCGAGCCGGGCGAGGCCGTGCTGGGCATTGGGGAAGTAGGCGGTGACGAAGTAAAAATCATTGTATTCGAGCGTCAGCACCCGCCCTTCGCCGTCGTGGGTGTCGTGGCCCAGCCCTTCCAGCACCCGCAGCGGCTGTTCCTTGGTGTAGATGGCCACCCCGGCGTAGCCCTTGCGAGTGGCCGGGTACCAGAAGGAGTGGTAGCCGGCCAGGTTCCGCAATCCTTCCGAAAGCTGGTCCGGCTGGGCCTTGATCTCCTGGAGGGCGACGATATCGGCGTCCAGCTCGTTGACGATGTCGGCAAAGCCTTTCTTTTCGATGGCGCGGATGCCGTTGACGTTCCAGGAGATCATTTTTTTGACTCTGGCCGAGGGCGAAGAAGCCTTTTGCTGGCCGTGAACCCGCCGTGGTGCGACGCCAATTTGGGGGCAGTCGGTGGCAATGGGGCAGCGGTCGCAGTGGGGGCGAAGCGGCTTGCACATTTCCTGGCCAAAGGCGACCAGGATGGAGTTCACCGTCTGCCAGAATTGTTCGGGCAGCTTGGCGCGCAGGGCCATTTCCGTTTCCAGCGGGGTTTTGGTCGCCACATAGCCCCAGATGTTCATGATCCGGTGGACGTGGGTGTCGACACAGATCGCCGGTTTGTTGAATGCCACCGCCACCACCAGATTGGCGGTCTTGCGGCCGACGCCGGGAAGGCGGGTGAGGAGGTCCACCTCGTCGGGGATTTGGCCGGAGAACAATCTGTTGATGGCTGCCGGCAATTGGGAGAGATATTTTGCCTTGTTGCGGAAGAAGCCCACCGGGTGGATCAGTTTTTCGAGCTCCTCTGCTGTGAGTTGTCCCAGGCTTGCCAGATCCGGGGCCCGTTTGAAGAGCCGGGCCGCGGCTTGGGCGGTGACCTCGTCGCGGGTGCGGGCCGAGAGGATGGTGGCCACCAGCACCTTGTACGGGTCGCGGGTCTGGACGGCGATGAGGTCCACCACGGGAGTGGTGTATTTTTTTACCTCTTCGCCGAGGCGGGCGAGGATGGCGTTGATGTCGATAGCCATTGCCGGGTTTTCTCCGGGGGGAAAGTGGTCAGCGGAAGAATTGCCAGATGTAACGGCCGGCCACCAGCAGAATGATGATCGCCAGGCCCGCCTTGATGGCCCGCTCGGGCAGGTGTTTCTGGCACTTGGCACCCATGTACATGCCGCCGAGGCCGCCGAGGCCGAAGAGCAGGCCCAGTCGCCAGTCGGGCGGCGCGGTTTGGCCGCCCAGCGGAATCAGGGTGTAGAAGGCGACCCCGGCCACCGAGGTGGCGAAGTTGGCGAACAGCACCGCTCCGGCCACGGTGTGGATGGGGATGGCCAGGAAGGTGACGCAGACCGGTACCAGGATGACGCCGCCGCTCACCCCGTAGATGCCGCCGATGATGCCGATGAAAAAGGAGAGCAGGATGAGGAGCGGCACACTGAAGGAGACCTGCTCGCCTTGAAAATCATAGCTCACCCGGCGCAGCGACGCGGTGAGGTTGCTCACCTTGAAGGAGGCGGGGTTTTTCTTGGCCGCCGGCCTGGCGGTGATCCCTTTCAGGGTTCGGAGGCCGATGGCGAGCAGTACCAGGCCGACGAAAAATTTAAAGGAGCGCGGGTCGGGCAGGTAGCGGATACGCAGGTAATAGCCCAGCAGGATGCCGGGCAGCGCCCCGCCGATGAAACAGTGGGCCAGTGGCCAGACCATGCGGCGTTCGCGGATGAAGCGGATGACCCCGCCCGGGGTGCCCACCACATTATAGAGGAAGTTGGTGGCGCTCACCGACGGCGAGGTGAAGCCGAGGACGCTCATCTGGAAGGGCAGCAGCAGGAAGGCGCCGCTCACCCCGGCCATGGAGGTGAAGAAGGAGATGCCGAAGGCAATCAGAGGGGGTAGGAAAAAGTAGGTTTTAGCCCCGGCCACCGGGAAATAGACCATCAGTTGTTCCATGGTGATCTTCCTTCGTCATGCCTGTCCTCCCGCCGCCTAGCCGGTTGCCGATGCGGGTGAAAAAAAGAAGCTGGGGGGCAAAAGAATTTGATTTTGCGCTTAATCTAATAGTAAAGTTGCGAGATGGTAAAGAAAAAAGAAATAGCCGCCAGCCAGTAACTATCCAGCAGCACCGCTGAATAGTTGCAGCGCCGGGGTGATTCGAAGCTTTTCGTCCAGAGCTGGAAAGTTACGTCAGCCACCAGGATCCCATTGTGCACTTCCTCTATGCTTTTACAATTTTATATGCCTTCTGGGTGCTGTTGTCCGGACTGTTCGATCCATTCCACCTCACCCTGGGTTTCTTGTCCTGTCTGCTGGTCGCCCGGCTCTCTGCCGATCTCCTCTTTCACGACAAGGCCAAGAGCGGCCGGGCGCGGCTGCGGGAACTGGTCGGCTTCATTGCCTACCTGCCCTGGCTGCTGAAGGAGATCGTCCTCTCCACCATCCATGTCGCCATCCTTGCCCTCCATCCCCGGATGCGGGAGCGGATCGACCCCAAGATCATCCGTTTCCGGACCCGGATCAAGAGTGAAATCGGCCAGGTGGCCTTTGCCAACTCCATCACCCTTACCCCCGGCACCATCACCGTGCGGGTCAGCGACGATGAATTCATCGTCCATGCCCTGAGCCGTCATACCGCCGAGGGGCTGCCCGGCGAGATGGAAGAGCGGCTGCTGCGGATCTTCGGCGAGGAATAGCATAGCTTATGGATACCCTGTTTATCGCCAGCGGCGTGGCCATCCTGCTGCTGATGCTCCTCACCCTCTACCGGGCCATTGTCGGACCCACCGCCATCGACCGTTTGATGGCGGTGAACGTCATCGGCACCAAGACCACCGTCATCCTGGTGATCATCGGCACCATCTTCCATTGGGTGGAGATGTTTGTCGATATCGCCCTGGCCTATGCGCTGCTGAACTTCATCGTCACCATCGCCACCGCCCGTTACTTCCACCAGCGCAAGAATTTGACCGCCACCGGCTACGGGCTGCGCCACCGCAAGGGAGGGGCCGAGCAATGATCGATGCCATCGTCGTGGTCCTCTTTGTCGTCGGACTGCTTTCCTTTTTCTCCACCACCATCGGCATTCTCCGCTTTCCGGATTTTTACTCGCGGATGCACGCCGCCGGCAAGGGCGATGTCTTCTCATCGGTGGCCATTCTCCTGGGGCTGGTCGTCTACCACCTGCGCCACCCCTCGGTGGGCGGCACCCTGGTGGCGATCAAGATCTTGATGATCTCGCTGTTCATCTTCATCGCCAGCCCCACCGCCACTCACGCCATCATCGACGCCGGTTTCACCGCCGGGATCAAGCCCTGGAGCAAGGATGAGAATCGTCCGGAAGGGGAGGGTGGTCAATGATCTGGCAATTCGATTTCATCATCCTCGCCCTGGCGCTGGTCTGCGCCGTGGCGTCGATTTCGCTCAAGGATCTCTTGAGCGCGGCCATTGTCTTCGGCGCCTACAGCTTTCTGATGTGTCTGCTCTGGACCGAGATGGGGGCGGTGGACGTCGCCTTCACCGAGGCGGCGGTGGGCGCCGGGGTGAGCACCGTCTTCTTCATCGCCGCCGTGCTCCACACCTCCCGCCAGGTCAAGCCGCGCCGCCACGGCCGTTTTTTCTATAAGGTCATTGGGGGGGCCGCCGCCCTGGTGATCGGTGGCATCCTTTTGGCCGCCAGCGCCGATTTCCCCACCTGGGGCGACCCGGCCTCGCCGGCCTCGACCCATGTTTCGCCGCACTACATCCTCCACTCCATCCCCGACACGGCGGTGCCCAACATCGTCACCTCGGTGCTGGCCGACTACCGTGGTTTTGACACCATGTTCGAGACCTCGGTGATCTTTGTCGCGGGGCTCGCGGTGCTGGCCATCCTCGGCCGTTTCGGCCGCCGCCAGCGCGACGAGGAGCCCGCCGAGTTCGCCGCCGTGCCCATTGCCGGCCAGAGCCCCATCATTCAGACCGCCTGCCGGATCTTCGTCCCCTTCATGCAGCTCTTCGCCCTCTACGTGGTCGCCCACGGCCATCACAGCCCGGGGGGCGGCTTCCAGGGCGGGGTGATCCTGGCGGCGAGCTTCATCCTGATCGCCATCAGTTACGATCTGCGCACCATGCTCGGCCGGTTGCGCGAGCGGCTCAACATGCTCTTCGCCAGCCTCGGCGTGATGATCTACGCCGGCACCGGCGCCCTTTGCCTGCTCATGGGCGCCAACTTTCTCGACTACTCGGTGCTGCACCATATTCTGCCCGCCACCTCGCCCATCATGGCCCGCTCCCACGGCATGCTGGCGGTGGAGGTGGGGGTGGCCTTCACGGTCATGGCGGTGATGGTGCTCATCTACGTCAACATCGCCTCCCACGGCAAGAGCGACAAGGGGTTGTAAGCGCCATGGCCGAACTGTTCGCCAAGTACAATTACTGGATCTACATCGCGCTGATGATGATCGGCCTCTACGCCATGATCGCCAAGGGCAACCTGGCCAAGAAGATCATCGGTATGTCCATCTTCCAGACCGCGATCATCGTCTTCTACGTCTCCATCGCCGCCAAGACCGGCGGCGCCACCATCCCCATCATCGCCCACGGCCATGAAGGCGCCGAGCACGCGGTGCGGGTCATCGATTACGTCAACCCTCTGCCCCATGTGCTGATGCTCACCGCCATCGTCGTCGGCGTCGCCACCCTGGGCGTGGCCCTGGCCATTGCCATGTCCATCCACCAGCGCTACGGCACCATGGAAGAAGAAGAGATCCTGGAGCAGATAAGAGAATGATCGCCCCTGAACAGTATCCCGTTCTCATCGTTGTCATCCCGCTCCTTTCGGCCTTCCTGATCAACCTGATCGGCATGGCGGACAAGCGGTTCTGCTATCCGGCGACCCTGTTGGCCCTCGGTGGCTCCCTGGCCGCCGCCGTGGCCGTGGCCGGGCAAGTGGCCGCCGGCGGCGTCATCCATTACCGGGTGGGCGGCTGGCCGCCGCCCTTTGGCATCGAGTACGTCATCGATCATCTGAACGCCCTGGTGCTGGTGGTGATTGCCGGCGTCGCCCTTGTCGCCGCCATTGCCTCGAAGTGCAGCGTTGAAGCGGAGTTCCCCCACAAGCGGGCCCAGTTCTACACCCTCTTTGTGCTGCTCACCACCGGCCTGCTCGGCATGACCATCACCGGCGACGCCTTCAACCTCTACGTGTTGATGGAGATTTCGGCGCTCACCAACTACGCCCTCATCGCCATGGGCGGCAACCGTGCCCTGGTGGGCGGCTTCAACTACATCATCGTCGGCACCATCGGCGCCTGCTTCTACCTGCTCGGCGTGGGTCACCTCTACATCATGACCGGCTCCCTCAACATGGCCGATCTCCTTCACCTGCTGCCCGCCCTCTTTCACACCAAGGCGGTGCTGGTGGGGGCGATCCTGATGTTGCTCGGCGCCTGGATCAAGATGGCCTTTTTCCCGCTCCACGGCTGGCTGCCCAACGCTTACACCTACGCGCCCTCGGCCACCAGCACCCTGGTGGCGCCGCTGATGACCAAGGTCTCGGTCTATATCATGATCCGGGTGCTCTTTTCGGTCTTCGGCGCCTATTACGTTTTCACGGTGCTGCCGGTGAAGGGGCTCATCGTCTGGCTGGCGGTGGCGGCCATTGTCGGCGGCTCGCTCTTCGCCCTGGCCCAGCAGGATTTCAAGCGGATGCTCACCTACCTGATCGTCGCCGAGGTGGGCTACATGGTGGGCGGGGTATGGCTTGCCAATCAGTGGGGGATCACCGGCGCCATCCTGCACATCATCAACGACGCGGTGATGACCCTCTGCCTCTTTCTCTTCTGCGCCATTGTCGTCCACAAGACCAAGGGGCACCGGCTCAGCGATATGCGTGGCCTCTTCCGGCGGATGCCGGTGACCATGACCGCCTTTGCCATCGGCGCGTTGTCCATGATCGGGGTGCCGCCCACCGCCGGTTTTTTCAGCAAGTGGTATCTGATCCTGGGCGGCATCGACGCCCACCAGTGGGGCTTTGTGGCCGCGCTGCTCTTTTCGAGCCTGGTGAACGCGGTGCTCTTCTTCCGCATCTTTGAGATCGCCCACTTCGAGCCTGCCGACGAGGTGCATGGCCACGGCCATGGCGCGGTGGCCATCGACGAGGCGCCGCTCTCCATGCTGCTGCCCCTGGTGGCGGTGGCGGTGGGGCTCATCGTGTTGGGCCTGTACAGCACCACCCTCGTCTCCACCTTCATTCACTACGCCGTACCGGCCGGGATATAGAAAGCGTTATGGAAACCGTGGTCTCGATCAAACCCCTGCTCGCCTGCCTCATCTCGTTGGCCGCCGTGGTGCCCATTGTACTGTCGGGCAAGCGGCCCAACCTGCGCGAGGGCTGGACCTTTTTGGCCGGCTTCGCCAAGCTCGCCCTGGTGGCCTCCATGCTGCCGGTGGTACTTGGCGGCGGTCAGATCGAGTACACTCTCTGGCGCCTCATGCCCGGGGTGTCGATCGCCTTCCGGGTCGATGCCATGGGGCTGCTCTTTGCGCTCATCTCCTCCACCCTGTGGATCGCCACCTCGGCCTATTCCATCGGCTACATGCGGGGGCTGGACGAACACAGCCAGACCCGCTATTTCGCCTTTTTCGCCGTGGCCCTCTCCGCCACCATCGGCGTCGCCTTTGCCGCCAATCTGTTCACCCTCTATCTCTTCTACGAGATGCTCTCTCTTGCCACCTACCCCCTGGTCACCCATCACCAGGATGAGGAGGCGCGGATGTCGGGCCGCAAGTACCTGACCTTTATCCTCGGCACCTCCATCGGCCTGGTGCTGCCGGCCATGCTGGTCATCTACAGCCTCACCGGCACCCTGGACTTCAACCAGCCGGGGCTGCTTGCCGGTGTTTCCTCGCAGGCGGTGGTCGTGGTGCTGCTGCTGATGATGGTGCTGGGCTTTGCCAAGGCCGGCATCATGCCCATGCACGGCTGGCTGCCGGCGGCCATGGTGGCGCCCACGCCGGTGAGCGCTCTCCTGCACGCGGTGGCGGTGGTCAAGGTGGGGGTCTTCTCCATCTTCCGGGTGATGACCGGCGTTTTCGGCGTCCACCTGCTCCGCGCCCTCGATCTCGGCACCCTGGTGGCGATCATCGCCTCGGTCACCATTTTGGTGGCCTCGCTCATTGCCCTTTCCCAGGACGGGTTGAAACGGCGGCTCGCCTTCTCCACCATCGGCCAGCTTTCCTACATCGTCCTTGGCGCCGCCCTGCTCACCCCCAAGGGGATGACCGGCGGCCTGCTGCACATCGCCATGCACGCCTTTGGCAAGATCACCCTCTTCTTCTGCGCCGGGGCGATCTTCGTTGCCACCGGCAAGAAGAATATCTCCGAGATGGTGGGCATCGGCCGGCGGATGCCGGTGACCATGACCGCCTTTCTGATCGGCTCGATGAGCGTTATCGGCATCCCGCCCACCGGCGGTTTCATCAGCAAGTGGTTCCTGGTGCTGGGCACCCTGGAGGCGCATCAGATCCCGCTCCTGGTGGTGCTGCTCTCTAGCTCGCTCTTGAACGCCGCCTACTTCATGCCGGTCTTCTACCGCGCCTTCTTCTGCACCCCGGAAGAGTCGCAGTTCGAGCCCGGCGTGGTGGCCGAGGCCCCGGCCTGGTGCGTGGCGCCGCTGGTCTTCTCCGCTTGCGTGTCGGTGGGACTGTTTTTCTATCCCCAGCCCTTCCTGCGTCTGGCCGAACTGGCGATCCGCAACATCACCGGAGGTTGAGCCATGAGCCATGAAGATAAAAAAATCCTCGACCACGAGCCGGTGCCGGGCTATCGGCCGGCGTTCTATGTGATCTTCGCGATCAGTGTCGCTTATTTAACCCTGATCTTCCTGCGCGGCGCCTGATGGGGTAAGCACTTGCACTGCACCGAATCTGCTTCGTTATCGGCCTGTTCGCATACTGGATGTATCGAAGTCTCCCTTCGGTCGCTTATCTGCGAACAGGGCCGCTGCCTCGCATCTCCGGCACCCTGCCAGCGCTTGAAAGCGAGAGGATACAAAAAATGAAAAAAGAACATATCTTCGACAAACCGCAGAACGTCAAACGGCTGCTCGCCATCTTCTTCGGCTGCCTGGTGGTGCTGCTCGTGGGCGATTTTTTCGTTCATAAGCACGCCTACTTCGCCTGGGAGGAGTGGCCGGAGTTCTATGCGGTGTTCGGCTTTGTCGCCTGCGTGGTGCTGGTGCTGGTGTCGAAATACGTGCTGCGGCCGCTGGTGATGCGCGACGAGGAGTATTACGATGATTAATGCCTTGCCTCCCGCTTTTATCTTCATCGTCGGCGGCTTGCTGATCCCGCTCTTCAAGGGGAAAGCGCGGGCCGCCTACATGCTGCTCCTGCCGGTGCTGGGCTTTGTGAACCTGCTGCGTCTGCCCATGGGCGAGAGCTGGGTGGTGCCCTTTCTCGACTTTCAGGTCACCCTCTGCCGCATCGACCGCTTGAGCCTGCTCTTTGGTTACATCTACCACCTGATCAGCCTGATCACCGTCATCTACATCCTGCACGTCAAGCGCAACGTCGAGTACGTGGCCGGCTTCATCTATGCCGGCGCCGCCCTGGGCGCGATCTTTGCCGGCGACCTGTTCTCCTTTTTCTGTTTCTGGGAGTTGCTCACCGTGGGCTCGGTGCTCTTGATCTGGGCCCGGGGCACGGCCCGCGCCCAGGCCGCCGGTATCCGTTATTTTCTCGTGCATGCCTTTGGCGGCCTCATGCTGCTGGCCGGCATTGTCATGCGGGTACACGACACCGGTTCAATCGCCTTTAACTTCATCGGCCTTGACGGCAGTGTCGCCAACCTCTGCATCTTCTTGGGCATCGGCATCAACTGCGCCTGGCCCGCCCTCCACTCCTGGCTGGTGGACGCCTACCCCGAGGCGACCATCGGCGGGGTGGTCTTCTTAAGCGCCTTCACCACCAAGACCGCCGTCTATGCCCTGGCCCGGGCCTTTCCCGGCACCGAGTGTCTGATCTGGATCGGGGTGGGCATGGCCGCCTTCCCCATCTTCTACGCGGTGATTGAAAACGATCTGCGCAAGGTGCTTGCCTATAGCCTCATCAATCAGGTGGGCTTCATGGTGGTGGGCATCGGCATCGGCACGGAGCTTGCCATCAACGGCGCCACGGCCCATGCCTTTAACGATATCCTCTTTAAAGGACTGCTCTTCATGTCCATGGGCGCGGTGATGTACCGCACCGGCAAGATCAACGCCACCGACCTGGGCGGCCTGTACAAGTGCATGCCCTGGACAGCCGGTTTTTGTATCGTCGGCGCCGCCTCCATCTCCGCCTTTCCGCTCTTCAGCGGCTTTGTCAGCAAGTCCATGGTCATGGAGGCCGCGGCCCATCATCACCTCACCGTGGTCTGGCTGGTGCTGCTCTTTGCCTCGGCGGGTGTGTTTCATCATGCCGGCATCAAGATCCCCTTCTTTGCCTTCTATTCCCACGACGCGGGCCACAAGGTGGAGGAGGCGCCGCTCAACATGCTGATCGCCATGGGCATCACCGCGGCGCTGTGCATCGGCATCGGTTCCTTCCCGAAATACCTCTACGCGCTGCTCCCCTATGACGTGCCCTACGAGCCTTATACCCTGTCGCACGTCATGTCCCAGACCGAGCTTCTTTTCTTCTCGGCCCTGGCCTTCACCCTGCTCCTGCTTGCCGGCATCTATCCGGCCGAGATCCGGGCGGTGAACCTGGACGCCGACTGGATCTACCGCAAGGGGGCGCGGCTCTTCTACCGGCTCAGCGCCGGGCTGCTCAACGGCTTGAATGGCCTGGCCGACCGGATCTTTGTCGGCGGGCTTGCCGGTTCGCTCGCCCGCTTCGCCAGGCAGGGGCCGGCCAACCTCCTCTGGCTGGTGGTGTCGCCCTACCTGGCCATCACCGGCCACGACGCCCTGGCTCGCGCCCAGGCCAAGACCCGGCTCTACGCCGATCTTGCCGCCGGCACCCTGGCCATCGGTTTCACCGCGCTCGCCATCGCCGTCTACGCTGGCATTCTCTTCCTCGGCTGAGCCTCGTTTCCCGACTCCTCCTTCCAAACTTGCGATGGACTTTAGGCCCGGAACCTTGCGCGGCAATCACCGCTCAAGGTTCCGCTACCATTGCCTTCTGCCGCGCGTGTCATCCTGATGCGTGGTGGTGGGGGGTGGCACAGGCTTGCAAAACTGATTGCCTGCCGGGCGGCATCCCTGTTACTTTTTTATGTGGTTGGCGTTACCGTGTATTAAGGCCCTCTGGCCAGCGGATAGAGTCTTGTCTGGCAACCGTGGGGCGTTGAATCGTTATCTTTTGGGTAAAGGGAGGTGCGGGCAGATGTTGAACAGAGGGGTGAGGTGGTTGCTTGCCGTGGTGGTGCTACTGGTTTTGGCGCCGGCCGGGACCAGGGCAACGGAGAACAAGCCTTTCACGGAGCGGGCCGCCACCGCTGAAACCATCGCCCAGTTGCGGGGGGGCGGTTTTGTGCTCTACATGCGTCACGGACCCACCGATACCACCAAGCCGGATCGGGTACCCAGGGTTGATTTGAACGATTGTTCGACCCAGCGGCCGCTTACCGAGGCGGGTCGGCAGGTGGCAAGACAGGTGGGGGCGGCGATCCGCCGGGCCG
>Ga0224496_10002558_pt1 | contig 10780 bp, 10 predicted proteins | sample SF_Jul11_sed_USG_2_FD_168127 | JGI IMG/M metagenome (GOLD analysis project Ga0224496, IMG submission 168127) | Sediment microbial communities from San Francisco Bay, California, United States - SF_Jul11_sed_USGS_8_1 | ecosystem: Environmental > Aquatic > Marine > Sediment | place: USA... | reverse complement strand
TCTAACTTAGCCTTGTTTGGGGCTGAGAAGTTTTTCACCTTTACGGAAGACCCCATAAATGGCTTGGGTTGGGCACGCATCCAAGCAGAGTCGACAGGATTCTAGGCATCGTGAGGAGTCAAATTTATAGGGAGGCGTTGAGAGCCATGCCCCTGTTGGGCAGACGGGGACGCAAATCGCATTATGTGTGCAACGGTCTGGGTTCCTGAGCAAATGGTCTCTTGTTACCATCATAGGGCTGACTCCTTCAAATAGGGCTTGAGAAAACATTTCGAACATATTCATGGTGAGCACTGACTTTCGTTATCCCATTGACTGACTAATTCCTTAATGCGGGTTTTGAGTTCGGGGATTCGTTCGAGATTGTTATCGATGGCATTGATGATGTTTTCCAATCGTGCCGTTCGTCCCGCTTCTTGGTCCAACTGCGTCAGATGATCATAGCGTTGAAAGGCTTCAGAATGCGTTGGTTCCAGTTGTGGTCGGGCGGCTAAAAGGCCGGCTGTGACCATTTGGGGTTCGGTATGGGCCTGAGATGTGACGATAAATTTTCCTTGAGAGAGGAGTAATACTGAATGGGCCGCTTGTTCAGGAATGGGAAGGACGTGTTCAATGGTCGAGCCGACACCCTGTTCCCATGACGAGAGCCATCCGGGAAAGGTCTTTAAATAGGCCACTTTGTCTAAGTTGGCTTTCCATTTGGCTTCATTGCCCATGACGGAGATGGTGGTCCTTTTTTGGGATAAGCGGTGAAGGAAGGTGGAACGTCATATACCGTGTTCGGGAAAAAAGTTTCGGGAGATTTTAAGATTGGACCATCGGAAGAGAGCCATTTTTGCCGGGCATGAGCAGTCGTTCCACGATTTCCCCTTTACCAATGTGGCGTTCCATAATTTCTGTGACATCCGCTTCTTTTCCAACCCAATACCAAACACCTTCTGGGTAAATGACCACACTGGGTCCATATTCACATTGGTCCAAACAGCCGGCCTTATTGGCTCGGACGATCCCTTTTAAGCCTAAGCGTTCCACTTCTTTTTTGAAAAAGGCATGCAAGCCAACCGAACCCAATGCCGCACAACAGCCTCGGGGGTCTCCCTTGGGACGTTCGTTGAGACAGACAAAAATATGATGGGTGAATTTACTCATCATGGACCAATTTCGTTGATCATTTCCAGGAAAATTCCGATAAAGAACTTGGCAATCTTACCTGAGGTTTCTTGAAGCTGTCTAGGAGATATCGGCAGCCAGGCACAATGGCTTCAATGGTGGGGCCTGCCATTCCGGTAAGAAACGTGTGATGGATCTGACCTCGGGAAACATTATCTGAAAACATTAAAGGAGTCTGTCCATGGTGATTGGCGTTCCGACAGAAATTAAAGATCATGAATTCCGAGTGGCCCTTACGCCTTATGGTGCCAAGGAACTATGTGAGCGCGGGCATCGGGTGGTGGTTCAACAGGGAGCCGGGGAGGGGAGTGGATTTGAGGATCAGGATTATCTGCAATCCGGGGCTGTTCTGCTGCCATTGGCGCAACACATCTTTGGAGAAGCGGAACTCATCCTGAAAGTGAAGGAACCGCAACCTGAGGAATGGGCGTTGTTGAGGAAAGAGCATGTGTTGTTTACCTATCTGCATTTAGCCGCTTCAAAGGCTCTGACGGAAAGCCTCTTGAAAAGCGGATGTACCTCGATTGCTTATGAAACCACAGAAGACCATCAGGGCCAATTTCCTCTCTTGCGTCCAATGAGCGAAATAGCCGGTCGAATGTCCGTCCAAATTGGTGCCCATTTTTTGGAAAAATTACAAGGTGGATCGGGAATATTACTAGGAGGCGTCCCCGGTGTGGCGCCAGCTGAAGTGGTCGTTCTTGGTTCTGGAGTCGTAGGGGCTTCGGCGATCGCAATTGCGGTTGGCATGGGGGCCAGAGTGACGGTTTTGAGTTTGGATCTCAGGCAGTTGCGGGACCTGGATGCCCTCTATCAGAACCGTATTGTCACCATGGCTTCCAGTCAGTCCATGGTTCAGGAGCATTTGAAACATGCAGATCTGGTCATAGGGGCCGTGTACCTTCCTGCGGCTCGTACCCCTCGGGTGATTACACGAGCAATGGTCTCGGATATGAAGCCTGGTTCGGTGATCGTCGATGTCTCTGTCGACCAGGGTGGGTGTGCCGAGACCACCCGTCCGACGACACATTCGGATCCAGTCATTAAGATTGAGGGCGTACTTCATTATGGCGTTTCGAATATTCCCGGTATTGTGCCTCATACGTCGACATTTGCCTTGACCAACGCCACGCTACCTTTTATAGTCCAGCTGGTTGAAAAAGGGTTAGAGGAGGCCATCCGCGCCAATCCAGGTTTACGAAAAGGCGTGAGCGTGTTGAATGGCCAATTGACCTGCCAAGCAGTGGGAGAAGCCCATGGGTTGGCAGTGAGGTCTCTAGACCTTTAAGAGAATGGGTCGGTAGTGATCGGGGCGTAGCGCAGACCGGTAGCGCACCGCGTTCGGGACGCGGGGGTCGGAGGTTCAAATCCTCTCGCCCCGACCAATTCAATTTCCGCTGTGATCTTCCTCTTCGTCGATGGTTTTTCATCTCTTTTTTTAAATTATTGATATGAGTGGATTTGGACTCATCATGAGTAGTGTTAGTCTGCTCGTCGCGATGGTGGCATTGTGGATAGTTTGGCGTTTACGACAGGAACTCTCAGACATCAAAAGGGATCGGTATTATTTGGAGCAAAAGGTGAAGTCCGTTTTCCCACAAATTGAAGCCACAGTTGAACCGTTACGTATCCAAACGGCCCTGTTGGCTCAAGGAAAGCCGGTGTCCAATCAATTAATTCGAACGGGTCGGTTGTATCATGAAATTTCTGCGAAAGAGGCGGAAGAATTTGTGACCCTAGATTTGAGATCTGATGAAATATTCTGGTTGGATGTGCGCACAAATGCCGAATTTTCTAAACGACATATTCCTGGGGCCAAGCTCATTCCAGTTGAAGACTTGGAAATGCGGTATCAAACAGAAGTTCCATCTACAGTTGAAAAAATATTCGTATATTGTGCCGGCGGTGATCGAAGTCGATTAGCTTGTGATTTTCTGAGCCGCCATGATTTTGGCAACGTGTATCACATCAAGGATGGGTTACAAGGTTGGTCCGGCCGGACGGAAGGGAATGAGGCTGGAGCATTAATCCAAATAGCCTCGAAGTCGAAACAGGCAAATCACTTGGGTGCGACGATGTCGACATCGGTTCATTCATCATGACAGGAGAATACAAAGAGCAATGCCTTCTGATTTAACCGTTTTAAATGTGATGGGCCCCTTTCGAGAGCCTCAAGAGCCGGCGTTTTCCTATGATTATTCTGTGCAACGACCCAATTGGGCCACGGCACAGGGTGTGAGGATCAAGGTTTCCATCGAGCACGAATTGGATTACCTGAAAAACACCGTTCTGGCTTTTTCGGGTGGATCGGTTGGGCAGCAAATTCGGTGCACTCAATTACTGGTGCGAGCGATTGCGGATCAGAAATTAAAAATTGTTGATGTCGACGGGCAGTTAGCTGAACGGTTGGATATTATGATTGGCCCATTTGAGGGTGATACCTTTGGGCATCTCTTTCCATTGCTCGATCAATGGATGCAGGCTGAAAAAGTCGCTCTGCGACAGTTGATCAAATCCCAAATTGGGATTTAAAAAACTCCTCAAATCAATTAATTTGGCCTAGTTTCATGAGTTTCGATCGAGCCCATTTCTCCCATTACCTTTAAAAGACGCGCTGGTAACGTTTGGAATACACGCCAGTCGCGTCCTCGCCAAATCCAAGAGACGCCTGTTCGGGATTCGTCTTGTTGTACAAATCAATGACATAATGGCCACGGACTTTCTCCATCGCCACTTCATACGGAATCGAACTTGGGTAAAATTCTCCTGGAGCATGTGCCCCACGACTTAACGCTTTGGCCGATTCCACGTTGGCATACTGTTCTTCCGAAAAAATATAAATATCGGCAATAGCAAAGGCTCCCAGCTGATCCTCCGGCGTAGTCGCGGGGAGGAGCCCTTCGAGGGACTCGTTGATCCGGCCTTTTTGGAATGACTGAAGGAGGGCGATGACTTGGCTATCGGTTGTCGCCGGAGGTACTAAAATTGTCATGGCATTCATCCCAACAATCGTTCCCGTAACGGTAAAGCTGGGGATGAAATCACTGGAGACGATACCCGGTAAGGGCGCCACGGCATTGGGTTGGGCGCCAGGTCCATGCGTTGGGGCATTTTTGGATTTGGGGATAATGAGGGTGATAAACAACCACAGTCCAAAGATGACACCAAAAATTACAATGAGAGGATGTACACCGACCCGGCGACCTTCTGTTGGTTGTTCGTCACTCATGGTATCGGTGTATCTCCGGTTTTCACTTGCGGCGATGAAGCGGCCTCCTGACGCTTGGCGGCCTCCCACCATTGATCAAGTGTGTCTGGCGGAAAATCTTTGACGTTCATTTCCTGTGCAATGGCTTGGGATTCGACGTATTGAAAGCGCTTGATGAATTTGTTGGTCGCTTTTCGGAGGGCGTTTTCCGGATTTATTCGGAGAAAACGCGAGACATTGACTAGGGAAAATAAGACATCACCCAACTCGGCTTCAATATCGGAACGTTCCTGGGTTGTCTTCAGGGACACCTCCAGATCCTCTGCCAGATTCCCTGATGGTTGGGTGGCGTTTGTTGTAGCCGCATAAAGTTCATCCAGTTCTTCTTTGAATTTCTGAAGCACGGGCTCAATGGTGTTCCAATCAAAGCCCACACGCGAAGCCCGTTTTTGTACCTGAAGGGCTCGTTGAAGAGCCGGAGACGTTTTGGGGACCGTGGCCAATATGGAGGGTGTGCCCTGGTTTCCTCCTTTTTCCTCTTGTTTCAGTTGCTCCCATTGGCGTAAGACCTCACCAGAGGTTGTCACAGAGGCCTTGTCAGTCTTTTGGAACACATGAGGATGGCGCCGAATCAGTTTTTCGCTCAATTCCTTATTGACGTCTTGATAAGAGAAATCGCCTTTTTCGGATGCGATTTGACTATGAAAGAGGATTTGGAGCAAAAGATCTCCCAATTCTTCCTTTAACGCGGAAGGATCCTTCTCATCAATGGCTTCTAAGACTTCATAGACTTCTTCTAAAAGATAGGGTTTCAGCGATTCAGTTGTTTGTTCCCGATCCCAGGGGCAGCCTTCAGGTCCCCGCAACGTGGCCATGATGTCAACGACTTCGGATAAGGCGTTTCCGGAAGATTGAAACGACGAAGATTTACGGGACGGTGCTTTCATAAAATCAGATAGGTTGAATAAGTACGCGCCATGGACTGGGAGGTATTATACTGGTTTGAAGCTTCCTTGTAATCTCTGGATTCTTGATAGCAACCCTCTGATAATGATACTGTTTTTCTCTACAAGGAGGGTGAAGGATGAGCGAAGAAGAACAAGGGTTTGTGGTTCGGGATAAACGGGGACGTTCGACCTCGGAAGAACCGACGCCTCCGATGCCTGAACCTCCAAAGAAAGCGGAATCTCAGGCCTCGCCAACAGCGGCGGACTTTTTTCCTCCGATGCCTCCTCTCTCATTTTCTTCATTCGTCTTTTCGCTCGGAACGTCTTCCCTCATGTTAATGGGCGAGTCCTTAGACCCTCAACAACCTTCCCCGCCGGTCAATTTGCCTCAGGCCAAGGAAATCATTGATATTTTGTCGATGCTTGAGGAAAAGACAAAGGGAAATCTGTCGTCTGAAGAAGCATCCGTCATCGGGGATATGCTGTATACCTTGCGGATGAAATATGTCACGGCCACCTCAGGGGTTTCTTCAAAGTCTTAAACGGCGTTTCCTGCGCTCACCTTCGTTTCAATTGAGCTATATTCCGGGAGAGAGATGGCGTGAATGATCGCCACGTTTCGGTCCCGTGACCTTGCGAAGTCCTCCATCTTCATTAATAATGACTCTATAGGCGATTACATCAAGAATCGCTAGGCATGCACGGCCCTGTGAATCTCATCTCCGAACATGTACCTGAGTCGCGGAAATTTCCCCGCGCCACCGCTCCGTCTGAATCCGTTTCACCCAATTCACCCACGCAATCATCGGCCCCTAAGCAAAGACGACATCACTATACTCCCGTCTGGATTGTCTTAGTCTTGTTGCTGCCGTGTATTGCGTTGACGATTTATTATGCGCGGTATGGGCTCTCGGGGCCTCTCCTTCCTGATTCAATCCTGCCCAGTCCCAGTTATGCCTTGGTGCTCTTTTTGGTGTACTTGGATAGTGTGGGTCTGGTGGCGCTCACGCTCTTGCTGTCCCGGAATTTAATCAGGGCCTTTTTTGAAAAACGCCATCGCATGATGGGCAAGGGGTTTCGGTCCAAATTAGTGGCGGCGTTTATTGGGTTTGCGTTAATTCCCACCGTGCTGCTCGCGCTCGTGGCCAGCGGGGTGATCAGTGAAGTGATTGACGTGTGGTTTAGCGATCAGGTGATGCAAGTGTTGCGAGATTCAGAAGATGTCGCGAATTTGTACCAAGAAGAGCGCGAAGCTTTGGCGTCTGATACGGCCAGGGTGATCAGTAAGGAAATTTTTCGAGAGGATATTTTAAAACCCGAACATCGGGAATTGCTGAAATCAATGCTGGCCAGGATGCAGCATGAATATCATCTAGCCGGGGTGGAAGTGTTTTCTCCAAAAATGGAAACGTTGGCCCGGATGATGGACCCGCAATTATCCGATGCGGTGCTCAGTCTCCCTGTTGGGCAATTGGTGCTGCAAGTCTTGGATCGGGGAAAAGCGCAGTCCTCGACGCAAGAGGCCCCGGTCGGAAGATTAATCCGCGCGGCTGCTCCGATTTTAGGGAACGGCCGTACCGATCAAGTCCGAGGCGTGGTGGTGGTGTCGAATTATGTGCCGGAATCGTTGCTGCGAAAAATGGATGCCATTGCCAAGCAATTTGAAGAATATTCTCAGATTAAATCTATGAAAAATCCTATTAAAGGAGGGGCCTATCTTTTTGTCGCAGTGGTCACTCTGCTCATTCTGTTTGGGGCGACCTGGTTTGGGTTTTATGTGGCTCGAGGCATTACCGTCCCGATTCAACGCCTAGCCGAAGGGACGGACGCCATTGCGAAGGGCAACTTAGATATTCACATTGATGTAAAAGCCACGGATGAAATAGGTACCTTGGTACAATCGTTTAATCGAATGACCACTGATTTACGCACCAATAAATCTCGATTAGAAGAAATGAACATGTCGCTTATTCAGTCAAATGTAGAAATTGATCAACGACGGGCCTATACCGAAGCGGTCGTCGAAACGATTGCTGCTGGAGTCTTGTCCATTGATATGGCCGGCTTGGTGACAAGGTTTAACCCCTCGGGAGAACGTATTCTCGGGATTAAAGGTGAAGATTTACGCGGTCAACCGGTCTATGAAGCCTTTAAGCACTTTCATCTGTATTTGTTCCAAAAAGCCTACGATCAAATGTTGGTCGAGCAAACAGATAGTTTGTCGATGGAAGGTCAGATGGAGACACCGAATGGACGACTCTTGACCTTAGGGCTCAGTATTTCAAGAATGCAAAATGAGGCTGGCCATGATTTGGGATTTGTGTTTGTGTTTGAAGATCGAACGGAGTTCATCAAGGCTCAGAAAACCGCTGCCTGGCAGGAAGTGGCGCAACGTATTGCTCATGAAATCAAAAACCCGTTGACGCCTATTCAATTGTCGGCACAACGGTTGCGGAAAAAGTTTTTTGAGAAATCAGCAGATTTTGAAGAGATTTTCGATCAAGCGACCGGCGTGATCATTAATGAAGTGACTAGTTTAAAGGGCATGGTCGATGAGTTCTCGAAATATGCTCGTATGCCGTTGCCCCAGATGTCACGACAATCACTGCATGACATCATCCACAAAGTGATTTCTCTTTATACTAGTGCTCATCGTGATGTGAAGTTTGTCCTTCAGCTGGATGAAGGATTGCCTGATCTGAATTGTGATCCCGAGCAAATGCGTCGGGTGTTTGTGAACTTATTTGATAATGCTATTCAGGCGAGTAATGATCAAGGCCATGTCTGGGTGACCACTGAAGCCGATTGGCGCCGCCATCGAGCCATTGTGCATGTGGCCGATGATGGCATTGGCATTCAATCTGAAGATCAAGAAAAATTATTTGTGCCCTATTTTTCAAAGAAACGAACAGGGACAGGGTTGGGCTTGGCGATTGTGCATCGAATCATTTCTGATCACAATGGGACTATCCATGCGGAAAATAATCATCCACAAGGTGCGGTATTTCGGTTCGACTTACCTCTGTGAAGCAGACGATGGCCCCTGGCTGACTTGTCGTGTGGGGAGTGGGTCGAATCGGTACGTGGTTATGAACGGACAATATTCACATCCTTGATGGAGGAGATCTAGTGGCAGAAACAATTTGTATCGTCGATGATGAACCAGCCATTTTACATTCGCTGAGAAGTATTCTCGAAGACGAAGGATATCAGGTCATTGTCGCCGCCAATGGAGTTGAGGGGATGAAAGTCGTTCGGAGCGATGCTCCTGATCTCGTTATCCTGGATATTTGGATGCCGGAAATGGATGGGCTGGAGACCTTGAAGCGATTGCGTTCGCAGTTCCCAGGTATTCTCGTCGTAATGATGTCGGGGCATGGTTCCATCGAAACTGCGGTGAAAGCCACAAAATTAGGGGCCTATGATTATTTAGAAAAGCCATTGGATTTGGAAAAAGTCACCATCCTGGTGCGCAATGCTCTGCACCAAAGGAAGCTGGAAGAAGAAAACCTCAATCTCCGAATCCAAGTTGAACGACGCTTTGAGTTGATTGGTTCCTCTGCAGCGATGAACAGGCTTCGAGACATGATAAAAATGGCCGCACCAGCCAATAGTCGCGTCCTGATATCCGGAGCCAACGGAACAGGAAAAGAATTAGTGGCCCGGGCGATTCACTTACAAAGCCCTCGGCACAATCGACCATTTGTCGAGATTAATTGTGCGGCCATTCCAGAAACCTTAATTGAAAGTGAATTGTTCGGTCATGAAAAAGGAGCCTTTAGCGGGGCGACCTCAATGAAGCGAGGGAAGTTTGAACTGGCGGATGGGGGCACCTTATTTTTAGATGAAATCGGTGATATGAGTTTGGCCACACAAGCCAAAGTTTTACGCGTGTTACAAGAGCAGCAATTTACCCGGGTGGGTGGGACGAAACTCTTGAATGTCCAGGTTCGAGTCATTGCGGCCTCGAATAAAGATTTGGCGGATGAAATCGGCAAAGGAAATTTTCGAGAGGATTTGTACTATCGCCTCAATGTGTTACCTATCGTTGTCCCGACATTAAAGGAGCGGCGTGAAGATATTCCTGAACTGGCCCAGCATTTCCTCAAAATGCATTCCGAGGAGCAGGGCATGAAACCCAAATCGTTTAATGCACAGGGTCTTGAAGCCTTGCAAAAGCATGATTGGCCGGGGAATATCCGTGAACTTCGCAACCTCATCGAACGCCTCTTGATTATGGTGCCTAAACCCGTCATTGATGCCGGAGATGTCGAAATGTTTTTACAAGTTCGAGCCCCAACGGGTGTTCCCGCGCTATCCATAGGGACGAATTATGATTCGCTTCGGGAAGCCCGAAATGTGTTTGAGCGAGAAGTCATTTCGCAAAAACTCAGAGAAAATAATTGGAATGTTTCCAAAACCGCCGATGAATTAAAAATCGAGCGTAGTCATTTGCACAGAAAGATTAAACTTCTCAATGTCGAACTCCGACCTGAACATTAAAACAAGCAAGCCTGCCTTTTCTTCTGAATCGTTACCCCCAGGATCTTCCCATCTCCTCCAAATTGAAAAATTGGTTGCTGGCGGATTCAGCCTCGGGCGTCTGAATGGACAAGTGGTGTTGTGTGATGGCGGCATTCCAGGTGAAGCCATTGAGATTGAGATTTTTCCCCGACGGAAAGGCGTCACTCAGGGGAAAATTCTCAATGTCCAAGAGCCAGCTGACAGTCGTGTTGTTCCAGTCTGTCCCGTCGTTGGACGATGTGGCGGGTGTCAACTTCAGCATATCCAATACGAAGAACAACTTTCCCAAAAACGATTGATTCTGGAGGATACCCTCCGCCGTATTGGCAAGATGTCCGAACTGACGATTTCTCCAGTCATTCCTTCTCCCAGGCCGTATGGTTATCGACAAGTTCTTCGTATGGGAATTGGGGAGGGACGTGACGGAGTATTTCTAGGATTTTTCGAATCGGGGACTCAACGACTCTTACCAGTGGGAACATGCTTTTTGGTAGACGAAGAATTTCGGTCCATCATCGATGGTGTTCGAGCTGGGCTTCGCTCCTTGGTCATTGATGGGATGAACCTAGAAAGTGTAGAAATTCGATGGTCTCAATTGGATGAGGGAGGTCTATTGGTATTCCGAGGCCGAGCGTTAACGAAAGAACATGTTGAGCGTCTTTTAAATGCGTGCGCCGAGATACCCAATATCAAGGGGTGGATCTATGAACGCGTCGATCCAGCAGAACAGGATTCGAGGCGTCGGGTCAGGCAGGAGCCAATCGTGCGGGGCAAGGATCATCTATGGGAAGCCTATGGAGGATTGCGTCTTAAAATGGGGTACCGATCATTCATGCAGGCCAACTGGGAGGTCTTTAAGTTGCTGGGTAGGACGGTTGGGGAATGGCTGGGGAGCCTGAAGGGCCAACGTATTTTGGAGTTGTATGCGGGA
>Ga0224496_10002556_pt1 | contig 10783 bp, 12 predicted proteins | sample SF_Jul11_sed_USG_2_FD_168127 | JGI IMG/M metagenome (GOLD analysis project Ga0224496, IMG submission 168127) | Sediment microbial communities from San Francisco Bay, California, United States - SF_Jul11_sed_USGS_8_1 | ecosystem: Environmental > Aquatic > Marine > Sediment | place: USA... | reverse complement strand
AAAAAAAGGTATCACACCGTTCGAAAAATAAGGCATAAACCCCACCCAACCAACATTAAACTTTATACGCGAAGCCAAAACATTTCTCTTCGAAGTAAAAGAATCTAGTACCTGATACAAACGGCGCAAATGCTCACTATATAAATTCTTTAATGTTAGAAGCTTGAAGTACTCCACTTGCTCAAAAAAATAAACATTAAAAAACCTAACTAAATTCAAATCACCAACATAAATAAAACCATCTTTAACTTCAGCATTGCGCATCACCTCCTTAAAATTCATAACACTACTAAACCGGTGGCTAGATTCTATATCCCACGACCCGTTAAACAAAACACTTAACTTCAAAATATAATCAACAATCGGTACATTACCTAGACTAGACAATAAATTCATAACAAACCTAGGTTCCGCACGAAAGTTATAGTAAGAAACTCCCGATTTTATAACAACAGGCTCACGTTCAGGAAGTCTAAAAACATGACCGAACAATTCTACCTTATCTAATTTAATCATTCTAGACTTATTTCCTAAATCAACACGAAACAAATCAAAATTAGGTTCGGCAAAATATCGTTTATCTATTAACCCAGTCGCACGAAAATAATAATCAAAAAACCACTTAATATCTCACGTAAATCAAACACTATCTAAAATATTAAGAAACATGGGTAATATATTTCTACTAATCAACCTATCAAAGTCTCAAACTAATTCATTAACATGAAATTTAACAAAAGACTCAAAAAGAGTAATAGCACTTCCTATAAGATTTTTTCGATCCAACCCCACAAAAACACCAACGCGTTTACTTTTAGGCGTTTGCATAAAAATAAGGTTATAATAACCATCTTTAGACTTCAAATTATAATAATAATCCTCATAAATTAACTGTGTAAAATAAGCCAAATTCTCTAAAAAGTCTAAACTAAAAAAAGGTAAAGTTAAAAACAAATGAATAAACTTTAACAAATAAAATACAACTCAAGCAAAAAGCGCCGTTAACCCTGACTGGATATACATCGTAGACGAATTTATAATAGAAAAATTAAACAAATCGTAAAAAAATAAGATAACATCACTATTATACAAATAAATAACATAAAAACCCTCAAATGAAAATATAAAAAATTTAAACCATCCTATAAAAGAAAAAAGCAAAGGCGCCATAAATAAACCTATTAAAACTTCAACAAATATATAATGTAAAAGATAATAAAAATTAATAATATTAACATTGCCTGCAAATATATGGGTATATCTACCTCAATCAAAAATTACCAAATAATTTTTTCTTAAAAAATTAGCAAAAACAGTGTCACTAACAAAAGAACCAAGATCTGCAAAAGTATCATTCGACCTAGTAGCAGGCACTTGTCAATAAAGTAAAAACCTCCTTGGCTTATACACCTCAACACCGTTAATCACGTCTATATACACAACCTCTACAGGATTTTTAACATATAATAATATTTTATCAACCTCATGTACACAAGTCAAAGGTTGTCTAGATATAATAAATGTCAAAAAATACTCAAAAAAAGTAAAAATATTTGTATAAAAAAATAAAAACAAATTTAACCCGTGAAATGTTACAACACGCCGCAAATAACTCATACAAAAATCAAAAAAATCGAAATAAAAAAAATGCAACACAGAAATTTTTGTACCTGCCAACTCAATCACGTCATAAGGACTAGAAAATCAATAAATACTACCCAAATCATAAAAGATATCTAAATTACGAAATAAATCCAAAGCCATTAACATGAACGCCAGACAAAACCAAAATAAATCAATAGTATTTATAGTAAAAAAAAAATAATAATCAACGACAGCTTCAAAAAAATCATTATTAATTTCATGTAACCCAAAAAACTTATTAAATTTTAAATAACCAGACACAAAAAAACGTATAGCAGCATCGTGACCGTCCTGTAAAAACAAAAAGCCTAAATTAGAATATTCATAATAAAACAAAAAACCTGCAACTTCTTCTAAAATAAAAACAAAATTACTAGAAATAACTTTAAAAACAGGATTAAATGATGATTCCACCAAATAACTAATAAAAAAAAAATCCTCAAAAAACAAATTGTTATTAAATAACCAAAAATAAATACCAAAAAAATTTAAATTAGTTGTAAATTTTATAATTAACATAATACTAAATATTAATTTTTCAAAAAAAACTACCAAAATATCAAAAATAGATGACGACGTACCTAAACCTGGAATTATAAAATAAAGAGGATTCAACCAACCACCTAAAAAAAAAACCGAAGTCAAATAAGTCATAAACAACATATTCATGTACTCCGCAACAAAAAACAAAGCAAACAATGCCGAAGCATACTCAACATTGTAACCAGCAACTAACTCAGACTCTGATTCAGGCAAATCAAAAGGAGCCCTATTAGTTTCCGCCAAGGATAAAATAAAAAAAATAATAAGTAAAGGGGCTAAAGGTCACGCAAACCACACTTTTTCTTGCGTATAAACAACATCTGTGATAGATAAAGAACCGACTAAATAGGACACGGACAGTAAAACCACACCCAAATTCAATTCATACGAAATCATCTGCGCGGCAGACCGTATAGAACCTAAATAAGCGTACTTCGAATTACTAGCTCACCCAGCTAGAATAACACCGTAAACATTTAAAGAAGAAATCAAAAAAACAAATAATAAAGAATGTCTAAACTGAAACAATGCTGGAAAATTAAAATCAAAAACAACTACACCATAATTTAAAGACGCTATAACAAAAGCATAGTTTGCTGCCACAATAAACAATCAAACATTTATCTTACGGGGTAAAACCTGCTCTTTTAACAATAACTTTAAAAAATCTGCAATTGCTTGCAAAATACCGAAATGGCCTACGTCATTAGGACCTTTACGCCTATGTATGTATGCCATAACTTTACGCTCTGCGAGCGTATAAAAAGCAACCATCAACAAAATGGGCACTAATACAACTAAATTATAAACTAAACGAGCTATAAAAGCCTCTACTAAAAAAATTAAATAATCTAATCAAATATTCTCAAACGTATAAAAATGTAAAAAATTAAATAAACTAAACATATTAAAAACTTCTTAAAAACACGAAACTATCCATTTCCTGGACAGTAGCGTAATAACTACTAAACTTCGCTTTTTTATATAATAAAAGCTTAACTGGCATCCTATTCATTAACCTTAACAAATAAGTATCAAACGTATCTAACTGCTCTTTTATAAAAAAAGGAAATTCAAACAAAACAGACCCAGGGCGTAAAAATACGCCAAAATCAACAACATTACCCAAACCACCACCCATCCGCGTACCTTTAGCTTTTTCAGAAAATTTTTTCGAAAAATTTTGACCATTAAAAGTATTAACCGCACCTTTAACCATACGTGAAAGTAAAAAACGAACTAAATCCACCTGCTTTTTCGTTAAAAACCCATTACCTAACGAAATTAACCTATAACTATATCACGTAAAATTATAACTATATACAGTATCTGCCTTGAACCTCCGAGTAACCCTTTTACGATTGCGCGTAAAAACCACCATTTTAGCGTTTTTGTTTTTTACCCTATTTAAACCTAAAGACACCATATTAATAAAAATTCATTTTAAATTTTAAAGTACTATTTTTTATAGTTATTGCACGATGCTGCAAGATGTCAAAAAACCAACTGAAAAGCAAATCTATATACAGAAACCTTGCCCTTAAAGACCTCTCCGTACCTGGGATTAAAAAATCCAAATTACGTAAAATCTCTGGTGGCAAAACAGTACCTGATATGCCTATCAAAAAAGGCTTTTGTTTCATAAATAAAACCTCCTTAAAAATACCCGACTGTCTGTTTAAATTAAAAAAAAAAAAAAAACTCTGCTGCAACAAGCCTAAATTTAAAGGCAATACTAAATTATTAGAAAAATCTCAATAATTATTAATATCCCGCGTACGTAAAACTTGCGAGTAATTTGAAAAAGAACCTTTAATCCAGTCTTCCCCTGTTACCCAATAAGCAGAAATACTTTTACACAAAATTTTCAACTTATAATCTAAACTAAAATCTTTTCAAACAAAAACCGTGCGTAATTGATAATTACCACGTAAGAAATTAAACAAAAAATTATAAAAATTACGAAACGCATAAACAGTTTCGTAAACGTTAATCAAATAAAACTGATTAAACGTCCCTATATAAAAATTCTCAAGACCAAAATAATTACGAAAATTGGACTTATAAGTCCGCTCCCCTATAAAACCTTTATAATCAATTAATAAATTAACTCAATAAATTAAAGACTTAACCCGCATAAAAAAACTTAATTACCTTTCTTTCAATTTAACCTTCTCTTCATCCGTTAAAACACTATCAAGCTCAGTACGTTGAATATATTTAAAAACCTCACTAGGAGCCGGATATCCTTTATAATCCGGATTTTGTAAATAAGCCACCACAGGCTCATAATTATATTTTTCCATAAGCTCATAACGCTTCTTTAAATTATCAGCTACCTTAGCCAAAAACTCTTCTGTATAATCTTTACCAAAACAAACAAAATAACGATCTGGGTTATGTACAATTAAGTAAGGAACAAAAAAGTCAATAACCGTTTTATACTTCCGCACAAAATAATACCTAATATGCCGCTCGTAATCGATACGTTCACGCAATTCAGTATGCAACGCCGGCCAATATTTGTCCAAAAACTCCACCTCATGCGGCCGTAAATAAAAATTAAATCATTTTTTATTAGGATCTAAATTATATTTTTGCAACACAGGACCAGGTAAGTGCCTTACAACTAAATTATAACGAAATCAATAATTATAAGTAGGACTATTATTATAAAGAAAAGTACGAATTTGATTGTGCCTATACGACGCTACAGGATCCGTTCTGTACTCTTTACCTTTAGGTATAAATTTAGTACCATAAAATTTATTACGTATAAGCAACTTGTAATAACTACGCATTTTTAATATAGGCTCTACATGGACATTATAAGTATTAATAGCCATTATAAAATGACGTTTAAATTCCGAAACATCGTCTAACCTTCTTAAAACAAGCGCCCTATACATAGAAATCCTTCGCTTTAACTTTAAATCTACAGCATCTATACTGCCACGCTCAAGTATTTGCACATCCTGCACACTTAACAACCTAAGATAAACCTTAATAGGGTGAAAAAATTCATACAATCATAACATATGATCATAAAAATAATCTATACGACCTTCCTTCACAATACGCCTAGAATGACTTTTAACCATATACCTCCAATAAGTTGTCTCGGGAGCAGGTAAAAAAGGAAAACTTTTTGTCAACTCCGGATTGCTTACAAAATTCACAAAAAACTCCATAAAAAATTGAGAATAACTTCTATCTAGCGTAGTTTCCCTAAAATGTGCCGATTTAACCATTCTCAACTCTACAGGACTAAACAATTTACTGTTATAAACCATACTACGAGCTAAAATTTTTTCATATTCCTGATCCTTATTATATAAATTATCCAATTTCATTTCAATATAAGCAAGCTGCCACCAAAACTCCGGACGAACACCATAACGCTCCATAGGTTTAGACCAACGCGTAATATTAGGAAAAGGATCTATAAAAATCTCTTCCCTACTTAACTTATGTAAAAACACCTTATAATCTGCACCTAAAATCTCAGCCAAATTATTAATAGAAGGCACCATCACAGGCTTCATAAATAAAAAATTTAACATCGGACGGAATCCAGCATTAACAGAATCCCACCAAGTTGTATTTTGATCTACCTTTAAAAACACATTTGTATCAATATCCCTATTTTTCAAAGAACGTAACAAATTTAACGACTCGTAAGTACTTTTCGAATAAAGTTTAAAATACTTCACAACCCTTGTATTATAATAGTACTTCACAACATCATTATCACTAGAAGGTGACGGCAACAACGTATATAAATACAACTTATCGCGATCCATCCGCCATTGAAAATAATTCCAAAAATCCCCAAAATAATAAAAGTTTTTAAAAACATTAAACAACCTAAAAATAGCAAAACTTTGCTCACCAAAAGGATCTGTTTCCCTCAAACTAAATTTTTTATCATCGTTATAAACAAAATTACCTTTAAACAAAAATTTTAAAAACTTTAACACATCAAAATCAGGCCCATACCTATGTACAATTAAATCTAAAATGATATAGAAATTAAAAGAATCATTAAAAGTATAAATATACCATAAATCACCTGTATAATGTTTATTTCTACGAAACAAATAAACAAAATGTAAAGGCTCGAATTCACGAGCTAAATAGCGAAAAAACGCTTTTCTATTCATCCTTCATTCAGAGGACCCCCAATTTTCAAGTTGAACTGGCATGTACGTGCGTCTCGAATGATAAATGTAAGCAAAAGGATCCACAACCGTCATCACTCGAGAAAACTCAGTAGGCTCAATAAAAGGAACAAAAATAGTTACATACCAAAGAAGTAAAGGGATAAAAAACGTGACATGTAAAAAACAATCTCGCATGTACAACAAGAAAAGCTTAATTTCTAAATAAGCCGGAGACGGTGTATGAAGAACAGCAAAATCCACCCACTCACAAACAAAAATCGAAACAATAAAATTGTACAAACGATAAAGGAAGTTTAAAAAATTTAAAATAGCCGTATAATAACGTTGACCAACTATATCAAAAAATGCATTCAAATAAATTTCTCAAAAATAAGTTAAATTGTAAGGAATCTCAAAAAAAAAAAACGAAACAACACTACCAATAAAAGGGTCTCGAAACAACGGTAAATAATAAGGGAAAAACTCTAAACCTTCTACTCAATCAGAACTTAAAAAAAGCCAGTAAGTATAATAATAAAAAAACGAAAAAATCATAAACCAAACAAATAACACAAAAAAAACAAAAGAGCCGGCTAAAGAAATTACGAAAACAGAACCTTTATACAAAAAAATATAAAAAGGAACATACATAAATACATAGTATACTAAAAATATAGATTTTTGCAAAAATCAAATAGTCAAATCCACTATCAAAGGAAATAAAAAATAAAAATAACACATACCTATAACTAAAACAGGAAGAACACCACAGACATAATAAATAAAATAAACCAACAAATCATCACGACCTATTTTTGAAAAAGCGCGAAACGTTTTATAAAAAAAAATATCAAAAAGACTTATAAAAAAATGAAGAAACACACGTATAGTAGCTGCTATACGGTTAAAAATCATTTTATACAACGCTGTACGTATTACCGGTTCATATCGAGACAAATCAAGCAACCTAAAATTTAACCCACGATCCTGTAATAATTTTTTATAAACAACTTTATCGCCCTTGGCAACATACTGAAATAAATAAGCCGCATCGTAATATTGATTTCGAAGATCTTGTAATTCTCTAAACCACTTCAAACTTCGTTCTAGATACTCACGACTATACGCCCGCAACTGTAGCTCTTCCGGCCACACACTATAAAATAACCAGGTTATTCTATAAACCCTTCCCTCACGCACAACACCATTTTCCTTAACTTCCCACTCGTTTAACAACCGATCCACTATAACATCAATTTCATCTTTTTCCTTTTTAATAACCCCTTCTTGTTCCGAATCAAAATAATCGACACCATCTTTTTCAACATTTTCAGCTTTAACCTCTTTACCATCTTTAACATCTTTTTCAACATTTTCAACATTTTCAGCTTTAACCTCTTTACCATCTTTAACATCTTTTTCAACATTTTCAGCTTTAACCTCTTTACCATCTTTTTCACTAGCATTAACTGACGAATCTGAAACATTAAAATCATACTCTTTATAATAATGAAAACACCCTAGAAAATCCACTACATCTCGCAGAAATACCAAAACACTTTTAATCTTTGTATATTCTACTTCCTTAGCATAACCAGTTCAATCAGACTTTATTCCCCTTGCATAAATTTTATAAAAATACAGGTACCTATGATGAAAAAACAGTAGCAAATGCCACCCCCACAAGTCATTATTTCAACGTAAAACAGGGTATAAAATCGAGTAGGTATTATTACTAAATATTTTTTATCCTTATTGATATTACCTTTAAAAAAAAACTTAATATAAATCAAATAAACAAAGTGACTTAAATGTATATAAATTTTAAAAAAAACAAAAACAAGAAATTGTAAAAAAAGTCTAACTGACCCGGAGGACTTCATTAAAGTTACAAACTCCTGTTTCGTAAAGACAGCAACTCTCTTTAACAAAGCTTGCATCATAGGTTTTTTATAATAATCAGGAGTCTTGTTTAACTCCTTAACATATACACGCAAAACACCACCAATTTCAGACATAGTTGTACCTAAAATAACAAATTCCAATAAATGGAAAACGAAATATACAACGCTTTTACGTAACATAAAATATCGATAAAAAAAATCAAAATCCAACTTATTGCGCAAAACAACAACCGTAAAAAAATTTAAAACAGAATTCCCTATTCAAAAAAAAATTATAATTCCAAAAACAAAAACATATAAATACACAACAACTAGAATAAGAAAAAAAGGTAAAAATTTAAAATAGAGTAAATCAACCCCACTTAAAAGATCTTCTCCTTTTTCCCCTCAAGTACTATAAAAAAACATATAGTTTTCCAAACTACTTCTAAAAAATTTAGCAACAATAAAATCATTACATAAATATGCCCACACGTTATTTACAAAAGTAAAAACTATTTTAAAAACGGCTACCACAAACCATAACACACTCATAACAATTGGAGGAAACACCACAACGACTAAATAAGCATAAAAGCCTATGCCCCAAACAAATACAGCAGTTACATACAGGACATATAAGAAGGCTCAAAATAAATAAAAATATAAACTCACAGTTCTGTTTAAAATATTATACTTTAACAATAAATAAATCATAATAATTATATATATATATACTTAAATTTAGTAATAAAAACAACGCATAACCTCACACTTTATTATAAAGCGTGTTAAATTTCCTGCAAACTAGCACACCTTGTAATATAAATATTACAATTTCGCCGGGTTCTAGTTTGCATAATAAAAAGAATACCGCAAAACAAAGATACTACCATATCTTTATCTTAAAAAAAAACATCAAATAATCGCCACCTGAAACAAAGTGTCTTGCTAGGTAGTAGTATAAACTACCCACCAAGTAACACGAAGATAGCACTACTAAAAAAACCAAACAACACTCAACACAAAAAATACACACTTACCTATATTTAATTATAAACACAGGTAAAATAACACTCAACGCCATTTTGCGTAGAATAAAATAACATGAAAACAAAAAAAAACTTACTCAGCTTTCAACCAACCTCATCACCTAATAATAACTCGATATTTATACTATTTTTCAAATATATTATAGTATATATATATTTATTAATTTAATAGGTACATTAAAAAAATTAACATAACACGAACAAAACAACCTACAGTCACTTATATAGATTCAAAAACACAACACTTAACAAGTGATAAGTTTAAAACAACCAAAAACATAAAAAAAAGACAGTCTACTTACCTTAGATGAAACTCTGTAATCAATAAAAAAAAGATTATAATCTATATTATAATCTATATTATAATCTATAAACGACAAAAAAATTTTAAAATAAAGAAGAATATAAAGAAAGAATATGAAGAATATACACAACAACAAGACACAATAAATAATTTAAAATCATAACGAATTTCTATTTAATTTATAAAAAATATATTTTATTTATAGGAATCTTAAATATTAAATAAAATATTAAAAAACACGCAAAACTAACAATCTATAAAAATATATATATATAGATATAAACAAACGAACAGTTAATTAAAAATAACCACCATTATAAAAAAAAAGTATTTAAAACTCTAAAACTTAAAAACCTATCAAAAAAGAACAACAACCTTAACAGAATCGGGCTCATAAAAGCAGTCAAGCTATAGTATATGGTATAATATAAAAATATAATTAGATTAAAAGAAAATACCACTAAAAACTACACAAATACCTAACTTAACCACACCCAGAACTTAATTTATAAAAAATGAAATAAAAACTACAACAAGATTTCTTACAGTTATAACATTAAGCATAAAAAATTTCAGTAAAGGGTAAAGATTAAGGTTTCAGTTGACGTTTGCTACTAGATTACAACCCAAAAATTCCGTCGCCTAAGGAATATGGACTTTCGTTAGAAACCCAAACCTAAAAAATAATACAACCTACTTCAAAACAACCTAAAAGGAAAATACAACGTAAAATAGCGAGTTCTGTAATTTCATTTTGCAAGGACCCATACCAAAAATTGCGCATAAACTCAAATAATTTCATTAAAAAATAAAAAAAATTGCTTAAACCAAAAAGCTTGCGCTGCAAAAAAATACATTGTAAAAATTAACAAAAAATATAAAATAATAGCTCCATCTACCTGAGGCATCTTTCATGCAAGTTTCATTTAAGCAGGTTGCACAAAAAATTTAGCAGAATTTCGCGAAACTCTAGTCCTCTCAATTTTCTTGGACGAGAAGAAAGATAAATCATCACCATTTGTTATATCACGACTATAATTACCTTTTCTAAAAATAAAATAATTATCAAACGCTTTATTATCCAATAACAATCCTATATTAATATACTCTCTTAATAGGAAAAAAACATCATCACCAAAAACAGAAACCAAATTATACAATCAATAACTAACATTAAACAACATCGCGTCATAA
>Ga0224496_10002554_pt1 | contig 10788 bp, 9 predicted proteins | sample SF_Jul11_sed_USG_2_FD_168127 | JGI IMG/M metagenome (GOLD analysis project Ga0224496, IMG submission 168127) | Sediment microbial communities from San Francisco Bay, California, United States - SF_Jul11_sed_USGS_8_1 | ecosystem: Environmental > Aquatic > Marine > Sediment | place: USA... | reverse complement strand
AGCCGCCGACCATGGCACGAATGGCGCCATCCTTCATCACCAGCAAGCCACCCTGCAGCTTAGGATACTTTTCCAGGTCAAGCAGCCGGCTGCCACTGATCGGATCCACCTCCCGTACATGGACAAAAACCTGGTCCCCCGGCTGCAATTGTTTGAGCAGGGCGCGCAGGTCAGCGCCACCGGCTTCGGTCCAGCGGCTTCGCTCGTAACGGGCCAACGGCTCGGCGAGATGCATGAGGCCCGCCGCGTCGATACGCCCCTCGACCGCCTCACTGCCAACCGGCCCGAAGGAGACCGTCACCGCCGGCGCGCCACGATCCACGGCGACTATACGCCCAAAGAGAAAGCTGCCGGCCTCCGGGGTACCGTCCCCCCGTGTCCGGGCGAAAGCGGCATACTCCTGCTGCACCCCTTGCCGGTCATAGCCCCGCAACCGGACATCGAGCCGGGAGAGTTCACGCCGCAACGCGCTCTCCCCCTGCTCCTGAAGATCTCTCTCCACCGTGGTGACGATGCGAACCCCGGAAGTGGCGATATTATCAATGCCATGCTCGGCCAGGGCCTCCTGCACCGCCGGGGTATCCAGAGCATCCTTGACCAGGTCCATGACCGTATTGAGCGAGTACGACATCCTGCCCTGACGGAAGGGAATCTGCCGCTGCAGGGCGGTCTGATAGAGAACGGGATCGATCATGCCGAGCCGGTACATCTGCTCCAGCACATACCCGGTGCGCCGTTTGGCGAGAACACGGGCCCTGGCCGCAGCCGCATCATCCCGCTTGATAAAAGGATTGTATGTATTGGGACTTTTGACACTGCCGGCGATGAACGCGCACTCCAGCACGTCGAGTTCCGACACCGGCTTGTCAAAATAATAACGGGATGCCACCCCCAGGCCGCGGCCGTTGCCGCTCACGTAAAACTGGTTGGCATAGAATTCGAGAATCTTACTCTTGGGATAGTGATATTCAAGCCGCAGGGCATACAGCAGCTCCTTGAGCTTGGCCTGCAGGGACCGGTCCCGCCGCTTGAAAAGGTTCTTGGCGGTTTGCTGGGTAATGGTGCTCCCCCCCTGAACCACCCGGCCGGCGCGGACATTGGCAATCATGGCGCGCAGCAATCCCCAGACGTCCACACCGTGGTGCTCGAAGAAATCATGATCTTCCGCCGCGACAATGGCGGAGACAAAGGACTTGGGAATCTGCGCGTAGGGGACGTACTGCCGATGGGTTTCCTCAAAAAAAACCCCGATCCTGCTGTGGCCGTCGCTGTAGTAGACCGGACTTTCCACCGCCAGGATCTTTTCAATGCTTCCCTGACTGATGACGCTGCCAGGGGCGAAGACCACCAGCCAGACAAGTGCGCCGCCGGCCAGTAACGAAGCCAGGCCGATGACGCCCATCGAATACAAGAGAGCCCTTTTCAGTTTCAGCATGATATCCGTACCGACGGCAGGCGAACGCTCCACCCGTGCCGGAAGACAAATTTACCGACCTGCCCAAGGCTGGCGCCCGGCAAGACAACAGGCCATGATCACATGGCAAATCGTACCGATCCCCCGACGAGGGACAGCCGCCCGGCCATCATTTTGTTGCGCTGGGGGGCATTGTCAGGTAAAAAACCTGCAAAATATTTGCGCCCATGCGCAAAAAACTCCGCAAATACGCACCAGCCGCCGCATCAAGATATAATATAGGGGGGACGACATGTCCACAGACAAAACCAGCCGACCATACATTCCGCTCCTTGTCGGCCTGCTGACCTTTTGCGCCGCCTGCGCCCCCCAGCATGCCGCCTTCCGGCAGGCCACCGCCCCGGCCCAGTCCCCCCCGACGGCATTGGCGGCAGTGGCATTCCCGACCGAAGCCGCGCCGCCCTCGACAATCCTCACCGCCGACGACAGCACCGAACTGCCGGAGGAAACCACTGCCGCCGAACCGGAACAGACCGTCAGCCAGGAAGTCAAGGAACTGGCCGGCATCGACAACTGGGAAGAAGGAACCGCCGCTCCGACCGCCGGCCAGCCCGAGGTCAGCTACGATTTCCCGGTCACCATCAACCGCCAGGTTGAATTTTATCTTAACTTTTTCCAAACCAGCCAACGCGACACCTTCACCCGCTGGCTCACCCGCTCCGGCCGCTACCTGCCGATGATCAAGCGGGAACTGCAGGCCGCCGGCCTGCCCATGGACCTGGCCTACCTGCCGATGATTGAAAGCGGCTACAACCTTACCGCCTATTCTTCGGCGGGAGCGGCCGGCCCCTGGCAGTTCATGCGCTCCACCGCTCGCCACTACGGCCTGGTGGTCAACCAATATGTGGACGAACGGCGCGACCCGATCAAATCCACCGACGCCGCCATCGCCTATCTCAAAAAACTGTATGAGGAATTCGATTCCTGGCATCTGGCCGTGGCGGCATACAACGCCGGCGAAGGACGGATCCGGCAGAAAATCCGCGCCAAAGGCACCAATAATTTCTGGAAACTTGCCCAGGGGCGAACGCTGAGTCTGGAAACCAAACGCTACGTTCCCAAACTCATCGCCGCCATCCTCATTGCCAAAAATCCCGCCCAGTACGGCTTCGCCGACGTCCCGACAGAGGAGCCGCTTACCTTTGCGGTGGTTGAGGTCCCGCCCTGGACTTCGCTGGCCGCGGTGGCCGTGGCCTGCAACGTCGATGTCGAAACCCTGCACAACCTCAACCGTCAGTTGCGCAAGGCTGTCACTCCGCCAACACAGTCGGCCTATCCGCTCAAGATCCCCGCGGACCGGAGCGCCCTCTTTGCCAGCAACATGCCCCGCGTCCACGCCTCGGTTTCGACCAGATTCAAAACCCATGTCGTCAGCCGAAACGACACCTTGGCCCGCATCTGCCGCCGATACAACCTCAACACCACCACCCTGCTCAAAGCCAACAACCTGCGCCGGCCATCATTAACCCCTGGCCAACGGTTGCAGATCCCCTACCAGACCACCACCTACACCCTGCTCAGCGAAAAGGAAATCGCCGGCCGCCGAGGCACGGCCGCCGTAACCGCGGAAAACCTGCTGCTTCACACCGTGCGCCGAGGAGAAACCCTTTCGCAGTTGGCCACCCGTTACAACATCCGCCCCCAGGTAATCGCATCCTGGAACGGTCTCAAAAACCTGAACCAAATCCGGGCCGGTCAACAGCTGGCCCTTTATCTCGACGACACCACCAGAAAGCTGGCGGCCGAGACTCCGGCCGCCGCCCCGGAACGGCTCACGGCCGCATCCTCTCTCCAGCGGGGGGATACCGTCGCCATCGCCAGGGCCGACAACGACGTCGACCACGCCCAGAAACGACTGACCTACTATCAGGTCCGCGGCGGCGATACCCTCTGGACCATTGCCAAAAAGTACAATCTCACCCCGGCGGAAATCCGCCGCTGGAACAACCTCGACGGCGACATCATCCGTCCCGGCGCCCGCCTGCTGCTCAAAGTAGCCACAACGGACCTGGACGTGTAACCAATGGAGTTAACAGGCAAGGTCGCACTGGTACTCGGAGCGGCCAAGGGGATAGGCAAGGCCATCGGCATGGCCCTGGCCCGGGAAGGGGCCAAGGTGATCTTCACCTATTTCGACTGGCCCGAAGCAGCCCGGCAGATGGTGGCAGAGGTGACAACGCTTGACGGCGACCACCTCACCGTCCACTGCGACCTGCGCGACCCCACCCAGGTGGAGTCACTCATCGAGAAAGTACGGAGCAAGTACAACCGTCTCGACATCCTGATCAACAACATCGAGCGGGGTGGCATGCCAGTGGTGCACGGCCCCTACACCCCCGAACAATGGGATCTGGAGATGGCCACCACCCTCAAGGCCAAATGGTGGATCTTTCACCATGCCCTGCCGCTGCTCAAGGCCACGGGCGATGGCATTGTCATCACCCTCTCCTCCATCGCCGGCCTGGTCGGCCGCTCGGGGCCGGCGGCCCTGATATTCAATGACGGCTACGCCGCCGCCAACCGGGCCGTTTCCTCCTTTACCGAAACCTGGGCACGAGAAGGAGCACCGGAGGTGCGGGTCAACGAACTGATGCTGGGCCTCTTCGAAACCCGCCACGCCGAGGCAACGCGAGGCTGGGGCCTGCTCACCGAGGAGGAGCGGCGCGCCCTCCTCGACCATACCCTGCTCAAGCGGTCGGGACGGCTTGTCGACGTGGTTCGGGCATGCCTGTTCCTGATCCGCGACGCCGACTACATGACCGGCAGCGTCATCCGCCTGGACGGCGGCTTTGTCCTCGGAGGCGCAGTGGTGCCCCCCATGCCGGCGGGCGTAGAATAACCTCGGCAGCCAGCCCTCAACGCTGCTCCATCTCCTTGAGCAGATCCTCCACCGCCCACTCCGGAATCTGGTGCAGAATCCTTTCCACCGCCGCGGTCTTCACCGCGTCGGCATCGGCCTGCGGCCCCACCTCGGCAATAATTTCCTCCGCGTCGTACCAGCAGAGCTCCTTCCCCCGCTTGTCATAAACGGTCAGAATACGGCGATTCTCCTCGTGGAGATGCTCCTCCTCGATGACGTTGCCGACAATCTTCACAGCCAACTCATAGGGAATATATTTCACTTCGTCACTCATGTTCCTTGTTCTCCTCGTCTTGCCTTCACGCCCGCCTCCCATCACACCAGGGATTTGGGCAGAAAGAACCGTTGATACATACTCTGGGCGTAGCGGTCGGTCATACTGGCGATAAAATCGCAGACCCGCCGTTCATGGGAAAAACTGCTGGCAAAGGAACCGATCTCCTGCTCGAAGAACGCCTTGTTCTCCATGCAGTACATGAACAGCTCCTTGAGCATCTTGGTTGCCTTGATAAATTCTTCATGCACCTGGGGGGCGCGATAAACCTGGTGAAAAAGGAACTCCCGCAGGCTCTGCATCGCCTCACCCACCCGAGGAGAGATACCGAAGGCAAGCCGCTCGCCATCCGGACGCGTGCCGGCCAGCACCCCCTGAACCATGGCCAACACCCGCCGGGAATGGGTTTCCCCCAGTGTCACATTGCACTGCTCGGGAACATCCCCGCTCCGGATAACGCCACTGCGAATGGCATCATCCAGATCGTGACTCAGGTAGGCAATAATATCGGCGTAACGGATCACGCACCCCTCGGCCGTCTCCGGCAGGTCGCGGCCATCGGAGGGAATCACCTCGCCGTAGCCTTTGGAATGCTTGGCAATGCCGTCGCGTACCTCGTAGGTTAAATTCAGCCCCTGCCCGTCATTCTCAAGGGTGTCCACCACTCGCAGGCTCTGCCGGTAATGGGAAAATCCGCCGGGCATCAACTCATTGAGCACTGTTTCTCCGGCATGCCCGAAAGGGGTATGGCCCAGGTCGTGACCATGGGCAATGGCCTCCACCAAATCCTCGTTGAGACGGAGAGCCCGCGCCAGGGTGCGGGCAATTTCACACATCTCCAGGGTATGGGTGAGCCGGGTGCGGTAATGATCCCCGGAGGGCGAGAGAAAAACCTGGGTCTTGTGTTTCAGGCGGCGATAGGCCTTGCAGTAGACAATCCGGTTTCGGTCCCGCTGAAAGGCGCTGCGGATCGAGCACTCCTCCTCCGCCCGCAACCGTCCCTTGCTCTCCGAACTCCGACAGGCAAACGGTGAAAGCATCTGGTTTTCCCGTTCTTCTATTTCCTCACGAATAAACATCGCTCCCCCCAGCCGGACGCTCAGCCACAACCATATCAGCGCCGGGACATCCCGTTCGCGGCACCTTTTTTATTTCCCGGCTTGCAACTATATACCCGTTATTGCTTTTTTCCGCCATGCGTATACATGGACGCATGAACGGCCCCAGCCATAGACGCGTCTGTTTGCAAAAATTCCCATCGCGACAATTTGCCACAGGCACATGCCGGTCATTGGTGGTAAAAGCAATATTGTTTCGCGAGAAAGGGCTATATTATTGAAATTTTTAAAATTAATTAAATTCTTAAATACCCCTTTAACCGCACGCAATTTCGCTATACCATAAAACCGCACCATCTTTATGTAGTAGCAGGCATCACCCCCCCCTTTGTATTTGGCACAGGAAGGACCGAATGCAAAGGAAGTGATACTTGCCGGGACACACATGACCCCCACAAAAAGAAGGAGGAAAACAACATGACGATTGGGAAAAAGAAACTCACTCTGGCCAGTGCCGCTTTGCTTGGGTTGGCGTGTACGTTCGGCGTCGCCGGAACGGTTTCCGCCCAGGAAGAAGCGGGCTCCAGCAGTGAGTGCATCAAGTGTCACACTGACCTTGAAAGGATGGATGCCTTTGGTGCCGCTGCGGCCAGCAGCTCGGCGGGAATCGCCGGTTGAGGCGTTTCTGCCCCTCAGGTGAGGGGCCGGGACACCTTCGGCGTAGCCAGGGACTTCGTCGAATCGGAGCATGGCCAGATCGGCTGTATCAACTGCCATAAAGGCAAAAACATCGACGACGAGGAAGAGGCCCATGAGGGGGTCATCAAGGATCCCTCCGATGAAGGCGGCGGCGGCGTCTGCGCCGAATGCCACGACAACATCACCTCTACCTACAAGGATTCCATGCACTACACCCTCAAGGGTATCCTTGACATCGTCGGCACCATCTCCCAACCGCACAAAATGGGCGACACCCTGCTGCCGGCAGCCTGGAAACTCGACTGCGCCGACTGCCACGCCTCCTGCGGCAGCTGCCACGTCGCCTGGCCGGAAGTTGCCAAGGGTGGCCTGCTTGACCGCCATCGCTTCCAGAAGACCCCGCCCATGGAGAAGACCTGCTACGCCTGCCACGGTTCCCGTTTCGGCGGCGAGTACATGGGCCTGCTCGGCGCCACCGCCGATGTCCATTACGAGAAGGGCCAGATGGTCTGCGTGGACTGCCACAAGGCGGATCAACTCCACAACACCAAACCGGCCGACAGCAAACGCTACTACGACACGGAGACCGCCCGCTGCGAAGGCTGTCACCCCGACACCAAGTCCGGCAGCTCCAAAATCGCCATGCACAACGCCCATCCGGAAGGCACGCTGGCCTGTGCGGTTTGTCATGCCAACGAGTACTTCAACTGCGCCAACTGCCACGTGTCGCTTGACATCAAGCAGGCTGGCAAGATCAAGGTCATTTTCCCGTCCGATCCGCTGGTTACCTTCAAGATCGGCAAGAATATCGACATCACCCCCAACAACCCGTACAAGTACAACCTGGTACGGCACACTCCGATGAAGAAGGACTCCCTGGCCTCGCTGACCTACTTCCAGGCTGTTTTGACTGGAAAGCCCGGCCCCAAAGACCTCATTGCAAATTACGACGCATTGCCCACTTGGAACTCCGCCTCGGTCCACAGCATCCAGCGCAAGACCAAGCAGAACAGTTCCTGCAACGCCTGTCACGGACATAAGGAGCTCTTCCTGACGCAATCCGATCTGGTGCCTGAAGATCCCAAGGCCAACCAGAAAATTATCGTCAACGAGATCCCCGCCCCGATCAAGAAGTAAGCGATCTGGCATGACAACGTAAACGAGCTAATGAGGACTAAAAGGAGTACTTCCATGAATAGGAGACCGTTAGGTTTTATCACGTACATGCTGTTGGCGGTTCTGGCAGGCTTTGCCCTGTCGACGCCATCCGCCGCAAAGGCCGCCCCTCTGGTGACCACTGATTGGCTGGAGAAAAACCTCGGCGCTCAGGATCTTGTTATCCTGGACGTCAGAACCGAAAGCAATTACGGCGTCGGCCATATCCCCGGCTCCGTCAACCTCCCGTATGAACAATGGGAGCCGAAAAACGAAGACAAGGAATGCCACCTGATGGCCACTGCGGAGGTTCTCACCGGATACCTCCAGAATCTGGGCGTCAACGCTTCCTCCCATGTGGTCATCTACGACCACGGCAACACCACCAGTGACGCCACCAAGGGTACCGCCGCCTTGTGGATCATGGATACCATGGGCCACAAGAACGTTTCGTACCTCAACGGCGGTTTTACCAAGTGGACCTTCGAGGGCCGGATTATCGACAACAAGAAACCGACCCCCGCCCCCGGCAATTTCGTGGCCAAGCTGAACGCCGACAAGGTCGCCACCCTGGATGAGGTTACCAGCAGCCTGAAAAACAAAACCGCCATCTTCCTTGACGTGCGGAACATTGACCAACATTTTGGCTTTTCAAAGCGCGGCGACGTCGAGCGGTTCGGTCACATTCCCGGCTCGCTCGCCTGGCCAGCCGACTTCATGACCCATGCCGGCATCAACCGCGCTCCTGCCTATGTGCTGAGCGAGAATGACCTGGCAGCCATGGCCAAGGGTGTCGGCCTGCCCAGCAACAAAAGCCGGAACATCATTGTTTACTGTAATTCCTCCCAGTTTGCGGGCCTGGGCTTCTTCGTACTCCAGGAAGTTCTGGGTTACAAGAATGTCAGCGTTTTTGACGGCTCGATGCTCGAGTACGCAGCGGACGAAAAATTGCCCATGGCCAACTACTCCTGGGGATTTGTGACCAAGTAGAGGACTCTCTCAACATACTGGAGGAATCATAATGAACACCTGTAAGGCGAAAATGGCGGTTCTGTTGGCCGCCGTGATGTTCTTCGCTTGCTCGGCGGGGGCAGCTCTGGCCGGCAGCAACTCATTGGTCAGCATCGATTGGCTGGCCAAAAACCTCAACAAGTCCGGCATGGTTATTTTGGATGTCGGCGCGTTCACCCACTACGAAAAGAACCATATTCCCGGCGCGGTAAAGGCTTTCGGCCCCTGGCAGACCATGAACGACCAGTTCGTCGGCTTCATGATGCCCAAGACCGCTGACCTGGAAGCGATGCTCCGCGGCTATGGGGTGAACAACGACTCCTTTGTCGTCCTCTATGACGAAGGAATCACCGCCCACGACACGTGCAAGAGTGCCCGGGCGCTGTGGACTCTCCACACCCTCGGTCACGACAACGTAGCCATCCTGGACGGCGGTTTCGCTGCCTGGGAACAAGCTGAAAAACCGATTTCCACCTCGGCCGCCGCCCCTGATACCGGCAACTTCACCGCCAAACTGGATGCAGGCAATATTGCCTCCCTGGCGGATGTGAAGAAAAAGATCGGCTCCAAGACGGTCTTTGTCGACAACCGGGCGATCACCGAGTACTTCGGCCATGAGAAAAAAAGCCACATCAAGCGCTACGGCCACCTGCCCAGCGCCCGGATGTGGCCCGCCAACTACATGTCCAATGCGGGCATCAAGCTCTCGCCCGCATTCATGAAAGACGCCAAGATTCTGGCGGAAATGGCTGCGGGTGTTGGTATCCCGGCGGACAAGAACACCGAGATCATCACTTACAGCAACCATGGCGTCCAGGCTGCTCTCGGCTACTTTGTCCTCCACGACATCCTGGGCTACAAGAACGTCAAGCTCTTCGACGGCTCCATCCTGGAGACCGCCCCGGACCAGAGCGTCCCCATGGAGAAATTTGCCTGGGGTTACATGAACCAGTAAGAACAAAAATCAGCCCTCGGCAAAGCTTTGCCCGGCGGAGTCACCGTCGGGGCTGACAAGAACAAACCGCACAACAACCGGGGCCGCCGTATCACTACGGTGGCCCCGGTTTCTTTTAGAAATCACGCCACACACACGAGCGCCGCACCACTTCACGCTCCCGCCTGGGCAACACCACCGCTTTCGCCTTGACGGTGCCCCTCCATGCCACTAAGATACCCCTCGGCAAAGCGGCAAAAAGGACTTTCGCACCGACTCCCCCAAGGAACTGCCAAATGAACGACCAACATCGGCAATTCATGCAACTGGCCCTGGTCGAAGCGGCCAAGGCTTTGGCGGCCAACGAATTTCCGGTGGGCTGCGTTATCACCCATTACGGAAAAGTAGTGGCCCGCGGCCACCGGACCAACAGCCGCACCGACACCGCCAACGAACTCGACCACGCCGAAGTCGTCGCCCTCCGCGCCCTCCTTGCCGACCAACCGGAAATCGACCGCGCCGGACTCGTCGTCTACTCGACCATGGAGCCGTGTCTGATGTGTTACGCCACTCTGCTCCTCAACGGCATCCGCACCATTGCCTGGGCCTATGAAGATGCCATGGGCGGCGGCACCGGCCTTGACCTCGCCGGCCTCGCCCCCTTATACCGAGAAATGCGGGTCACCCTGATCCCCGGACTGCTGCGGGCCGAAAGCCTCGCCCTTTTTCAAAATTTTTTCTCCAATCCAGACAACGATTACTGGCAAGGCAGCCTCCTCGCCGACTACACCCTGCGCCAAGAGCGAGAGGAGGCCGCAGGCTCCCCGCCCCGGCCGTAACCCCGTCCTCTTTTTCACGACCACTAGGAAGGCCGCCGCCCACCAAGCCACAAGGAAGACCCCATGTCCCAACCCACGGCCAAAACCATCGGCTTCAAGCCCCACGAACGCAACGTCTTCTTTCATATCCTCACCGCCTGCAACCTCTCCTGCCGCCACTGCTACATCAACCCGGCCCAGCACGGCACCAGCACCGTCTCCCGCCGGACCATGGAGGAGTGGCTCGCGCTCTTCTACGAGCCGGAAAAAGAGAGCAACGTCATCTTCCTGGGCGGTGAGCCAACCCTCCATCCGGATCTGGCCCACGGCATCAAAGCGGCGCGGCGCCTGGGCTACCAGTCGGTGACCGTGGACACCAATGGCTTCCTCCACCACGACCTGCTCGCCAGGATTTCGCCGGAGGAGGCGGTCCTGAGCTTCAGCCTCGACGGCCCAACCCCCGAGGTCAACGACCCCATCCGCGGCGTCGGCGTTTTCACAACCT